>Ga0209427_10001137_pt1 | contig 30098 bp, 30 predicted proteins | sample DeeMarSWOR136_30_FD_187465 | JGI IMG/M metagenome (GOLD analysis project Ga0209427, IMG submission 187465) | Marine sediment microbial communities from White Oak River estuary, North Carolina - WOR-1-36_30 (SPAdes) (version 2) | ecosystem: Environmental > Aquatic > Marine > Intertidal zone >...
AAGACTTCGTATGGGGCTGCTTTCCATAAGGGCTTAGAGAGGGCTATAATAGCTACCGATTATTACGGATTTTTTTATGGTCGCTCGATTAGATGGAAAGCTGATTAAAATTTAGGTTTAAATATGATTCTCACGTACCTGGGAGAGTTTTGAATCGGTCATCCCTGAATATCGAGACCGCTTCAACTGGCCTCAAGCAAGCGGATCTTTCGAGTATCTCTGCAACGAGATGAATGGAAGAGAAAAACTATCTAGGAATCGTGAATAGACAATGTTTCAATCGCTGCTTACTTTTTTGAGTAGGCGACTCATTTAGAATAGTTTCGAGACGTGTCACTGCGTGAGCTCTTACTTGAGGTTAATGACGATATTAGATCATAGCAGTAACTTATAATAGCGGATAAAAGCACGTAAAAACGAAGGGATTATGAGTTCTGAAAGGTATAGATTCAATGTTGGTTTTTTCGATTGCATTGCCGTCAGCGATGGAACTTTCTCTTACCCTCATCCATCCAAGAACGTCTTCATCAACTTCTTCGTCAATGCACGGGAGGACCACTTGAGGCGAGTCCTTGGGGATCATGACCTTGTCCCGGAGAGGTGGGAGGAATATGTCAGCCCCTACAACTGCCTTGTGATCGTCAATGGACAGGATCATGTACTAATCGATACTGGAGCAGGTAACCTGGCACCGACAACTGGTAGGCTGATACATAACCTAACCGCAGAGGGGATCTCCCCTGAGGACATCGACACCGTCATCATCACGCATGGACATCCCGACCATATCGGGGGCAACATCGACAGTGAAGGCAGACCGGCTTTCCCGAATGCAAAATACCTCATGTGGAGGGGCGAATGGGATTTCTGGACCTCTGAGCCAGATTTGTCAGGGCTTAAGATAGATGATCATGGCAAGGAGACCCTGGTCAATGTCGCAGTTCGCTCCCTCAACCCAATAAGAGATCGGATCGAACTCATCGAACGTGAGGCCGAGATCAGACCAGGAATACGTGCCGTCTCAGCCCCAGGACACACTCCTGGACACATGGCAGTAGAGGTGGTCTCCGATGACACTCAACTCCTACACATCTCGGATGCGGCTCTTCATCCCATACATCTGGAGCAGCCAGAATGGTGTTCTTCTGTAGCCTACGATCCTGAAAAGGTCACGAAGTCCAGGCTCAAACTTTTCAGGAGAGCTGTGTCGCAGAATGCGTTGGTAGCGGCAAGCCATTTCCCATTCCCTGGTCTGGGTCATATTGAGGAAAGGGAGGATGCATTTAAGTGGCAACCAATAAATGGCACATGATTCGCGCTGAGAATAACGAGTGCTGAAAATCAGAGAAAGTTACATCAAGTAGGACCCGATTACGAACTTGGTAATCCAAGCCCAGATCACTCATGTTGCTGACTCATACCGTCGACCATTGTATGAGAAGGAGTGCCAGACTACAAAGGGAGGCCTTCCGGTAGGAGCCGTCACTGGAACCTTAACTGTGTGTGCTTGTTGACGGCTCGCCTGGATCAGTGTTCTAACTCGTTGAACGATTGTTCTAAAGCGTGGTATAATATTGTGATTTTACTAGATACATACTCATGAGAAAGCGTCTACTGATACCGGTAGTCGTGGTCCTGACGCTGATAGGAGTGTCATCGTTCATCTACATCCCCAGGTACACCCAGGGATTGGCGTACGCCAAGTCGGATGAGAAGGCCTCCTCAGTCGATGGCAGGCTGGTCGACGCGAACACGGAGTTCGCCTTCAAGATCTTCAAGGAGCTCACGGCCGAGGACGGCGGGAAGAACATCTTCATCTCCCCGCTGAGCATCTCAACGGCCCTTGCGATGACCTACAACGGGGCGGGCGGTTCGACGCGGACCGACATGGCTGACGTGCTCGGGATCGACTATGGCAGCCTTGAGAACGTGAACGACGGCTATCTCAGCCTCATCGAGAGCCTCGAGGGAGCCGACAGGCAGGTGAGCCTAACGATTGGAAACTCCGTCTGGATGGAAGAGGGCTTCGAACCGAGGGTCTACCCGGCCTTCATCGAGAGGATGGGCGCCTACTATGATGGGGAGATCTTTACCCGCGACTTCGGGAACCCCGGGACGGTCGACGACATCAACAGCTGGATAAGCGATAGGACGAACGAGAAGATAGACAGGGTGATCACGGAGATCTCCCCGGAGATAGTGATGATCCTGATAAACGCCATCTACTTCAAGGGGGACTGGGTGACCGAGTTCGACGAGGCCGAGACGAGGGAGGGCGACTTCTTCCTTTCCGACGGGGAGGTGGTGAGGTCGGAGATGATGTCGACCTCCGGCGAGTTCGGTTTCTACTCTGGCGAGGGCCTCAAGATCGCCCGGCTGCCCTACGGTAGGGACAAGATTGCGATGTACGTCTTCCTCCCAGACGAGGATGGCTCCCTGGAGTCGCTCCTGGAGGGGCTCGACAGGGAGGCGTTCAAAGACTACATCGGCAGGCTCTCGACGGTCAACAAGCTCAAGGTGAGGCTGCCCAAGTTCAAGCTGGAGTACGGGACGAAGCGGCTCAACGACGCCCTGACCAGGCTGGGGATGGGCGTGGCCTTCGACCAGAACGCCGCCAACTTCAGCGGCATCGCCCCGCTGGACCAGGGGAACCTGTACATAGACTTCGTCGATCACAAGGCCTTCATCGAGGTCAATGAGAAGGGGACCGAGGCGGCGGGGGCCACCGCCGTGGGGATCGGGCTGACCAGCGCGCCGATGGAGACGACCTTCTATGCTGACAGGCCGTTCTTATACGTGATAAGGGACGACCGCTCGGGCTCGATACTCTTCATGGGCAGCCTCGTGAACCCGCTCCAGTCAACCTCTCCTTAGACAAGTAGCCACCTCACTTTCACGCGAGTCTCTTGAGATGTGAGCCGCCTTTCGCGCCTGAAATTTTCTCCATTCACGATGGAAGTGCCTGTAGCTATTTACGTCCAATATCCAGTTCCTGTGGCCCCCAGGCTGTGTTCAGGATTCGTGAATGGACCGACCTGAATCCGACGCGAAGCATCGAGTCGGCTATGTAGCCCCTGTCCATTTTAGTATCCTGACCCATCAGGGCCGTGGGGAGCAGGCCAAGTATGAGGGCCTCAGGTTTCGTTCCTTCGTGGGTCTGCCCGAAGCCGAAGAGCGAGACAAAGACGCCACCTGGATTGAGGGAGTCAAATATTTTTTCGACCACAGGGTCGATGACGCGGGCAAATTGGAGTGAGTTGGAGCTGTAGACGATGTCGTATCCCCCTCCAATGGGATCCCGGTTGAAGTCTCCTCCGAGGACCTCAACCTTGTCCTCCATCTCATACTCCTTGATGAATCTCTCGGCCACCTTGACGACCTGTGGCAGGTCAAATATGACGCCCTTCAAATCGGGATGCGAGGCAACAATGGCCATCCCGATGAGCCCCGGGCCTCCACCCAGATCCAACAACCTCCTGAATGACGGGAACTCGGGTAGCTTTGACACGATCTCCACCGCTAGTTGTGCGTCACCAGCCCGCTCCGTGTTGGCCATCATGACCGCGCTCTGGGTGAGCATTTCCTCGGAGAACGGGGGCGCATCCAGTTGAGGCGGAGGGCCCTCCTTCACAAATTTCGTCAGGTTCTCCAGAGAGGAATTCGCCTTTGCCATAAATGACAGCAGCTGCCCAAGATACGTTTGACTGCCTTCCACCAAGAAGGGTTGAGCCTCAGGAGTGTTCTGATACAATCCATTTCTCTTCTGCACCAGGTCAATCGCTGCCAAGCCGTCGAGGAACAGGCCCATATTTCTCGGGTGGGCGCCGATGACCTGAGCCAATTCTCCGGCGGATACGGGTTCAGCGAGATGGTTGAAAACTCTCAACTCGATACCCGCTAACAACAACTTGGATCGAATGGGAAGAAAGAGCATCCTGTAAAGCTCACCGTAGTCTATGTCCAATTCAGGTAGATGCATAGAATTACTCCCGCCTTTTTTTATAGTACGCACAAAGTAAAGGGACCACTATTATTTATAACATGGACAGCTTCCGTGTCCTCGTGTTCGAGGAGCCATTTTCGTCTCATCTCTCACACATCGTACTAACCTAACGCCCCCTAAACACAATATCCTCACTTTCTCACTCCTTCCGTGTATGATGGGAGAATACAACCCTCGGTTAAAGAATCTCAAGCTTAGTCAACAATGGAATTGCATTGACTCTTGAGATTCAGTAATCCGATAATAACGGGATGTACGCCACAACGCTGTGTCAAGTGACCTGCTCCAGTAGTTTCCTGAGGTTCACGGCGTATTCTTTGAATGCCTGTGCCCCAGCCCTCGATATCTCTATGACCTTGAGGGGCCTCCAGTCCAGCACGTGGCGGGTCTTGACGTAGCCGACCTCCTCCAGCTTGCGGACGTGGTGGTCGAGGTTTCCGGGGGTGAGCCCTAGAAGCTTCTGCAGCTCGGTGAACCCGGCTCTCTTGTGCAGGTATAGTAGGAGCATGATGGTGAAGCGCTGCTGTGCGGAGAAGATGCCCCCTTTGTCGAGCACATCGGGGAGTTCTGCTTCCTTCTCCGCCAACTTGCATCCCCTGAGTTCTAGTTATAGATGATAGTTCGAAATGTTAAAATCACTTTTCACGCTCGCTCAGTAGTTTCGAGGCGTTCACAGTGGAATAGAGTCCCCCTGCCATGAAGCTCACGCTGAAGACTAGGAAAGTCGCAGTCAGCACTATCTGTTCTTCACGGATCAATAGTAGTGGGAGAGACGCCACGATGCAGATGATGCCTATGATGAGGAGTTCCGTGTATTCCGCCTCGGTTGTGTAACTCCTGTTGAGCAGGTAGGATATCAGGGCCGCGCCGCCGCCTGCCCAGAGCCATGAGACAGTCGTGAAGGGCTCCGGCACATAGTTCGTGAGGTAGAAGGAGATGAACCAGACGAGGAACATAATGACCATGTGCGGGATGTCCTTCCAGATGGACTCCTTGCGCATCCTCGATGTCACCACGTGAGCCGACGTGAAGCCGTACACAATTGTCCCTATACCGATGAGCAGGATGAGGGGGGGAACGAACGTCAGGAACGCCCTAGCGCTCATGTTCAGCAGCTCCGCCATACTCTCTGCCTTCATAACCATGAAGGCCGTCAGGGGGAAGACGATCCCGCAGACGATGAGTGCTATCCCCATCGCCCTCCGGAAGAGGTATCCCTCGTACCTCTCAACGATGCGGAGAGCCTTCTCAAACCTCTCGAGGTCCTCCAATGCAACCACCAGAATCTCTCTACAATAGAGGCTGGGCGATGTCCGTATATAAGATGGGGCAGAACTCTGCGAGACAGAGAATGACTCCATTTTATATACCACGAAGCTCTGTCCCGCAGAGATTAACCCCCCTTTAAATGCCCAGCTTCTAGCCTCAATCATGGTTGAAAGGAATGAGAGCGAGCGAAAACCTGTCCAAGACGAGTACGACACTCAACGTGAGACGGAGCGAAGCGAGGAGCTTCGTCACTGATATCGCGATTCACATACTGCTTGAGGTCAGCCTCGTCGGGATAGTTGACAACTTCCTGAAGAACACCGTCCTCAGCATGATCGTCGGCATCGGCATCGTCGAGGGATGCCAGTTCCTCTGGAAGAGATGGAGGGCTGACAGATGATGAGCCCGCCGACCAGTGTGAGCGGAAGGATGAGGGAGGCTGTGCTCAGCCTCAGGTCTCTCCCCTGGGTTCGCTGGGAGCCAGGCTGGGACACCGTCTCGGCCCTGGCCACGATGCTCTACATGATCCCCTCCTACTACCTGATGGCAAACGATCTGCACCCGCTGGCGATCTACAACTTCCTGTTCGCAAGCCTCTTCGCTCTCGTGCTGCTCCCGGCCTACTACGTCCTCAGGGTCCGCGGGGAGCCCCTGGAACAGCTGGGCATCACCAGGCGGCACCTCCTGCTCAGCCTGCTGATCAGCGCCGTGTTCGGTTTGAGGCTGGTGCCGAGGATGCTTGGGCTCCTCTCCACGGTCCCGCCGGAGCTGGTTCTCCCCACAGTCCTCTTCAACGGCCTGTGCCTCTGGGAGCCTTTCTTCGTCCACAGCTGGGTCCAGCTCCGCTTCGAGAGGGCCTTCGGCGTCATACCTGGCATCTTAGCGGCGGGGCTCTGCCTCGGATCCTACCACATTGGGACGTATCCCCCGGGGATGGTGCTGATGCTGGGAGTCGCCGGATTGATATACGGCGTGGTTTTCAGGCTGACCCGCAACCTGCTCATTCTGTGGCCTCTGACCTGGGCCGTGGCCTCCACGACGGGCACGGTCTCGGGGGGATACACCTTCGGATGGCAGACGGTCTGGGTCTACGCCGCGATACTCCTCGCGCAGGGGGCAGCAATCTGGTGGATCTCTCGGACCCGGCGCCCGCATGAAGGAGATGGTTTCAACGACCCGGGCTTGGACCCGGCGAGGGAGGGCATGGCCTGGAGGGATTGGGTTCTCTCTGGCGTATACTGTTCCATCCTGGTTTTCCAGATACTGTTCACCTTCCTCAACTACAATCACATGGGCCTCGATAACGTTGCGAACACCGGGTGGGCGGTCATGACCCTCTCGGCGGTCTTCGGCTGGGTGCCCATCCTCACATTCCGCAGGAAGGGGGGCGTGCCGAAGGGGAAGAGCTACATACACACCTCAGTGCTCGTTGAAAGCGGGATCTACGCAGTGGTCAGGCACCCCCAGTACCTGGCGGGGGTGCTGATGAGCCTCGCATCGGTGCTGATCTCCCAGCACTGGCTGATTGCGGTTCTCCTGTTCCCCGTCGCGGTGGGCTTCTACCTGGATTCCATGAGGGCGGACAGGCGTCTCATCGAGAAGTTCGGACACAGGTACGAGGAGTACATGGAGAGGGTGTCGGGGTTGAACCCGCTGAAGGGGATCCTAGGAATTTTAAGCGCACGGGGAAAATCCATTTGAAAAGGTGTGGCTGTGAACACGCAAGATCCGGAACGGGCTGAGGCAGGCTATTCTTGGAAGAGGGATCCCCTGCTGTGGGCATACAGCGCCTTGATGTCGGTGCCGATCGTCATGGTCTTCATGTCCTATAATTTTCACCGGATGGATCTCTGTCTGTATGCCGGGTGGGCGCTGCTGGGACTCAGCGTGGCGATCATTCTGCTGGCCGGGCGAGAGTTCATGTTGAAGGGAGGGGCTCCGAAGGGAGAGAGCATAGTTCACACGACGGTTCTGGTGGACAGCGGGGTTTATGCGGTTATCCGGCACCCCCAGTATCTGGGGTTCATGCTCTTCGTCATCGCACTGGGTCTCATGTCTCAACACTGGCTGAGCATAGCCTCGGGCGTGCTGGGATCCGCACTGTTCTACCTGGATGTGCAGAGGGAAGAGAGGATGAGCGTTGTCAAGTTCGGCGAAGATTATGAGCGCTATATGCGAAGGGTGCCGAGGATGAACTTCATTCTTGGGGTTATCAGGCTGCTCAGAAGAGATAAGTAGGGATGATAGAGCGAATAGCTATCACATGCGTGCGAAATTTTGATAGATTCTTCTACTGTGGACATACAACTTATCCAGGCCAGAAAGGGTTCACTAGGGCTTGTCCCTGACTTTCCGCGTGTATAGCTTCACCTGTGGGATTATCGAGGAGATGAGCTTGTTCTCCGCCTTGTTCAGGTGCTCCTGCAACGTCGTCCGGGGCACACCCACCCTCTCCGCGATCCTTTTCACGTTGACCCTGCGCGGCGTCTGGTAGTAGCCGTTGTTGTACGCAGCCACGATGGCGTCGACCTGCTTGTCCGTGAGGCCGCCCACCAGAGAGTTCAGGGTGACGAGGTTGTCCGAGACCATGCCGTTGAAGGGCGCCTGCTCCTGAACCTCCACCTCGAAGCCCCTCTCAAGGAGCCTGTCCAGGAGCTCAGCGAGGGCCTCGTGCCTGAAGGCTATCAGCCTGTAGTACTCGTGGCCCCTCGCGTAGAAGACGGGCATCAGGTTCAGTATCTCCAGCTCCCGTATGTTGTCATGGACGGTCGTCTCCCTGCTGCACACGCAGTTCTGGGTGATCACCCTGACGCTGCTGGAGACCTCTGTCTCGTCTAGGACGGTGTAGAGGCCGCGGAACTCGTCGACGGCTCTCGCGAACTCCTCCCTGTCGTCGGAGACTAACTCGTAGATGTCCTGGATGAAGTTGCACCACATCCAGATCCTGAGGGAGGGGTACCTCTCCGTCAGACTGTCGATGGGGCTACCCGTCCTCGCCCTGATCTGAATCTCCGTGGCGGGCATGTCTATCTCACATTTAAAAAAGGTGGACGGAGCTATCTTGCTTTCGCCAGGTTGCCCCTCATCTGGTCTGCGTCGAGGCTGTAGTTCTTCCAGAGCCCCTCCAGCTTCTCGCAGGAGTAGTCGCCGCACTGGCTGCAGACCTTGACGCCCTTCTCATGGGCGCACTGGTACACTGTGCAGTCTAGGACGTTCTTGTAGACCCTGTCGCTGGTGCAGCCGTCGCAGAGCATGTCCTCGGCTGTGAGGCCCCTGTCGCCGCCCCACTTGGCGGCGAGCTCGGCCAGCTTCTCCGTGTCCCCTGCCTGTGTCGCCTTGTAGGCTACGCAGTTGCCGCAGTCTATTCCGCATGAACCTATGTTCATCCTGTTAGCCTATTCCACGGTCATCGGAATAAGTGTTTTACCGTCAAATGACGGCTCCCCCATACCAAGGGACCCTCCATCGGGTAGAGACAGAGAAGTGAGATGCCCTTGGCCTGCGCCAGTTTCCGCCGTTGTACCCTTAGCTCCGCGTGTCTAGGCGAGAGCCTCCTCCAGGCCCCTGATGAAGCCCTCAACCCCCTCCTCGGGGATGCTGGCTCCGCTCGCCCTCTTGTGCCCCCCTCCGAAGCCCCCTTGCTCCGCTGCGAGGCGCCTCGTGATCTCCCCCAGGTGGAAGGTGAGCCCCCTCCTGCTCCGCATCGAGATGTTCGCCCTCCCCTTCTTCACCTTGTAGCAGAGACCGACCTCCACACCCAGGGAGTCCAGGAGGAGGTTGGCTATCGTCCCGATGGGCTTCTCGTCGGACGCCCGAACGTAGGCCAACTTCTCCCGCCTCACCGCCTCCCCCGGCAGTGCCTTGATGATCTCCACCATCTCCTTCACGTGGGCTAGGGAGGCCTCGACGACGCCTGGGATCTCGTGGGGGAAATCGAGCCTGCTGAGGCCCTCGACTATCCTCATCCAGAAGCCCTCGTTCTGCATTCTCGTGATGGCGTGGGTGATTATCATCGCCTCGTGCTGGACAAGCTGCCTGTCGTAGTCCCAGAGTAGCTCGGTGGCGATGGGGCCGTCCTCGAACTGGTCGGACCAGGCCGTGTAGGCCGCCAGCCGCCCCGCCTCCCTGCCCAGCCTCTCCCTGAAGTGGTCGAACAGGAGGACGCTGGCGCTGTCCCTCGTGTCGTGTACGACCTCCACGCCGGCCCCGATTAGGCCCTCAAGCACGCCCTCCTCCATCTGGTGGTGGTCGATGACAGCCACCCGGGCGAAGTCGCGTATCCTGGCGATCTCGGGGAGCAGGGACTCTCTGATGTTCAGGTCGCAGATGTACAGCTCCTCGACGGGGGGAGAGACTCCCTCCAGTGCCGACAGGAGGTCGTCGTAGGTCGTGAGGACGGGCGTGGCGTCGAAGAGCCGCCGGAGCAGGGCGGCGCAGGTCAGGCCGTCGGCGTCCTCCCCGTGGACGATGCAGACTACTCCCCCGCCGGTCATATCTCATCCAAAAGGCTTCAGGTACTTATAAAAACGTAAGATGGCCGAGCCTCTCCGCAGTGGAGACAGCGTCAGAGGGGGGTCTCGGTGACCACGACGCCCCTTTCCCTCAGCCGGGCCAAGACTCCCTCGGCCACGGCCTGTTCCATGCCCAGCCTCTCCGCCGGCAGGACCCCCTTCCCCTGGATCTCCCCCCGGGCGAGCATCCCGGCCACAATCGAGGCCGTGTAGCCCGTGGTCCTCGCCATCGCCGAAACCCCCGTCTCCCGGTCGTAGCGGTCGAGGATGTGGAACCTGTAGCCACCGCCCTCCCCCCTCACCTCGATGACCATGGCGAGGAGGTCCCCCACATCGGGCATCCTCAGCGTCCTCTCCAGCAGCCTCGCCGTCACGAGGCGCGGCGAGACAGGGGAGTCCCCGACCCTAACGGGCTCGTCGTCGAAGAAGCCAAGGGCGCGGAGGAGCCTGATGCTCTCGATGTGGCCCGGGTACCTCAGCGTCTTCTCCCACATGTTCTCGACGCCGGGGAAGGAGCCGACGAGGGTGCGGAGCCCGTCTGTGTAGAAGGCCTCCAGCCTCCCGACGCCGGGGAAATCTATCTCCTCCATGCCGCTGAGGGCTGGCACCTCAACGACCCTCCCCCCCTCGACGATGCTCGCGGGCCTTACGTACTCGTCGATGAGTCCCTCCGCGGACCAGGTCACCGTGTACCCCAGGGGCGGCACCGGTGTCTCCGGTATCCCCCCCACCATTATGTGGATGTCCCGCACCCTCTTGAGCCTGGAGCAGGCGTAGCCCACGAGCATGTTGGAGAGGCCGGGGGCGACCCCGCAGTCGGGGATTACCGTGATCCCGGTATCACGCGCCGCACCGTCCAGCTCAAGAGGGCTCTCCGGCGTGAAGGATACGTCAACCATGTCCACTCCAGCCTCCACCGCTGCCTCCAGGGCCACGTACCCGAAATCCCCGGGGAGGGCGCCCAGCACGAGGTCGAAGTCCCCCAGCTTCTCAATGAGGCCGGGCTTGTCGGTGGAGTCGATCCTGGTCCTGGCCGCCCCTCTTATCACTGAGGCAGCCTTCTCCGCCCTCTTGAGGTCCCTGTCGGCCAGGGTTATCTCGCAGTCGACCGAGGCCGAGAAGTCCCTTGCCATGACTGAGCCTATCATCCCGCATCCGAGGACAATCACCTTCATCCCGTAAACCCATTCTACCATGTCGCGAGTGGTTTTTCACAGTTTCCCTCCGCCTCCCAGGGGCAGAGAGGGGGCGACGATAGGATTATTAGTTTATCCCCCGACTTACGGTTGGGGGGTAGTGGTAATCGCTGTTTCATTGCGTTTCCCAAACCATGAAACCGATACACTGCCCCTCACCCCACGATCAGAGTGAACACATCTGAGCTTCAATAAGTAATTGTAAAACGACATAAGTTCTAGACACGCACCTAAGACTGAGAGAGATTGGACCCGAAGAGACCCCGCCCACCGCTCCTGACACCTGAGGCCGCGAAGGAGATCCTCCAAGGATCGTCGGAGGTCTCCCTCGACCTCGGCCTATCGAGATCGAAGGTGGCGCGAGTGGGCGACAAGTACAATCTCGGAGGCGGAGAAGAGGTCCTCATCGAAGACCTGGAAACCATCGCGGGAAGGGAGAACGCCGCCTTCTTCGTCGACGGTTCCAGCGTGTTCCAGCTCGCTATCTCGGGTGACCGATACTACAAGCTGGTCCCGACGGTGGGCGCACCCACCCTGGAGATAGACGGTATCAGGATGCACAGGACGAAGGGGACGACCCCCGATAGGGACGCACGGGAGAAAATAGGAGCCATGGGAATCAGGGGCGGGAGGGTCCTCGACACCTGCACAGGCCTGGGATACACGGCCGCCGTGGTCTTGGAGAGGGGGGCGGAGCTTGTCGTCACAATCGAGAGGAGGCATGAGGTTCTCAGCCTGGCCCTCATGAACCCCTGGTCCGAGGCGCTCTTCGTTGATAAGAGGTCGCACCCCATAATCGGGGATGCCTACGACCAAGTGGACGTGCTTCCCGGGGGCTTCTTCGACTACGTGGTCCACGATCCTCCACGCCTGACGCGCGCCGGCCACCTCTACTCATCGGAGTTCTACTCGAGGCTGGAGAGGGTGATGCGCCCCGGTGCGAGGCTGCTCCACTACACGGGGGAGCCCGGCTCCAAGTATCGTAGAGTCGACCTTAGGAGGGGCGTGATGGAGCGGTTGCGCGGGGCGGGCTTCACTGACCCTAGGTATCTGGGGCATGTCATGGGCGTCCTCTGTGAGAAGCCCGGCTGACCCCTATCTCCTGGAGAAGAACCGCCTCTGGTAGGAGTCCTCGTCCAGGATGCCCAGCCTCTCCAGGGTCAGCCTGAGGGCCCCCACGTTATCCTTGCTCAGCTCCGTCAGGGGCTTCCTCGGGTGGCCCACATCGGCCCCAACCATGTTCAGGGCGGCCTTGAGGGGAACAGGGTTGGTCTCGGCGTACATCATCCTCATCAGGGGTAGGAGCCTGAAGTAGAGATCCCTCGCGTTCAGGACGTCGCCGTAGTCTTCCCAGGGCTTGGAGAGCCCCGCCATCTCCCTGGGAGCGATGGAGCCGGAGACGTTGGAGGTCCCCTTGCCCCCCGCCGCCAGGATTGGGAGGACCAGGGCGTAGAAGGGGCAGTCGCAGCAGAGGACGTTGAACTCCCCCCTCGTCAGCTCCATCACCCTCAGCACCTGGTAGGGCTCGGGCCCAGCCTCCTTCAGAGCCACGATGTTCTCCAGCCTGGACAGCCTCGCCAGGGTTTCGGCCTCGATGTTCACCCCCGTCCTCGGCGGGTTGTTGTAGATGACGAGGGGCAGGTCGACCCCCTCGGCCACGTCCCTGAAGTAGCCGTACAGGGCCGCCTGGGTGGGCTTGATGTAGGGCGGCTGGACCAGGAGGCCACAGTCCACACCAGCCTCCTTGGCGTGCTTGGCGTTCTCTATCGTCCCCCTAGTGGTGGACGCCGAGACGCCGCACATCACTGGCGCCCTGCCTCCCGCGGCGTCCAGCGTCGTCTCTATGATGCCCCTCCTCTCCTCCCCGTTGAGCAGGGTGACCTCGGAGGTGGAGCCCAGGATGAGTACACCGTTGCTCCCGTTTTCCACCTGGAACTCGACTAGCCTCTCTAGGACGGCGTGGTTGACCTCGTCTCCCTCCGTGAAGGGCGTCACCAGAGCCGGCCACGAGCCCTCGACGTTGAAGGCCTTCAATTTCACCAGACCAGACTCGATGCCGAGCGCTAATAAGCTTCACTGGGAGGAGCAGACCTCTCGTGGCTTCGGTCGGAAACGTTAAGACGCTGACGGCCACAATAAGATGCGATTCAGAGATGAGCATGAAGGACAGGTTCAGGGGGAAGGACTTCCTCACCCTCATGGACTTCAAGCCCGTCGAGATCAGCTACATGCTCGACGTCGCCCAGGAGTTCAAGCGGAAGAGGATGATGAAGGAGCCCCACGACTACCTCAGGGGCAGGACCATCGCCATGGTCTTCGAGAAGCACAGCACCCGCACCCGCTTCAGCTTCCAGGCGGGCATCGCTCAGCTCGGCGCCCAGAGCTTCTACTCGACGCCCCAGACGATGCAGCTCGCCAGGGGGGAGCCCATCAAGGACACGGCCAGGATACTCGACCGCTACTGCGACGCCCTCGTCATCCGCACCTACGGCCAAGAGATAGTCGAGGAGTACGCCGAGTACATGAGAAACCCGGTGGTTAACGCCCTCACCAACCTCACCCACCCCTGCCAGGGGCTGGCCGACCTCCTCACCATCAGGGAGCACAAGGGGAAGATCAGGGGCAACAAGCTCACCTACGTCGGCGACCCCTACAACGTCTGCCAGACGCTGATGGTCGTGAGCAGCCTCATGGGGATGGACTGCAACGTCGCCGTCCCCAAGGGCTGGGCCCCAGCGAAGGTGATCGTCGACTTCGCCGAGGACCACGCCAAGAGGGGTGGCACCGAGATGGTGGTCACCGACGACCTCAGGGAGGCGCTGACCGACGCAGACGTCGTCTACGCGAACACCTTCCACAGCATGGGCCACAAGGACATAGAGGAGAGGAAGGTGGCCTTCGCCAAGTACCAGATAAACGACGAGACGATGGCCTGGGCGAAGCCCGACGCCATCTTCATGCACTGCCTCCCGGGCTACAGGGGCGAGGAGATGACTGACAGCGTCATCGAGGGGTCCCAGAGCGTCGTCTTCGACGAGGGCGAGAACAGGATGCACACCGAGAAGGCCGTCCTCGCCCTGGTCGTCGCCTGATCCCCCAACCCTTTTTCCAGCTCGATCGAAACAATTTTAACGGATCTGCAATCTAGTGGTTGGAAAGGCTGGGGCTTAAAAGGTAGATACTGGTGGCGTCGATCCTCAAGGAAGTCTTCTCGAACCGCAACATTCTGGCCATCGGGACCACGAACATGCTGTACCAGGTCTTCAACGGCCTCTGGGAGCTGTGGTGGAGCCTCTACCTCCTGGACGAGCTGAAGACCCCTGTGCTGATCGTGGGGATGCTCGCCGCCATCCAGAACACGAGCCAGATCCTCTTCCAGCTCCCAGGAGGGATAATAGCGGACAGGATCGGCAGGAAGAAGGTCATCGTCTTCGGCACGGCGCTGAGGACAATAGCACCGCTGTTGCTGTTCTTCGCTAGATCCTGGCAGATGGTGGTCCCGGGGCTCATACTGAACTCCATGTCCAGCCTCTACGGCCCCGCGTTCAACGCCATCATCTCGGAGTCGCTGCCGGAGGACAGAAGGGCCACGGCCTTCGGCGTGTACAGGATGTTCACCAACGTGCCCCAGGTGTTCATGCCTGTCGTGAGCGGCTACTACTTCGACATGTTTGGCCTCGGACCCGCCGTGAGGAACGGCTTGCTCATGTTCACAGGGGCCATGATGATAGTGACCACCGTGAGAGCCGTGGTCATCAAAGAGACCCTGGAAGACTCCGAGACAATCAGGGCCGAGTCCCCCCTGATGACTAGGGACCTCTGGAGGACCTTCAGGAGCCAGCCCCGCACCATATACGCCATGCTGGGGGTGGCCGTCATAGGCGGCTTCGCGATGCGCATGACCTGGACCTTCCTCACGCCCTACGCTGTGAACGTAGCCGGCCTATCCAAGACGCAGTACGGGCTGCTCCAGAGCCTCGCCATGGGCATCTCGGTGCCCCTCTACCTCATCAGCGGCATGATCGCCGACCGATACAGCAGGGTGCTCCCCATCCTGCTGGCGAGAGGCCTTGGGCCCTTCGACAGCCTGAGCCTCTACCTGTTCCACGACTACGGCCAGCTCCTGGTGGCCTACGGCGTCATAGGCGTAGCCGGGGGCCTCGGGGGAGGCAGGCTCAGAGGCGGAGGCTATATGGGGGGCCCAGCCTGGCAGGCGTTGATCGCCGACATCGTGCCGTCCAAGGATAGGGCGAAGATCATGGGGTTGATGGGCACCGCCTCGGGAATAATAGGGCTGCCAGCGCCCTACCTGGGAGGCTGGCTCTACGACAAGAATCCCAGCCTGCTCCTGCTCACGGGGAGCATACTGGAGGCCATCTCGATCCCGATAATACTGCTGTTCGTCAGGGAGCCCAAGAGGCGGACAAGCTTGGTATCGAGCCCGCCTGTTTGAGCGCCTTGGATAACTCTCATATGGGCCCGTTCCGAGCGTATATTTTGTATGGGAGGCCTCTCCTCCCGCTGTTCCTGAGGTCGATCAAAGTGAATGAATCCGGCTCCGACGCACAGCTGAAATTAAGCTCGATATCAGCGTACAAGGCCTGGATAGGCGGCCTCGTTTTCTCTGCCTGCTTCACCGCGCTGATATGGCTCGCAGGGCCCAGGCTCCAGCCCTTCCTGGACACCCTCCTCCCGGATCAGGGGGCTTCCTGGTACTACTGGAAGCTGCCGGCGAGGGACTTCACGACCATGTTCGTCGTCTGGGTGCTCTACCTCGCCCACCAGTTCTCCCTCTGGGCAGCCATCCACTGGGCTCAGAGGAACCTCGTCGGCAGGGGCGTCCCCCCCACCAGAACTCTCAACAGGTATAACATCGCCGCCTTATCGATCAACGCAGTCTTCATCGTCCTCCACCTGGTTCAGACCCAGCTCTGGTTCGACGGCCTCGCCCAGGATGTCCCCATCTGGACGAGCCAGTACTCGGTCATCATCATGCTCTCGGTGACCCTGGTGATTGAGAATCAGAGGCGGGGGCTGCTCCTGGGGAAGAGGGTAGGGAGGCCCTTCACGGCCGCGGTCACTGCCTTCTTCAGGCACAACCACATGTACGTCGTCGCCTGGGCCCTCGTCTACACCTTCTGGTTCCACCCCATGGCCGTGGACCCCCAGCTCCTCAGCGGCTTCCTATACATGTTCCTCCTTCTCACCCAGGCCTCCCTAGCCTACACCTACGTCCACCTGGACAGGAGGTGGATAGTCGTCCTGGAGAGCTACGTCGCTGTGCACGCTTTCATCGTCGCCCTCTACAACACCGCCTTCTTCAACAGCCCCGACATGTGGCCCATGTTCTTCGGGGGCTTCGCCTTCATGTTCGTCTTCACCTACCTCTACGCCCTCGGGGTCCGGAGGGAGGTCCGATGGCTGATCACCGGGGTATACGTCGCGTTCCTCGCCTGGCTCTACGCTCCCGCCCCCTTCGGCCTCGGGAGGCCCACGACGAACCTGCTCCGCCTTGAGTTCCTCTGGATACCCATCGTCCTCTATGGCCTAGCGGTGGCTTTCGCGGCTGTTGCATATCTCTTCATCAAGGATAGGAGCGGCTGAGTGGTTAATTCATCGTCGACTTCATTTGCCAAAGCAAATCTCAGTCATTTCCCTTGAGAGCCTATTCGAAAAAGCATTATTACTCCTAGACGCATGGTTAGGCGATGAGACATGAGTGAGGTACCCAACATTGTCACACCTCCCCCGGGACCCAAGTCAAGGGAGCTCACGAAGAGGCGCAACGAGCTTATCCCGCCGGGAGTCTACCTCATACAGCCCGTGACGATAGTCGAGTCGAAGGGGGCCGTCATGAAGGACGTGGACGGCAACACCTACATCGACTTCACCTCAGGCATAGCCGTCGTCAGCCTGGGCCACTGCATCGAGGAGATAGTCCAGACCATCAGCGGCCAGGCGGCCAAGCTGATCCACAGCTGCATCCACGTCGTCAATTACGAGCCCTACCTCAGCCTCGCGAAGAGGCTCATAGAGGTCACGCCGGGCGACTTCAAGAAGAGGGCGATCCTGCTCAACAGCGGCTCGGAGGCGGTGGAGAACGCCGTCAAGATCGTCCGCCAGGCGACAGGGCGGCCAGGAATCATCAGCTTCGAGAACAGCTTTCACGGCCGTACCTACATGGCGATGACCCTCACGGGCAAGTGGGACCCCTACAAGGTGGGCTTCGGCCCCTTCGTCCCCGGCGTTTATATGACTCCCTTCGCCTACTGCTACCGCTGCCCCTTCCACCTGGAGCACCCGGGCTGCGGCCTCCACTGCGCCCACCACATTGAGAAGAGCATACTGAAGACCCAGGTGCCGCCGGACCAGGTCGGGGCCATCATAGCCGAGCCCATCCAGGGAGAGGGCGGCTTCATCACCCCGCCCCCCGAGTTCTTCAAAGAGATCAAGGGCATCTGCGAGCGACACGGCATCAACCTGATCATCGATGAGATCCAGACAGGCTTCGCCAGGACTGGCAGGATGTGGGGGATAGAGCACTGGGGGGTCGAGCCCGACCTCATGACGATGGCGAAGGCGATAGCCTCGGGCCTCCCCCTGAGCGCCGTCGTCGCACGGGACGAGCTGATGAAGGACGTCTACCCCGGAAGTCTCGGAGGCACCTACGGGGGGAACCCGATAGCCTGCGCGACGGCCCTCAAGGTGCTGGAGCTCATAGAGCGGGAGAAGATAGTGCAGAGATCCGCCGAGCTGGGAAAGAAGCTCAAGAAGAGGCTGGACGAGTTCTACGAAGAGTACGAGGTCATAGGCGAGGTGAGGGGGAAGGGCCCCATGCTCGCCATGGAGATAGTCAAGGACAGGGAGACGAAGGAGCCCTACCCGGAGGCCTCCTCCAGGGTGATGAAGGAGGCGCTGGGCGCCGGGCTGCTCACGCTGAAGGCCGGCCTATACAACAACGTCATCAGGCTCCACCCGCCCCTCACCATCGACGACGAGCTCCTGGAGAAGGGGCTGGACATCCTAGGGGAGGCCTTCAGGAAGGCCTGATCCCCATTCAGACCTCTCAGGCGTTCTGGCTAGCCATCTGAGCCGCCTGAGCCATCATCTGATCCTCGATCATCGCCGCCTGACTGGGCGAGTGGATGAGGTCCGGCGGCGGGTAGGGCGCCTCTATGAGGGAAGCCATCAGATAGACCGAGGTGAAGACCTTCTGGTAGATCGTGTGCAGCACCCGGGGGACGCCCGACTCGTCGTCCACAGTCAGAGCCGACTCGAAGGCTGCCCTCCCTCCCGTGACGGTGGCCCTGCCGCCCGCCACGAACTTGACGAGGCTCGGCTTTGTGCTGATGGTCAGGAGGAAGCTGATGACGAGTTCGTCGTTCGTCCTGTTCTCCTCGTCCATCTTGACGTCGACGTCGAACTTGACCAGTTCGGGGTTGACATCGGACTCGATCCTGGTGCCCTCTAGCTTGTCGAGCTCCACCCGGACGGGCGCCGATCCTACGTTAGCCTCGATGGCAGTTCCCTCACTGGACCTGATCCCACTGGATCGGTTGCTTGCCTGCAGTTTTCAGAGGAACTTGAGGCGGGGGGAGGTATTGTAAATATGTATGTAGCCCCCAGAGACAACTTGACACCCCGTGGAGCAGGAGGCGGGGCTAGGCGATCATCGCGAAGGACTCTGCGATGGTCTGGAGCTCCCTGGTGACGTCGGCAAGGAAGGTGATCCTCCTCTCAATCTTCTCCCTCTTGTCGGAGACGAGGGAGTTGAACCTGGGCATCACGTCGTTGATCAGCACGACCAAGAGGTCCCTGTTGTCCGCCTCCTTCAGGTCGATGGACTGCATCCTCCCGTCAGCCATGAGCACCACGAGCTCACCAGTCGGCAGGACGTTAGCCCTCTCGACGCCCCTGAACTCGCTGGGCAGGACGGACGTGTCCACGTACACCGTCTTCGCGAGGGGCTTCATGAACTGGAAGAAGGCTGCAGAGAACGCCCCGACGATGTTGCCCTCCTCAGAGCTCAGCTCGCTTATCTGGCCGACGTCCTCCCTGAGCCTCCTAAGGTTCTCCACGACGTCTTCCGAGGACGAGGGCGCCTCCGGCAGGGGGGCGTCGACGACCTCGATGGGTGCGGGAGCCTCCTCGACGACAGGCTCGTACAACTCGGGCTCATCCACCTCTATGGACACCTCTTCGTACGGGTCAGGCGCCTCAATGTCAGCCTCATGAGTTGCTATTTCCTCTTCTGCAACATAGATGTCCACAGGCTCATACGTCTCCAGGCCCTGGGTCTCCTCCTCCGGCATCTCCGGGAAAGGCTCGACGTACTCCTGGGGCTCCTCATTGTAGGCCGGAGGCTCCTCATACTCCTTCTCCGGCGTCGGCGTATACTCTTCTGAAGGCGGCTCCACCAGTCTCGAGGTGTGCCTCATGAGTATCGACTCCTCCAGCGAGGGCTCCCTTTCCTCGCCACCGGAGGCTACGCCGTCATCCACGTACACCTGATCATCGTATGAGGACTGAGACATTCTATCAACTCTGCTCCGCGACGTTATTCGCTCGGCGTAGTACCACGATAAGACTTTGTGTGTAGTGGAAACCCACACAGGAGAGGCGAGCGCGACGCTTATACGCCTCGTAGGGGCCGCGCGTTCGCATGTCTGATATGGATCGTTGACACGTCTCCCTAATCCCTCACTCTGAGACGTTCTTGAGGTAGGTATCGACGCTGGAGAATCTATTTATCCGCTATTTCTTTGGGTAGGTTAATACGCTTGGGGATCGCTATGGGTTAGCCCATGCCATTCGACGGGAGTGAGTCTAGAGTTCCCAAGGGTTTCGGGTGATGAGTGACGCTTGGCAGACGGTAAGAGCGAGAAGGTCGGGTACGGCCATCAGGGGCTGAGAGAGCACGGCCAGAGCCTGGTGGAGGAGGTGCTGTCCTCCCAGGGGAGGAACGGGAAGATCACTGTCCGCCTCAAGAAGCAGAGGCCCATGTCCAGGTCCCCGCTCTACCACAAGTACGACATCCAGAAGTACGACCTCCACCCCGGCTACTACTTCGACGAGCTCGCGGAGAGCATCCCCAGCGGCGTCCCCGAGTACATTGACGACGGGAACCAGTACGTGGAGCGCATCGTCAGAGCACTCTACTACTTCAAGCAGTGCGCCCTCATCGGCCCGAGCGGCACTGGGAAGACCCACATCATCTACCTCGTCGCGGAGCTCACGGGCCTCCCCGTCTGGGAGGTGAACTGCGGCCTCCAGACGAGCAGCTACGACCTCATCGGCAGGTACGTGGGCCTCGGCAAGGACAACTGGATCGACGGCCAGGTCACCCTCTGGTTGAGGCACGGGGGAATACTTTACCTGGACGAGGCGAACATGATGAAGCAGGACGTCGCCACGAGGCTCAACCCCATACTGGACACCAGGGGCCACCTCGTCATCACCGAGAAGGACAACGAGATAGTGCCCCGCCACAAGTTCGGCTACTGCGCCATCGCGATGAACCCCTTCTCGTCGGAGTTCGCTGGCACGAAGAAGCTGAACGCCGCCTTCAGGAGGAGGATGTCCGTCTGGATCAACTTCACCTACCAGAGCATAGGGGACAAGATCTCTCCCAGGGAGGCGGACCTAATTATGAAGAGGTCGAAGGCCGACGAGGACACTGCCTACAGGATCCTCAGGGTGGGCGCCGAGATGAGGAGGCAGTACCAGGCCGGGGACCTGCCCTACGGACCCAGCCCCGGGGACCTCATCAACTGGGCTGTGCTCTGCCACGACGGCGTCGAGCCCGTCAGGGCCGCCGAGGAGACGCTGATCGCCCTCACCAGCGATAACCACGAGGTCCAGGAGGACGTCAGGAGGATCATCCAGAGCGTCTTCAACCGCTGAGGCCTCAGAAAAACGTTGATTGTGAACGCAGGGACTGCTCCTTTCCTTCTACTCGGCGTTTAGCGCGGTGTTCACGAACATCGCCCCGAACCTGTTGACGAAGTCCTTCATGTTGAAGGCGGTGACGTTAGAGTTGAAGATGAACTCCATGCGCCCGCTCTGGGCGCCTATGCCTATCATCGCCATGCTCGCCCCCTCCATCCTCCGGACGGCCTCAGTCGCCGCCGTGTAGATGTTCGGGTAGCCGTAGGGCCAGCCGTCGGAGATCACGATCATTATCTTGAGCTCCTCCTTCTGGCGGGCGAGGATGCGCCCCGTCACCTCTATGGCGTCTGGCAGGTAGGTCGTGCCCTCGAACCTCAACCCTCCGAGCCTCGACCTCACCCGGGTGTTGTACTGCTCCGGGAAGTCCTTGATGATGTGGAACCTGTCGTTGAAGGCGAAGACCCCCCAGGAGGTCACGTCGAGGAGGACCTTACTCGCGGACTCGGTGAGGGCGACGGCCATGTCAAGCGTGTAGTCCCTGATGTGCCTCATGCTCACGCTGGAGTCTATCAGGATCGCCCAGGCATAGTCCTTCTCTATCTGCTCCTCCAAGAGGAAGACGTCGGTCCTGTCGCTCTTGCTAGCGATCACCTGGATGGCGTCGGCGAGGTTGACCACCCCGAACTTCTTTCTGATGTCCTCCATGAAGGCGTTAGTGGCGGTGATAAGCCTCTCCGTCAGCTTGTTGGTCTCCCTCTTCGCCCTGGCCTTCGCCCTCAGGTACTCCGTGTAGTCGTCCGGCGGGAAACCCATGGACTTGAAGCGCGAGGCGAGCAGGAAATCCTCGTACCTCGCCAGCATCTTCCCCTGCTTCTCCTTCTCGATGAAGAAGGACTCGAAGACCTGCTGTGCCTCCGCCTCCGCCGCCCTCATTCTGCCGTGGATCACTCCCTCGTACGTCCCGCCCAGACCGGTCACGCACTCCTTGACCGCCTCACCCATCTCAGCCTCAGGGTCCACCCTCATGGGAGGGAAGAGGGAGCTGGCCCCCAGGCTCTCCGTGAAGGGGAGAGAGGAGGCCTCAATGATGGGCCCTCTCTCCATGATGACCCCGTAGACCTCGTCCGCCAGCCCAAGTGCGTCCTCTGTCGGCTCCGGCTTCTCCTCGACCAGGGACGCCTTGAAGGCCGCCCTCAGGCTATCCATGTCTGAGAAGATCTGGTCTAAGACGCCCTCCTCACTGGCCCCCACCCTCCTCAGGCCCGAGTTCGCGTAAGCGGTGAGGGAGGCCATGACCCTGGTCGCGCCTATCCTGATGTTGTCGATGGCCCTCATCCGCTTGAGGGAGAGCGCCGAGGCATACCCGATCTCCTGAAGCCTGTCAGGATACCAGGCGGAGACGAAGGCGTTGACCCGCAGGTCCTCGATGAGGGACGGCACGAACTTGGAGATCACCCTGTTCTTGCCCATCCCCCACTCATTGAAATCACCGAACCTGGAGGCGGCCGAGTGGGCGCTCAGGTGGAAGACCGAGGCCCTGAAAAGCCGCGCTATGAGCTCGCGCCCCTTGCCGTCGTCCGGGAACGTGAAGCCCAGGAAGGAGATCGACTCCTCACCAAGCCTCGGGTTGGGCAGGTAGACCACGGACCCCGCCTCGTCTCCCTGCCATTCGGGGTAGGTGGCCTCGTCCAGGAGCAGGAACTTGATCTTGAACTGGTCCTTCTCGAATGAGTTGTCCCTGGCGTACTCGATGAACCCCACTACGGAGCCCCCCCACAGGATAGAATCAGGCAGTCCCCAGAGTACGCCAACCGTGCCTGCCTGAGTCTCGTGCGTCGTGTTTCACAGGGTCTCAACTGGGGTCATCCCTGAAGGTCTTGAGCCAGATAGAGTCTCGGGCAGGTCTCATAATAAGGGCTAGTCTGTAGAGGCCTGATACGAACACGTGGGTTTGTGGATAGGAGACCCTCAGGGCTGTATCGCCCTGATGACGGTAAACCCTCTGTTGAAGGCGAACTTCTTCGCCGATTCCTCGTCGACGGATTTGAGAACTATCTTGCTGGCGACTCCGTCCTTGATGAAGCATATGTACTCGACGTTGTTACCCAGGCCTATGTTCCTCAGCTCCTCCATGGCCTCCTTCGCCTCCGCAAGTTCATCGAGCTTCTGGGTTATGGCCTGGATCGCGTCGAACATTATCTCCGCCTCCCCCTGTATGCTGGAGGAGAGGAGCATGCTCCTGAACTGGATCCAGTCCTCGGCCTCTCCGGCCTTCCCCTTCTTCTTTTTTCCCTTCTTCGTCTTCGCCTTCGGCAGGTTGTCCAGGGAGAGCTCCTTGAACCAGTCCTCCTCGCCGTACTTCTCCGCCGCCTCCCTGAGGAAATCGCCCAGCTTCTCGCTGTACTCTTCTTTTTGGGACAGGTAAGAAGAGATCTCCTCGTCTATCTGGGCTACCAAAGCCTTCAGCGAGCGGACGGTGATGATCTCCGTGGCGAGCCTCCTAGTCATACGTTCTCCCCCCAGGGCTCGAAGTGCCCCGGCTGAAAGTCTCCTATCCAACTAGACTTCATTGGCCAGGTCTAAAGAGGATTTGTTAGTCCTAACCCCAACACACTCGGACGGGGAACACGGTCAAGAGAGTAGGTGACGCACGAAGACCGCCAGGGCCAGGTCTCCAATGGTCAACGTCATGATGTAGCCGACGGTGATGAAGACCAGGAAGGGGAGCGTGTGGGACACCCAGATGCTGCTCAGCCCCTCCTCCCTGAAGGTGCTGAATATCTCCTCGGCGGACTCGTCGTCCTGGATATCGGGCATAAGGATGAGCCTCCTACCCGACGAGCCTTCCTCGGGGGGCAGCTCAAGAGGGTACTGGAAGGGCGGCCCCCTCACGGACGACATCCTCACCTTGACACCGGTGAACATCACGACCACCTTCTTCAGCATTGAGCCCCCCTCAAACCCCTGGAAGAGCCTCTCGCCCCTGGAGGCAGTGATCAAGTTCCGAATGAAGAGCACGACGGCGAAGGAGGCCCCAGCCAGGGCCGAGTTGGAGAAGAGAGAAAGCGGGTAGATGATGGAGGCTACTCCCAGGATCGGCCTGAAGGACCGGGGCTGGACCGGGTGGAGGATTGAGAGGGCAATGAAGGCCAGAGCGTCAGCCCACCCGTAAAGGCCCAGATACCCTATAAGGAGGGCCAGGGCCGCCGAGAAGCCCACAGAGACCGCGAAGAGGAGTAGCGTCAGGGATCCCACGTAGACCTCGTACAGATTGAGGATGAGGCCGAGGACGCCGAAGATAGCCCAGACGATGTCGTAGACCTCGCGAGTCTTCAGGTCCACCCAGGAGGTGTAGCCCAGCATCGCGAGGCTCAGCAGCACCCGGACGGCGTCCACGGAGTTCAAGTCGTCTTATCCTCCATCCATTCCTACAGTCTCGAAGAGCTAAGGTGGTTTTCTTCACCCCTCGCCTAGGCTGTTCTCGGCCCGCACGTAGACTCCCCTCAGGTCGTAGACTTGAGCCCTAATTTGCACAGGCGAGCCAGGAACGTCGTCGGTGAACGTGTATATGTAGGTCCCGTTCCCGTAGTCCTGCTCCTGGTAGCTGCCGAGGCCGGTCGGATCCGTCCAGGCCGCGGATTTCATGTACTCCAGCGTTATTGAACCCGCCAGGGCCCACCCGCCGTCGACCTGGAGCTCCACCATGACCGTCAGGGCCTTCGCGTCTCCTCCGAGGTCGACGTAGCTGCCTGCGACGCTCAGCAGCGTCGTAGTGTTGACGGTGAACTGGTGGTCCACATCGAGCCCTCTGCCGCTCATGTTCAGAGTGAACTCCGCGCAGGCGCTGGAGACGCCCTCACCCTCAGTGCCCCAGTCGAGCCGGATGCCCTCTGTATAGGGCGGCTGTGAGGCCGGCGTCGCGTTCAGGTCGCACCATCCAAATGTGTGGTCTCCTGAGACGAAAGCCTCCCATCTGTCGAGGTTGTCCATGAGTACAGAGGAGGCACCGCCTAAGCTCACGTTCACGAGGGAGGCACAGATGACGTGCCCCGCACCCTGCTCAATCCCCAGGACGTGGTCGCTAAAGCAGCCGTAGTCCGATGAGACCGTAGTCCTGTTTAGCTCGAGAACGTAGGCCTGGGTCGAGATTATGACGAGGGCTATGCCCAGGGCGGCGACGACGAGGATCTGCCCCCTCCCGCGCCTCACTCTATCCACCTCCTAGCTGGAGCCGTACTCTATAGAACGGGCACTCAGCTGACTCCACGGCGAGCAAGTAGTCGACGGCCTCCACTGTACGCCCGACGAGGCCCCCACTTGAAACGGCTCTGTCGTTCACCACGCTGCCCCCCTCGTCGAGAACCGTCAGGTTGAAGGAGACGCCGCTGGGCAGGACGAGCCTCAGCAGAACCTCGACCTCGTCCCAGCCCCCTTCATCCATGAGCCTTCCGAGGGTCCCGTTCCCGTCCAACCTCACGAGGGCCTCGAGTCCCCGGGCCCTCAGGCTGGCTGAGGCCTCGTAGTCACGCTCCCGTGGCACCTGGGATGCGTAGAGCAGGGTGGTGAGTATGATGACGGCGGCGAAGAAGGCGTCCAGTGTGTGTACCGCTCCCCTCCTAGGCATACTCAGCAGGGCTCCTGAAAAGCACTTCAAACCTGTAGAGGCCTCCAGAGACCTCGACCACGTAGGACTCGCGCACCACGTCGGAGACGAGGTAGTCGTCCGACATGTCGGCCCCCACGGCCAGAGGCACCTGGGGGTAGGCAGCCCACTCCGCCCAGCACTCGGAGCCGTTGACCCCCGTGAGCGCGAGCACCATGGGGCCCCCGTCGAGGAGCCTGGGCACCGCATAACCCGACTCGCCTGAAGTGAGGTTGAAGGCGTAATCGCGTGAGAAAACGGCCACCCTCCAGGCGGTCGCATTTGTCACGTACTCAACGCTCAGGGTGTGGTTGAGGGGGCTGAGCGTCGCGAATGAGCCTAGCGCGTTGGTGGCCTCAGAGTTGTGCGCGAAGGGCAACACCTCGTGGCTCATGATTGATGCCTCGGACTCCGCTATACTGATCAACAGGGCAGTGCCGTTCGTGGAGCCGGGGAGCGTGAACGTTACTGCTCCCAGCCCCGAGCTGTCCGTCGAGCCCGAGGAGGTGTACGTCGAGTTCCCTAGCATCAGGTAGTAGCTCACATCGCACTGGACGGGGTAGCCCCCCGAGGCCGTGGACAGGGTGAAGTTGTAGGTCGTCTCCCCTCCCTCAGCCTGTGATGACACCAGGCTCAGCGTCGACTCGAAGAGGGGCTTCACCTCGATGCAGAATGAGATGTCGTCCACGCCCAGGGCCTGCCAGAGGCTGGAGTAGTTGACGGAGTAGGCGCTGGAGGGGTTGAGCCTCGTCACCTTGTCTGTGTCGAGCTCGTAGGGCTCGGAGCCGGAGGCGAAGCCCAGGCTCGAGGGGGGTCCCCCCTGCCCCCAGCTCTCGGGATCACCCCGGGAGAGCAGCATGTACCTGCCTATCTGGTAGTAGCGCTCGCTGTCCGGCGTTTCTCCGGTGAGGTAGGGCTCAGCGGCCATGTCGAGGCCGAAGATCGCGCCCATGACGACCATGAGAGTAGCTATGGCGGCGAGGGTGAAGTCGATGGAGGCGGTCGGCACCTAGAACAGCCCCCCGAAGAAGCCCGCCACCATCTGCTTCGAGGCGACGAGGGTGATGAAGGCGGCTGCCGCGAGCATGGCGGCGTACTTGAATCCCGAGGCGAAGTTGCCGTCGCTAACCTTCCCGATGAAGAAGCCTGAGAGCCAGCTGTGGAAGACTATCCCCGCCTCAATCACACCGCCCCCCGTCATCGTGATGAGCCCCGGCGTCAGGTTCATCCCAGCCATTGTGCCCATCGCCATGGCCGGTATCTGGGAGAGGGTCTGAATCGTGAAGGTGACAGTGAAGGACATGAGCACCGTCCAGATGAAGGGGAGGATGATGTAGGGCCTCAGCATGTCGTTCTGGCTCTTCTCTATGGTCTGGGTCTTCTCGCTGTACTCGGCGAGGATGCCCAAGGTCTCGGCGTGGCCCCCGCCGATCTCGATGGTCTCCACGAGGATGAAGAAGTCGACGACGACGGGCCAGCTCTTGATCCACTCCTTGAGGTCCTCGTAGATCTTCCTGAGGGAGACGCCCCACTCGATCTGGTTCACCATCCTCCTCAGGTGGGGGGTGAAGGTGCCGTAGCCCCTCCTCTTGGCGGCGTGGGATATGCTCTTCTCGGGGGAGAGGCCCGTCCTCCTCGCCTCAGTCACGTCCCTCATGAAGCTCGGCATCGCCTTCTCCGCTGCGAAGTTCCTCTTCGCGATCGTGTGGTAGGCGAGTGCCGGCGGGATGCATATTGTGATCAGGCCCGCGGTGACCAATAATGGCAGCCCTATGGTCTCCTTGATGAAGGAGAGCCCCGGAACGAGGAGAGTCGCCGACAGCAGCAGTAGGAACAGGATCCCCGGGACTATGCCTGCTATGTACGGCTTCCTGATCCCCCTGAGGGTCCCCGGCCTGCTCGTGTTCGCCAGATACATGAAGAAGAGCGAGAATATGGGTATCACCACAAGCTCCAGTGGGTATATGAGGCCGGAGAGATCGGGCAGCCCCGAGCCCCCGAGCATCATCTTCGTCGCGGGCGAGGTCACGGTGGAGAGGATGTAGAAGCAGAAGATGACTATGAGCATTACCATGTAGGCCTCGACGAGGGTCTCAAGGCGCTCTATGGCGTTCTGGGCCTTCGCGGCCTTGACCTCGAAGATGGCCCTCAGCTTGCTCATCAGGTAGTTGACGACGCTGCCTCCGCTCTTGACGGAGGAGATGTAGCCTGTCAGGAAGTCGGCGTAGGACCGGGAGATGGTGCTCTCCGCCCTCTTCTCCATCGCGGTGAGGGGGTCGTAGCCGAGGACCTCGACGAGCCTCACTATCTCATCTCCCTCCTCCTTGAACCTCTCCAGGTTGTCCACCTTCCTGAGCCTCTTGAAGCTCTCGTAGGGGGAGATACCGCTGTAGGCCATGAGGGTGACGAGCATCGCGGCGAAGGGGAGCTCCTCCTCGAGCTTGGGGTCCTTGTCACCCTCCAGGACTGCCCTGATGCGGTCCTTGAGCCCCGCGTTCTCCCTCTCCACGCCCATGTCCCTCCTATATGCTCTGGGCCACCTTCTCGTACATGAGATCCGGGCTGTTGTAGTAGCTGTTCAGCACCTGGTTTACGCTCTGGTAGTCCCTGATGTTCCTGTTGACCATCCAGAGGAGGACGTCCCTCCTCCTCGCCAACTCCCTCACGAGGTAGTCGACGGAGAGGTCGAGACTCACCGCCAGCTGCTCCATGAGGTAGCTTCCCTCGTAGTCCTCGGTGAAGCTGTCCGAAGCCGGTATCCACTGGGAGACGTCCTTCACGCCCCCACCGGGCCTTATCTCGGCTATGTGGACGAACTTCCTGTTGGAGACCCTCTTGCTCCCCTCCATGAAGGAGGGGGTCTTCACGTGCTTTACGACGACGACGCAGTTCATGAGGGAGAGGATAGTCTGGGGGATGTTCATCGGGGGCTGGGTGAGCCTCTTGAGCGCGATCTCCACGCTGTCTGCGTGCATCGTGCAGAGCCCGCCGTGGCCCGTAGCGAGGCTCTGGAAGAGGACGTAGGCCTCATCGCCCCTGATCTCTCCGACGATGATGAGGTCGGGGCGGTGGCGGACCGCCGACTTGATGAGGTCGAAGAGGGTTATCTCCCCGCTCCTCTCGATGCCGAAGCCGGGGCGGGCGATGGTGGAGACCCAGTTCTCGTGGGGGAGGTTGACCTCGGCCACCTCCTCGACGGTTATCACCTTGTACTGGGGGCGGGTGAGGCAGGCGACGGCGTTGAGCGCCGTCGTCTTCCCAGCGCCCGTGGCCCCTATGATCATCACCGAGTGCTTGTTCTCCATGAGCATCCAGAGGTAGGCGGCCATCGACTCGGTGAGGGTCTCGTTCTTGATGAGGTCGATGATGGTGAGTGGGTCCGACCTGAACTTCCTGATGGTGAAGCTCGTCCCCGAGGGGGTGACCTCCTTCCCGTAGGAGACTGCGAGTCTGTGCTTCCCGGGCAGCGTCGCGTCGACGATGGGGAAGGCGAGGCTCACGTGCTTCCCGGCCTTGTGCACGAGCTTCATCACGAAGTCGTTCAGCTCCTCCTCGCCGAACTCGACGTTGGTCCTGATGTTCTCGTACCTCCTGTGCCAGAGGAAGAGGGGTTTCTGGAAGCCGGTGCAGCTGATGTCCTCTATCTCTAGGTCGAACATGAGGGCGTTTATCTTGCCGAAACCGGCGGTGTCCCTCTCTAGGTAGTAGAGCACCTTCTTTAGTTCGATGGGGTCGAGGGCGGAGAACTCCTTGGAGTGGTCCTCGACGATGGCGGGCACCTGCTCGTTGAACGCCTCTATGAGGCTCTGCCCCTCCCTGGGCACCACGAGCTCCTTCTCGAGGACCGCCTGGAGCCTGTCGTAGACCTCCTTCTCCCTCATGTCCATGGGCAGCTCGTCGATGATGTATAGGTGCTCCGAGGTCTGATCGTTCTGGGCTATGATGCAGTAGGAGAAGGGCGGCCTCAGGGGGAAGCTCTCCACCTCCCTGTACCCCTCCGGTACCTTCCACCTCCGTATGCCGAGCGCCCCCAGGAGAACCTCCTTGGGGACTCCCTGGTCCCTGTCCTCCCTCTGCTTCTTCTTCCTGCGGAACATTGCCTCATCCAACCTCCCATCTGCCCAGTGTCAGAGCCGGCTCAGAGTCCACCAGACTGCAGCCAAGCGCCAGAGTGCCGTACCCTCCCCTGAAGGTCCCCGAGGCCGAGACGTTCCAGGGCAACTCAACCCTGTAGTTCGTGGCTCCCTCCCAGGGCTCCCCGAAGCCCCCCTCGACCCAGGCCCCCGAGGAGTCGGAGGAGAGGCGCACCCAGTAGTACCTGTCTCCGATCATGGTCGGAGTCCCGAGGGATATCCTCGAAGAAGCACCGGTGGCCTCGGTGAAGGCGACCATCTCCGTGCACTCCGAGGCCACCTGATCCAGCACCGCCCTGAGCGCCCTACCATCTGCAAGGACCTCCACGCCCCGGGCGTGGCCCTGGAAGGCGTTGGTGAGCATGAACGCTACGGCCCCCATCGCGATCAGGGTGTAGAAGTAGTTGGTGGCCTGAGACGGCATCAGACACCCATCCCCTCGATCTTCACGTGGCT
>Ga0209427_10001138_pt1 | contig 30094 bp, 26 predicted proteins | sample DeeMarSWOR136_30_FD_187465 | JGI IMG/M metagenome (GOLD analysis project Ga0209427, IMG submission 187465) | Marine sediment microbial communities from White Oak River estuary, North Carolina - WOR-1-36_30 (SPAdes) (version 2) | ecosystem: Environmental > Aquatic > Marine > Intertidal zone >...
CTCTTTCAGCCGATTAAAGGGTCTGCCGTGACAGTAGTCATAATGGTTCTCAACCACTTTTCGATTCTCATCTACGAGAACCGTATTGATTGAAACGGAACCTATATCGAGACCAAGATGGTATTTCATCGTACTAGCCTCATATTTTTAGTAATATTAAAATGGAATGATGAGAATATAATGATTTACTAATTGTAATAAAACCAAAAAACAACTAAAAAATTTTTTCCTTTCTATTCCTCCTTAAATATAAACAGCGCTCGCTCTTTTGTCAAAAATAAGGTAACAGCACTATCGGGGAGCGTAACGGCGTCCTTCATCGATCATAATGAGATAGCTCTCCAGCGGAATGTAATTCGCCACCGTATTTCCCGTACCGAGGCAGTACCCCGCGTCTTTCATACAGACATCGAGTGTGTCACGAACACGCCTTCGTATCTCTTCCTCATCGGACCTGCACAGAAAGTCCACATCGATACCTCCGAGTATGGCAATCCTCCCTCCGTATTTCTCATACGCCTCAGTGACGGGCATAATGGAGTCCTCGAAGGAGTGCTTGGCATCGATACCAACATCATCGATTAGATCATCCATGATGGCTTCGAGGTTTCCACAGTTGTGCAGCAGATAGGGCTTTCCCGACTTATGAGCAACGCGTGCACATTCCCGGTGCCAGGGTAGCACCTTCTCCTTCAGAAAGCTGGGTGAGGCGAGCGTCCCGGTCCTGAAACCCATGTCGTCAGAGCCCCACACGAGGGGCACGCAGGTGAAGTCGCAGAGCACCTTCGTAAATTGCACATAAAACTCGCCCACCCTTTCGGCAAGAGCATCAATCAAATCTGGTTCATCCACGAGCTTGTAGGCAAAGGTCTCGAAGCCGAGAAGAAAGGTGATCATCTCCATTATATGGGCGGTGAGATCGTAGACTCCCATATTTTCGGGAAGATTTTTCTCGAGCCATTCGAGAGGCCCGAAATCGATGTCAGAAACCTTCGGCCATGGATAATTCTGGAAGTCCTCCCAGCTTTGAATGGGTCCCCTGTGTTCCTCAGTCCATTCACGATCCCCACGCTGCTGCTCGCCGATAACCGTTGTGTCCCGTGTATCGATAAAGGCCATCCTGAAAAAATCCTTATGTATGATCGCAATTCTGAATACATCATAACCGAGAAACTGATGTATATTGATCTCACGTTTCAGGGTATAGAGGGGATCCTCCCTGTTCAACCCATTGTCGAGGCCATAGCGGTTGCTGATGACCTCCTTGATCTCATCGTCAAGGAAGAGTTCGACATGGTGCACCCTGTCCGGCTTCTTCTCCCGCTTTATGAGCGCTATAATCCTCTCCACATCGGGTGTAACGGATTTATCCTGCAGCAGCTTCATGTGCTGGACCAATGCCTCCTAGCATCGCGTAAATCCCTATGGTTAGAATAATCATACCAATCAGCATGACGATGGCTTGTATCGCATGTGTCCACATCACTGCATACAATCCCCCGACAATGAGATAGATACCGACAATTACCGTAAAAATAACAACACACACCCAGTATGGGATTCCAAAAGTGACTTGGAAGAGCGATGCGATTGCCAAAAAGACCGCAGATGTATAAGCCACCATGAAAACACCAATAATTAAACCAGATATTTGTTGGAGTTTCACCGACTTAAATCGATTCCCTAGGAGTTCTGGGAGTGTCATTGCTTTTAATGAAAGTCCCATCTTTCGTGTTCGAAGACCATAGAATAAAAAAGCAATAAAGATTCCAACAAAAATATTGAGAAATGCAAGCCAAAGAATTGAGTGCCCATAGATTGAAGCTATCCCAGAAAATCCTATCAATGCAACTGCACTAATGAAAGTTGCACCATAGGAAAATGCGATTATTAAAGATCCCATGGTCCTGCCTGCAACAAAATAGTCCTCCGCTGTCTTTGTCCTTTTATAGCCGAGATAACCAAGAAAGATAAATACCGCGGCAAAAATCGCCATTAAAACAACAAAGAATAGCATATCCATTATCGTTCCTCCTCTTGCTTTTTCTCCTGTTTTTTTGGTAATACTGGTTGTTCCTCTGTTTTTTTAATTAGTGAATAGTACAATCCATAGACTACACAGAGCGCTGCAGCTAACAATGTTCCAATCCATGCGATAAATACACCTAGGTCCATTCCAAGTATTAGAATCAAGGATACCTCCTCAATTTTTTTACTGTTTTTTTCAGTATGTGGTAAAACATGTATCTTGATTTATACCTTTCTTTATTTTTCATTTAGAAACTCTTATAGATATCCTTTGCATTCAAGCACACAAATTTGGAGTGTTTTTTTATGACACAGGAATTTTGGGATCATAAATACGAAACCTTGCCATTACGTGAAATGAAAGACTTACAATCCAAACGTTTAAAGAAATTAATTAAATATGTTTATACAACCAATAAATACTATCATAAGAAATTAACAGATGTAAATATAACACCAGATTCTATTAAAATTGCTAATGATATTGAAAAACTTCCCTTTTTAACAAAACAAGATTTACGTGCGTATTACCCTTTTGGACTGTTATGTACTCCTTTGGATGATATTGTTGAGGTTCATGCTTCTTCTGGGACAACAGGAAAACCAGTTGTCGGACCTTATACAAAAAATGATATAGAACTCTGGAGTGAGATGATGGCACGTTCCTTATTTGCAAATGGTGTTCGGAAAAAAGACATATTGCAGAATGCCTATGGATATGGTCTGTTCACAGGAGCTCATGGATTTGAAAAAGGTGCGCAGAAGATTGGTGCTATGGTCATAACAATTGGAGCTGGGAACACCGAACGACAGATCGATATTATGCGTGATTTTGGTAGTACAGTAGTTGCCTGTACACCATCTTACTGTTTGCATATTGCAGAAGTTGCGAAGCAGAAAGGACTTATCCCAGCGAAAGATTTCAAACTACGTCTAGGAGTATTTGGTGCAGAATCATGGAGTGAAGAAATAAGAAGAACAATTGAGAAACGTTGGGACATCGTCGCTCACGAGCATTACGGACTTACAGAACTGATTGGCCCTGGTGTCGTCTCCGAATGCGAATATAAGAAATTACATATCAACGCGGATCATTTCTATCCAGAGGTAATTGATCCTAGTACAGGAGAATCCCTTGAATCTGGTCAAGAGGGAGAGCTAGTATTTACGACCTTAACAAAAGAGGCATTTCCCGCAATACGATTCAGGACAAAAGATCTCGCATCAATAACAGAGGATATGTGTGAATGCGGACGAACGCTACCTATTCAATCCAGGATCAAAGGAAGAAGCGATGACATGATGAAGATCAAAGGAGTGATTGTCTTCCCGTCTCAAATCGAAGCTGCTTTGATGCAAGTCGCAGGGGTCAGTGATAACTATCAAATCGTTAAAACAAAGCATGGAGATATCTATTCTTTATCTGTTGAAGTAGAACCATTAGAGGAACGACATAAAGAAGGGCATCTCGATGACTTTGAGAAAAAAGCTGAGAACGAAATCTATCGGATTTTAAATTTGCATATACCAGTTCACGCGATACCGCCAAGGACAATCCCACGAAGTACAGGAAAGGCTAAACGTGTCGTTGAGCGGAAATAAACCCTAGGGGTGAGACTTATTATTATTGATATATTGAGACAAATTTTACCATATATCAGTGGATTATACACTCTAATATGGATTTTCATTGGTTTTTTTGTCACACTTTTATTTTCATTTGTAATTCCTAGGAAGCGAATCGATACTGTCATGAAAAAAATCGGATTGATACTTTTATTTTTCTTTGTACCTCTGTTATTCTTTCGTATTTTTTTAAATACTGAATTTGGCTTAGAACAACTTGGTTTTTCTTTAGTAATCTGTATCATAATCTTTTTAATGTATTTGATTGCAGTAATGTATGCTCGTTATAAAACTCGCAATTTAAATCGTTCTGATATGTTACGAACAAATGCAATTAAGACTATATTAACGAACCAGGGTCGAAGCTCTGCCTTTATCGGAGGAGCAATGCTGGCAATTCCTGAATGGAGTGTAGAAGCCGGATTGTATATGGCCTTATTAGGCATTGTCCTTTTTGCAATTATCCCTTATATACTTGCTCGCTTTAACAAAAAAGAAATAAGACAAAAAGAATCAAATCCTCGATTCCAAACTCTCCCTTGGTATTTTAGACTATATCCATGGTATCTCATCGGCTTTTTAGTTGCAGCAATTGCTTTACATTCTTTTTTTGGACTTACTACTGCAGATTTTGGTGATGCTGGTGTAGTGCTTCAGTTTTATTCTGCTTTAACTGTTCCTGCAGCCCTTTACTATGTTGGAGCAGGTATACATCCAACGGATCTCAAACGATCAGAATTAAAAAAACTTATAACTACATCAAAAAATACATCACAAGACTGGCATTGGAGGCTTGTTCGTTCAATCATAGCCCTTACTGTCGTAATAACACCATTGATTACTCTTGGTGTATTCATACCGCTTCTTCTGTTTAATCTACTTCCAAAAGATTGGTTCTCTGTAATTATTATAAATGCATTTTTGCCGATAACAAGTACGAATATGTTTCTTGTTCCTTATGGGATTGATAAAAGAGTGACGGCACATGTCGTCACCTGGACGACGCTTATTTGTGTTCCGATTGTCGTTTTATTGATTTATCTTTTTTCAGTTTATCTTTAAAAAAGATTCGGTTTCTCAAAGCTACTCAAAGAATAATATAGATAAAGAAAAGATACCCATTAGCTGTTTTTGTTATTTCAGGAATACCATCTGCACTTACTGTTATCGTGATGATGATTTTTCCAAAACCAAGGATTGGAGCGTTTTCAATACTTGCCTTGTTGCCTATTCCAAGTGATGGTATATTTGCTGACAGTGTTTGTCCAGATATGATGAATGTACCATCGATAGTTATCCTCCAATTGATATTAGTAACAGGAATCTCTCCAATGTTTTGTATTTCAGATGAGACCGCAAATAATCCCCCATTGATTTCTCCGATAGAAAGAAGTGGTTTGATACTTGTGATAGTTACAATAAGTGGGATAGACCAACCGCTCTCAAGATTATTATTGTCTTTTGCTTTGACTTTTACTTCATATGTCCCCGTTGTTTCCCATGTATATTTCATTTGTATTTCAGCCGCAGAGTCATATGGACCAATCCAACTAGTTGTATATATTCCAAAACTCCATTGATACCAAACCTGGTCTTGTTCTGGATCTATCGTGCTCGTGGTGTATGTATATTCGATATTGATTCCCCCATTTTCTGGACCAGATGGTTTCATTGGTGTGTGTGGTGGGTTATTAGTTCCGTCTGATATTATGACCTGGCTCTCATAGGGAAGATGGTCCTGTTTTGTCACTGTAACATACATGGTCCCAGTAGTTGATGGTGAAATATTAAACGTTACTTCCCCTCCACTATTTGTTGTGCCTATTTCGTAGATATCAGAACCTTTCCATAAGCATACAGACGCTTGATTGACCGGACTGCCTCCTATGTTTACCGAAACTGTGAACGAGGAAGAACCTACAGGTAGTTGATCTTGATGTGTTACCGTTATTTGAATTGGATTGTCCTTCCAGATAGGAAGTTCAGGGTCACCAAGTAACGTAAGTTCAGTGAAACAATATTTGTAATACCCATAAAAGTCGTATTGATAGGCATCATTCTTATGATCGGAAAAACATGCTCCCAGCTTATAGTTATTTTCTGGGAAAAGTGATTTGAAGAAGTAGGCGTCGTATTTCATTGAAAGCGTGTTATACGTACCTTGGTTATACCATCCATAGCGTGAGTTTCCGATAAACGCGATTCCGCCGCCATTACTATTTCTGACGAAATGCTCCGCAATGGAATTTGATTCATCATATGCGGCTGGCAAACATCCCATAGAGTAGAGGATCCCCTGTTTATTCCCATTGATTAACGCATCCATGTCTGAATTTCCTAGACCAAGCCCATGATTTATGTATCCGGTTCCCATGAAGTTGACATTGGAATGATCAGCATGGTTCATGAGGTTCTGGCCTCCGTTTATTGCGGCTATGACATTGGTCTTATGGTTGCCACCTTGGCTATCATAAACGGTGGTCATCGTCCAACTTGTAGGAATATAGGAATTTCTAATGGAAATCTTGCATTGTTCGGTATGCGTCGTGCTATCAAGGTCAAAACCAAAGAACCCTGCATGTTTTGCATAGTTGGTTAACGGCGGATTTTTTTCATAGGTTAAAACCTTGTTTATGAAATTCCTGATGCCGCCGGTACCAGTTCCTGTTCCAGTAACTGATGCACGCCCAACATGAACTTCACAGACCCAATCATTGTCATAATCGGCGTAGTAAGTGTCATTTGGTACTGGGTCCGGATCAACCAAAGAAAACGTTCGATATTGACAGGGTATCTTATCTGTATCTCCACCCAATAAGAAATATATGGTGCCCCAGTTTGCATGTGCATCTTGGACAAAAGCTTTTATTTTTTCTATGTTTGTACCGCTGTAGCCTCCATTGTTATAGATCCAAGAGGTAGTTACAATCGTTGCCGGGATGCCTTTCTTGGTTTTCCAGTCTGCTAACGGTTGGAAGGCATCCGCCCAAGTTTCCTGCGTGATAATGACATAATCATAATCACCTGGATCAACACCAGTAGGTTGAGGAGTTGGAGAATATCGAAGTAGCACCTCGTCTGGGTTATATACCATGGTTTGTATCATTTGCTGATACATCTCTTTTCCTTCTTCTGATATAGTAAGTGGGAGGTAATCACCGCATTGATATCCACTGGTTCCTTCAATTGTAAAAGTGATTGAAGAAGCAAAGCTTACCTTACGTTGAGAGGGTATATAGCGAACTGGATATACGGTAAAAGTAGCAATGCTTTGACCAGCAAGATCGGTTTGACCATTGAATTCTACGTATTTGGATGGATAGGGGCAACCGGATCGATAGGTCTGGGCATCAGGTTGAATAAATCTGTTTTGAGTTTCAATTGTATTGATTTGGTACGCTGGTTGTGCTGGATATAGTAAATAGGAGCCTTCGATTGTTTCCTGTTTTATAGCTTTAATACATACCTGTGTTACTTTCATATCTTCTGGGAGTGCTATTCGAAGATGTATTATTGGTAGTTTTGGTTTTCCAATTTCAGTAAGATACCCTCCATCAACAATATGTATGGTATCGTATCCATCTTGCGTGGAAAAGGAAAAATCATTTTTAGAGAATGTGAGTGTTATGGTCTTTTGATTGATGATTTGAATATCATCTGCGGTAATCAGTTCAGAAATCGATGAAGATGATATCATAATAAATATTATACTCCAGATACTTAAAGAAAAAAGAATCTTAATTCTGTGTTTTTTTATCGGAATTTTATAAACCCCCTTATTATGGTAATGTAGATTTTTGAGATATATAAATTTAACCTTACTTTTTAGTACATATGCCATTTTTTATTATTCTAATTTGATATTGATAAAAAATATACTTTTTGGAAAAACCCAGAGGAGAGCCCGACGGGGTACCAAATACCACGCGGCTCCCATAAAGACAGCCAGGTCAACACCAAATGCTGCCTGACCACCCCTAGGCATGATATTTTTTATCATTCATTCTATATAAACATATGTTGACAAAACGACAATCTGAAATAATAAAAATGTTGCACATTGAATATTCAAATTTAAACGAAGGAAAATTTAATTTTCTTATTGCTTTGGAGAATCATCTCTATTAAAAAATTGGTCAACCATAATCCGATTTGGCAACATAGAAAAACTCCGGGACACTACCGGTGGTTTTTCAATAATTTTTAAAATCCCAACCTGACACTACCTTATTGTGATAATACAATGAGAAATTACCACTCTAGAACCAATTTATTCGAATCCTTCCTACATTGATAAACATTTGAAAAAAAAGCAAATGTAAGGCTCCGAAGCAAGGGAGGAAAAGTGTAAAAATGAATGAAAATAATTTTTCTCCGGAGCCAATTATGTATAATTAACGATTGTTAATAAACTTTGTGTGATACAAGTTAGTTCGTGTTATGCGTGTTATATAAGCTCATCAAGCAATTTAATTAAAATTACCATTTATACCATCTTTGTAGTGTATTATTGTTAAATAAATTTATTTTTATTTTAATTGACTTTTTTTATCTTTAATTTATTAATAAAAAATGATTTTTTCCTATGGCTGGTTTCTTTTCAGTAAATTAAAAATATTTATCATTATTTATTTTAAATAATCTATTTTGATTTCCATTAATAACTCTACAGAAATGACTAACAACAATAGATGACTATTATGGGTTCTTCGACTAATTAATGGGTTCTTAGAGTTTTTGCAGAAAAAGAAACATATCTAGACCGTGATTTGATACATTTCATATGGCTCTTGATTCCATCCAACTTTTTTATATACCTGAAGAGCAGAATGGTTACTCTGACAAACATAGAGCCGAAGGAACGCAACATTCTGGTTCTTAGCATATTGCCGGAGTTTCATAAGCATTTTCGTAAATACCCCTTTCTTACGCCAATTTTTCTGCACATATACACTTTGGACCCACCAAATCGGTTTATTTCTCCAGTCACTCCACTCAGTTGTAATCATCAGTTGTCCAATAATCTTATTATTATTTTCAACAACAAGATAAAAACCTTTATTAATATCGGCTAAAACAGAGTGTACCCCTGCAAGAACAATATCGGGATCTAGGATAATATTTTCAGATTCTTTCGCAAGAGCCATATTCTGAGTTGCAATAACGTGTGCATCATTTTGTTGTGCGAATCGTATTTTCATAATAAAATATGAGAATAATTAAGATTGTTTTAATATTTCGAAAAAAGCTACGAATGTTAATAAAAAAAAAATCATTTCATCGTAGAAAAAACAGTGGATAAAAAGGATTTCATAAAGCTCATATCGTTATTATGTAGTGATTTTTTTAAAAGATGGATAAAAAAGGTTGGTCGTGCATAAAATGAGTACTGTGCGTTCATACAAAACTTTAGTAGCTCTTCCGCTGAATACTGTCCAAGCTCTCGTTGTTTATCAGCCAAAACAATATACTCTTTTTCAGTAATTTTCTCTTCAGCTACTGCTTCGTTCCAAAGGTCAGAGCCTACCATATAGCGTAATGGGAGAAACGATACTGAATCAAGGGGGAGAGATTTAGCAAACGATAAAGTCTGTTGGAATTGTTCTTTTGTTTCAAATGGTGCACCAAAAATAAATGAACCAATAGTAAAAAAACCAGTTTCATGACTCAGATGGACCGCCCTTTGTATCATTTTTATAGTTGTTTTTTTATCGTAAAAATCTAAGACATCTTGGTTGCCAGATTCCAAACCAAATTGGAGATGTGTGACACCAGCCCTCCTCATTTTTTTATACAATTCTTGATCAGCCATGTCCACTCGTGTTGCTGTTACTGAGTAGTTCAAATCAAGACCTTCGTTTTTTAATGTCTCAAATAATTTAATAGTTTGTTTTTTATATATTGGGAAACAATCATCTACGAATGCCACATGGCGATATCCTTGTTCCTTAATTTCATTAAGTTCAGCGATGATGTTATCATTTGAACGTATACGGTATTGTTGCATGGTGATCGAACTACGGGAGCAAAAACGACAATGATAGGGACAGCCTCGGCTAGTAATAACTGCGGTGAATTCACCTGCTTTTAGTAAAGGGTTGTATTCTCGTCCATAAATAGAGTGTTTAAGGAGATGGCGAGCAGGAAATGGGATGGTATCGAGATTCGAGATGATTGGGGCTAGAGGATTGCACTTGATTCCCTGTGGTGTTTGAAAAGTGATTCCGTGTATATCAGTAAGTGCCTTTTCTCCTTTGAGTGCCTTTGTGATGTCCTGTATCACTACCTCTCCATCTCCTTGAACACTAATCTGAGCACCTGTTTCTTCTAATGTTTCCTTTGGACGAAGTGTGCAATGTGGTCCGCCAATGATGATGGGTATATCAGGTGAATGACGTTTAATCAATTCAATTATTTTCTTTACTTCATTAAGTGAAGGGCTTATTATTGTCATCCCAATTGCATCAGCTACGTCAATCATCTTGAAAAATGTTTGTTCATTAAAAATTTTTGTTGAATAATCAAGGATGGTGACTGCATCTCCATTATTTTCAAGAATTTTTGCGATATAGAGTAAACTTAGAGGAGGGGATAGTCCATAGAACGACCTGGCTTTGGTTTTTTGTATGAAATAAGGCTCTGTTGGAGGATAAATCAATAAAAACCTCATACATACTCCCTTTTGTTGAGCCTTAGGATTCTTCGTGTGTTCATTATTTTCTTGAAACTATCTGTTCTTTATTAAATATATCTTTTCAAAAAAAATTTTTTATAAAATAAGGATGAAGATATTGTGGAGGAAGGACGTAAAGCAAAGAATATGGTTTTGGAATCGTCATACAAGAATAAAGGAGAGGATGATAATAAATAATTAGAATTAATACGATGTGGTGAGGATGATGAGTATTGAAATCCAAATGATTTCTGTTCTTATTGTAAAAAAAGATATTTAATTAATTTTTTAAGTAAGATTTCATTGTTTCTATGGGGTTGCTCTTGTTACGTATTATGTTTATTGTTGATATGAGAACGTATCCCATTGTAGATATGGCAACGATGCTTACAGTGGTTACATTCGAAATAAAGTGGTTTTCCCATCTGTCCATCTCTTTTATAATTTTTGAGTCTATATCTGTTTTCTATTTCCTTTATCGTATCATCGTATAATCCATCATTATATCATTTTAAAATTTTATATATAATGGTGAATATATCTTTAAACAATAAATGTTGATAAATGATGTGTGTATTTTTCAAATGATATTTTTTAAAATATTTATTAGATTCTTTTGAGTAATCCACCTTTTATCGCCCATTCATACAAACTGCGGTTATGGTCGCCGATGTAAATCTCCTCACCGATAACATGCTTTTTCTTAGTTGTCCAAATGGTGAATCCTTTCATTACCTTGTATTTTGTCAATCTGGAGGTGGATAGATACGCAAGATCCTTATCCGTATATTCTGTTAATTCTTTTTGTCGTTGTATACGGAACATCGAATAATTTCCGGTAAAAATTTTTATATCAGCATCAGTAATGAAAAAAATAGTGTCTGTTACTGTATCAAGAAACTTACGGTCATGCGAGACGACGATGACTGTCCCATCATAAGTATTAAGTGCGGTTTCAATCGCAGTTCTCGATTCAATATCCATATGGTTTGTTGGTTCATCAAGCAGTAAAAAATTATAGGGTTCCATAATAAGTCTGAGAAAAGCGAGACGTGCTCGTTCACCACCTGAGAGAAACCTAACTTTTTTGTCAACGGTTGTGCCTTTAAAATGAAACTGACCTAGAAGTGCCTTTGCATCCTCCTCTCGGAGGTCTATATGACCACGAAGGACTTCTTCAAGCAGAGTGTTTTCAAGGTGTAGTGAAAGGTGGCCTTGGTCAAAGTATCCTGTTCTCACACCCTGACTAATAGAAAGTTTCCCTTCAGTTGGTGTTTCTTCCTTTGTGAACATTTTTAGGAAGGTTGTTTTTCCGCAGCCGTTTGGTCCGATAAGACCGATTTTTTGTCCTGCAAGAATCTCAAAATTGATGTTTGAAAGCAATTGTTTTTCCCCAAATTTTTTTGAAAGGCCGCTTCCATCTGCGATGTTCTTTCCTGATTTGAATGCGGTGTTGAAGTGAAATCTAAAAAGATAGTTTTTCAATACAGGATTTTCTATACGTTTGAGCTTTTCTAGCTGTTTCATGCGGGTGTTTATCTGTGTATTAAAGCGGTTTTTTCTTGTAATTTTTTTAATGGTCGCCAGTTGTCGTTTCATTTCGATAGATGCTTTCTGGTATTCCTGTTTTTTTATATGCTCCCGTATTTTTTTTTGTTCTTTGTATATCTCATAAGTTGCATTATAGATCCAGAGATATGTCCCTTGGAATTCAAAGACTCGGTCAATCAAATCACCAAGTAGGTATCGGTCATGGGAAATGATGATTACTGCACAAGGGAGATCTGCAATTTTTTGCTCAAGCCATTCGATAGTTTCAATATCAAGATGGTTCGTTGGCTCGTCAAGAAGCATCAGGTCGCATTTTTGTGGTTGGGCAAGAACCGCGGCAAGTGCGATTTTTTGACGTTCGCCGCCTGAAAGTTGGTGAAGTTCTAGATCCATGCTTATCTGCATAAGTCCAAGTTCTTTAAGAAGCGGTTGTGCTGCTTGAAGTTGTGCAGTGCCACTTGTTTTACTTGAATGCATTTTTAGTGTTTTTATTTCATCGAGTATCTCTTGATAACGTACTGTTTCATAGATAAGTGGGTCTTTAAGTTGTTGCTCTAATGTCCGAAGTTGATGTTGTGTGGTTTCTGTATGAGCGGTTCGCTCGAAGAAATCGCAGACAGTTATATCGGCATAATGTATCGGTTCTTGTTCGAGGCAGCGAATCTGTAGTTGATCGTTTTTTTGTACATCCCCGCTTGTTGGTCGTTCCTTTCCAAGGAGGATTTTGAAAAGTGTTGTTTTCCCGCAGCCATTTGGTCCAAGTAGCCCTATACAGTTTTCTTGGTATATCTCAAAACTGGTATTTTCGAGGAGTGGTTTTCCTGCGATGGTTTTACTTAGGTTGTTTACTTTTATTAGTGAATCCATGTTGGGGTTTGTAATATTGTCCTGTGGTATATGGTTTTAGGTTGTAGTTTTTTTAGAAAAAAAAGAAACTCCGCTGCAAATGCGTCCAAGCAGGTCAGTAGTGTAAAAGGAGTGGTGTGAAGCTTTTGTTTGACTAATTCAATGAAGGTGATTTTTATGTCTTTGTTGAATAGTATATTTATCTATTATGCCTAGAAGTGTAACTATTTAAGGAATGGTTACGCCTAGGTTTATACCAATAGTTGTGGCTAGTATCCAAGTAAAAGTTTGCTTTAGATGCTTCTGCATCTATTGGGTCGTAGGCGACCGTTAAGGAGATGTTATTATATTAGGGGGGTCTGTTGTAAATATGGAAGAGATTTTGTAGGTAAAATGTGTTCATAGTTGATGCTTCAAGCATGTTGTTAAGGAAAATATCGATATCATCTATGATGCACTAGAGTTTAAATGTCACAATAGTGATACAAAGATCTAGTTTATATGGGATATTGCCCAGTGGCATTTTCTCAAGGGTCTGTCCAAGCGTGAAATGTTTTTTGTTCAGATTTTCTTTACAAATGTTTCGAATACCAGGGTGAAGATATTGGTATGGTCGTCGAAGGAGAAGAAAAAAGGTAATAATTGATAAAACAAAAATAATTAGTTCTACAGCAAGTTTTATACGCATTTTATAGCGTTATTTTTTTGTTTTTTTAAGGGTTCTAAAATTATAGCTAGTTATTCGTATTTCTTATGCTTTTTTTTCCGCTCCTAATGATTCTCCTTATAATTTTTTGTAGAAATTTATATATATATCACAAGTATAATGAAAATCATCGAAAATAAATATTGGAGGAAAAATTATGAGCATGAATAATAGAAAAATGAAAAATTCCTTAGTACGTTTGAGCACCGTCTACATTCTTACTTTTGCCTTGGTGGTCTCAACCTTCACTATCTCATTTGCACCACGAATTGGTGCAGAGCCAATCGAAAACAACCCCCCAGACATCCCTAGCGAGCCGAATCCTATAAACGGGTCGATGAACGTCTCTATCTCAGCAAACCTCAGCTGGATTTGTGAGGATCCCGATGGTGACCCAGTCGTCTTTGACGTGTATTTCGGGACAGAAAGCCCCCCGGAACTGGTTGCATCAAATCACACAAACACAAGTTATAACCCAGGAACTATGAATTATAGCACTCACTATTATTGGAAGATCATCGCCTGGGATAATCAAAGCTTATCATCTGAGGGACCAGAATGGGAGTTTACAACAGTAGAGAAAATAAATAGCCCACCAAATATGCCAAATAATGAATCACCATCAAACGGGTCTACAGGAATTGCGATTGATGTCATACTTAGCTGGGATGGTGGTGATCCTGATGAAGAAGATACAGTCCACTATGATGTTTATTTTGGGAACACAAGTGATCCAGCACTAGTAAAAAATAATCAAACAAACACAAGCTATCAACCTATCGAGCTACTCGACTATAACACCATGTATTATTGGCGTATTGTCGCCTGGGATAATCATAACGCGTCAACTGAAGGGCCTCTTTGGGTCTTTACTACAAAACAAGAAACAGAATTGTCCGTTACCATCTCCAAACCATTGGAAAACAAATTCTACTTTAATGATGTTGAGCGCTTTGATTTAGGTAGAAATACCATTGTCTATGGACCGATCACAATTACTGCAGAGGTAATCTCAGATAGCAGCATTGAGAGGGTAGAGTTCTACGCAGACGGAAAATTACTTGGTCAGGTTAATGAAACACCCTATGAATGGTATTGGAGACCAATTATCCAATTCAATGGCATGTCACTTACACGAACCATCAAAGTCGTGGTGTATGATACTGAAGGCATGAGCGCATCCGACGAAATCAACATCACAAAATGGAGGTTCCATATCCTGCCATGGCTTTTAGTTGGAGCTGCGTTTGGTTCAAGATTGATTCTGCATACTACAGTTAGTGGCCTTTTTTATAACTTTCAACAATCTCGGTTCAGCGTATCATTTTACGCAATCCGAGCACGTTATCGGACTGTTGGTCCGTTCAAGACACAACGCGGTGTCCTTAATTTCAAGCAATGTAAGGGTGGTTTTATAATCGGACCATTGTCAATGTCTCGGGTTGGTCTTTTCCATAGATTTGCATATGGGTCGTTTACCTTTATTGGGAATATTCATATGGAAAAGATAGGGTTCGGACAAGCGTTTTTATCTCGAATGTTCCAACGACGGACAAATACAGTTGGTAATGTCGGTTCTCTTTTTACTATCCTGCGAAATCTCCGGTCGTGAGCTATACTTTACCCCATTGTGTTCAGACAGAGATGAGGTGCCATATCTGGCTCCTCCTCGATATTTTTTTATCATCTTTTCTGTTTTGAGGCTTCTATGAAAACACCTGTTTATTCATACAGGGTTTCTACCAGTGGATTATTAGCAACATCAGGTTCAACTGCAGGATCATTGATCTCAATATAAAGTGGGTTTAACGATCCAGTCGGTTTGACCTTGATTTTTCCTTTTTCTTCCAATTGTTTGAGCTTCTCAAGAGGTTCTAAGGTTTTCTTTGTGTTTTCAATAATCGCTTTTATTGTAGTTATGTCCCTATTAATTTCATCAATGAATTTGCTATGCCACCATATCACATAGGTTTTTAGCATTTTTTTCTCCCCGTGTTAAATCTCATTGAATAATTTTCTCCTTTATCTATATATCTATTCATTTAGATCACAGCTTTTATATTATTTAATTTGTTATTCCTTTTAAAAAAAACCATATGAGGAAGTTTCATGGAGTTCATTGATGTGATTCACGCTAGGACAAGTATTCGTGACTATAGTGAAAAATCTGTTGAAGAGGAGAAGATTGACTATGTTTTAGAATGTGCATGGCTTGCACCATCTGGAATCAATAAGCAATGCTGGCGATTCATTATTATCAAAAACAAAGAAATCATCGCACAAATTGCAAAAACAAGTGTGATTAATCGCTGGTTGAAAACAGCACCAGTCGTAATTGTTTGTTGTGCTGATCCCACAGTAAGTATGACAAATAATTCTATTGATTACTATACCTTGGATTCCTCGATAGCGTTTGAACATTTGATTCTTGCGGCAACAGATGTCGGGCTAGGCACGTGCTGGGTCGCTGGTTTTTCTGAGGATAAGCTAAAAAAGCTTCTTGAAATTCCTCGTCGGATTCGTATCATAGCGTTGACACCGCTTGGATATCCTGTAGCTCAGAAAGGGGTTGTTAAGCAGATTTCCAAGACTCTGATACGAGCAAAAAAAAGAAAGACGCTTAAGGAAATCGTTCATTACGAGCATTGGTAACTTTTTCCTATGATTTTAAATAACTAGTTTTTCTTGTCCCCTATCAACTATGTCAACAACGAAGGAAAAACAATCGGCGTTTGCGAAACGATATTTTTATATAATAATTCTTCTTCCAATCATTTTCTGGGCGTTTGCTTTCCCGTTTATTAAAATCGGTCTTGAGGAGCTAAGCTCTGTGAATCTGACAATTCTGCGTCTTTTTGTGGTTTGCGTTGTATTCCTTCTGTTTCTTCTGGTTGCTCCAAAGAAATTCACTCCGTTGCAGAAAAAAGATATTGGATCAATTTTTTTGTTAGGATTCTTTGGTATCGTCGTGTATCATCTTGGGCTGAACTACGGAGAAGTGTATCTCTCTGCTTCTGCTGCAAGCCTAATCATTGCGACCATTCCGATTTTCACCGTGGTTTTCGCAGCTATATTTCTAAAGGAAAAGATTACGAAGAGCATCGCTGTTGGTGTGTTAGTGTCTCTTACCGGAGTCGTTATTATTTCTTTAACTGGTTCTTCAGGTGATCCATTTGCAATGTCGTATTTTTCCGCAGCTGTGACTGTATTGATTTCTGCTTTTGTTGGTGCAGGATACACGATTGCTGGCAAGAGGTTGTTACAGCGCTATTCTGCATTGTCATTAACCGTGTATGCGTTTCTACTTGGTAGTTTGGGTCTTCTTCCGTTTCTTTCCTCATCTTTTTTCGCTGATGTTGCAATTCTTTCGTTGCGAGGGTGGGGTGCAGTGCTTTTCCTGGCACTGCTACCAACAGTGGTGGGGTATGTCCTATGGTATGTCGCCCTTGAGGTAAGATCTGCTTCTGAGATCAGCGTGTTTCTGTATTTTATCCCTGTACTTTCTACAATTATTAGCGCTGTTTTGTTTGGTGAACGGATTACCTGGTTGTTTATTTATGGTGGCATACTTGTAATTGGGGGGTTATTAATTGTACATATGAAAAAATCGTCCTCCTTAATTAAATACGTATAAACAATTAATATGCCTTTGAAATGAATAGTAATGTGATAACTACGTTTTTTCTTATTTTCATCTATGCTGCCATCATCCCTAGATTCATCTTTATCAACTTTGTGAAATAAGCCATTGATGATTGCTGATGCGTTTTTGAAAAAAATTTGTAAAAAAAAGATGAAATAATCATTTTTTTACATATGTTACAATTAAGATTGGTTATATTTTTATATGTGAACAGTGATAACAATATGAGCGGAGGAATTTATCATGAGAAAAAAACTAATTACAATGCTAGTTTTTATGATGCTATTTACTTCGAGTACCGCTGCGGTTATCGCATGGAACAACACACAGACACAAAATAAAAATGTCCCGTTCGGAGACTACCGTGATTATGGTGATGCCCCTGAGGGTCCTAATCATTTCGCCTACCCGGCATCTGGCGTCACTGGCGCATTTCCCACTTGCATTGGATGCGGGCCAGCATCCTGGATTCAACACAACAACTTTGGTGCATGGTTTGGCCAGACCGTCGATTTTGAATCGGAAGGTAACGCGGGATGGTGTCCTGGAGGTTTTCCACCTTACGACCAAGACGAAACATTTCAAGATAACGACGCAGGTCTGCTCATGCCACAACCCTATACTATTAATGCCACACTTGCTATTGTCCCATTTCCGGGATACAATGGTACCGCCCTTGGGACTACAGGCCAAACCGCAGTATGGGGTGTAAATGTGGACATTTGGGTGCATAATACCATGCCTGGACATCCAGAGTATCTCCCTGCTTTTGTGAACGTGCTTATGGATTGGGACCAGAACGGAGCTTGGGGAAACCTAGGGGAACATGTGTTGGTCAACTTCATCGTACCACCACTCTACATTGGTCCCCTTTCAGCACTTTTACCACCAAATTTTACCATCGGACCTAACCCCGGGTACGTCTGGACGCGTTTCTCTATTACTGAAATACCGGTGTCGATGAATTGGACTGGTGAGGGTTCATTTGAAGACGGGGAAACAGAGGATTATTTGCTTCGGGTGGACCCAACACAGGAACCCGGTTGGTATTACAAACCTGCGTATTCAAACTACGCACCGAAAGGCATGCCTGACTTCGACGAGCGACAAGATCAATGGAAAAGTATTGTGGATGGTGGAAACGGTATTGCAAACACGGCAGCGGCGGGAGACGATATCCAAGTAATCCCCGTTGGCAGTGCTGTAAACCCTGGGGACGTTATCGTCGCACCAGGGGCGAACTGTGCGCTGAATACTGTACCTGCAGGAGATGATATCGCAAAATGGTCGTACTGCGGGCCAACAGCTGTGGCAAACTGTTTCTGGTGGTTCGATTCAAAATTTGATGATCCCAATGGACAACCTGGTGATGGAGTTGACAACTTCACTCTCGTACAAAACTATGGAGTTGGTGACGATCATTTAAAAACAAACGTTCCTTTCCTCATCGAAGATCTCGCAGTCCAAATGAACACAACTACAAAAGGCACCACAAACATCACTGATATGAAAAATGCTATACAATCCTGGCTGATCAATAAAGGCCTATCCCCTATATTTACGGTCAACAAATATTACGCTCCGAACTTTTCCTTCATTGAAGATCAAATCGAACAATGCCAAGACGTGATCCTTCTTTTAGGTTTTTACAATGACACAGAAAAACTCCCTGATCAAATGCAAATGCTTTTTGGAAGTGCGACTGATAACCTTCAACCGCAAAGCTGGTGGGATTTTCAAAGCTTCAGACCAGCCGTTAACAAACTTGATGCTATCAACATTACCCTGGTTAGTAACGGTCCACCTTGTCCTGTTTTAATCAATATTTATAATCAGCTTGGTGGTGCACCGATAGCTAGTTCCTCTCTTAATCCTGGTGTTCTGAATGTTCCTACCTGGGTCCAATTCCACTTTACCCCTTCTGTCCCTCTTGTCCCAAATCAACTCTACTATTTTGATGTACAAGAAGTTACACCACCTCCTGATGCAGCTCATTACGAATGGTTCTACTTCTCAACATTTAATAACTATCTACCTGGTCAAGGGTGGATGAACAACGTCCCATTTAATTTCGACTGGGCGTTTAGAACCGAATATTATCCTGAACAACTACGATTGAAAGGTCATTATGTCACCTGTGCTGGTGTAAACTCTAATCTTTCAAAAATAGCAATCAGTGACCCTGAAGCAGACGTGCAGAATCCTGCATTAACTGACCATAATGACGCAAACAACGTATCCCATGATATCTATAGCGTTGGATTTGGTTCTCCTCTTCCCTCATTACCCTATCAATGGTGGTTACAGAACTATACTTCAATTTATCAGTATACACTCGTAGAACAAGCAGTTATTATTTGTCCACGTGCCTACAACTTTCCACCTGTCTTTGGTGTGCCATCTCCTACAAATGGTTCAATCAACAACCCGCTTTCTCTTACTTGGAGCATCCCTATTAACGACCCTGAGGGTGATCAGTTCTCCTGGACTATCCAATGCAACAATGGACAAACAAATAGTGGCACTGCAGCCTCTAATGGGACCAAAACACTCACTCTCACAGGACTAACCTATTCAACTACCTACACTGTCTGGGTCAATGCAACGGATCCTCCTGCAGGAAGTGGTATCTTCAATAGAAAATGGTACACCTTCACGACCAAGGCAAATCTCCCACCAAGCTTTGGAACACCCTCACCAATCAACGGGTCAACCAACCAACCATTAAGCCTAACTTGGAGTATTCCCATTAATGATCCTGAAGGTGATCAATTCTCTTGGACGATTGAATGCAATAACGGCCAAACTAATAGCGGAACAGGAGCAATCAATGGGACGAAAACACTTGCGCTTTCAGGTCTTGCATATGCAACGAACTATAAAGTATGGGCTAACGCAACAGATCCCACAGGCAGTGGGCAACACACCAGAAAATGGTATATCTTCACAACGAAAGCAAGCCTCCCACCGGTGTTTGGATCACCAACCCCTGCTAACGGGTCAACCAACCAACCCTTAAGCCTAACCTGGAGTATTCCCATCAACGACCCAGAGGGCGATCAATTTTCCTGGACCATCGAATGCAACAACGGACAAACCAACAGCGGCACCGGCGCATCCAATGGAACCAAAACACTCGCACTCACCGGACTCTCCTACATGACCACCTACACCGTCTGGGTAAACGCCACAGACCCCACCGGCAGCGGTGTCTATACAAAAGCATGGTTCACCTTCACCACCCAACAACAGCCAAACCAACCACCAAACAAACCAAACAAACCAACGGGAGAAACATCAGGCAAGCTCAATACCCCCTACACGTATTCAACGAACACCACCGATCCAAATGGAGATCAAGTGTGGTATCAATGGGATTGGGGTGACGGCTCGACAAGTAGTTGGCTTGGTCCATACAACTCAGGTGCCACCATCAACACAACACACACATGGACAGTCAAATCATCCTCAGTCAAAGTAAAAGCAAAGGATAACTCCGGTGCGGAAAGCCCCTGGTCAGACCCATTACCCATTACCATGCCAAAGAACATCGTCGCCCCATTACGACTCTTATGTATACATATACTTAAATGGATCTTTGAGCGATTTCCCTCCGTCTTCCCGCTACTCCGATATCTCGTGGCAAACTAATTATTTTCTTTTTTTCTCTTTAATTTCCCTTTATCCATATTTTATTCTTATTTTTATATTATCACATAATTTTATATAGTCGCAAAAACAATATAAATGAGAACAACATTAGTGATACTATAGGGGAATAATCTATGAAGAAAATAATTTCGCTATGCATCATAGCAATAATAGTCCTTGGTGGACTTGGAGCTGTAGCACAACAAACTTCAGAGAATACACAAGAAAAATCGACGTTTCATTTTTCAGAACCACTACTTAAAAATAAGAATATCTATGCCTCTGTTTCTTTAAAAGAAGCTAATTCGAATTTAATGATCCAAGGAAAACCAATGCTTCCAAGCTATGTTGAAACATACACGTTTCCATTTGGAACAACTATTCATAGTGTCATCGTCATACCAAAAGATATTCAAACGAAGACAACTCTAAAAGATTTAGAACCGACACCTCGATACACTGCTGTAGGGAAAACCTCAAGCATAACAAATGAAGAGCCTATAAACTATGGGATAGACCCACATCCATCAAGTTGGTTTAACTATCGTCTTGGTTGTGGGGTTTACAATGGGGAGATTAATGTTATTGTTAATGTGGAGATTTATCCGATTCAATACCATCCAAAAGAAAAAACAATACAATGGATAAACGAAGCGGACGTAATCATTGATTATGAAGTAACATCGCCCCAGACAACTTCAAATCGTGAAGAATATCAATTTGTTGCGATTGGTCCTGTTGAATACAGTAGTCAAGTTGCACCACTTATTACCCATAAGATAAGCAAAGGGATATCATCTAAATTTGTAAGCCTGGACGATATCTATTCAGGAGCATATTTCCCTGCGACCGGGCGGGATGGCCAAGAAAAAATAAAATATTTCATCAAAAATGCTATTGAAAACTGGCTAACAGGTAGTATACTTTTAGTTGGTGGTAGTTCAAAGGTCCCAACTAGAGACACACATGTATTTATCTCTAATGATCCACCAGAACCTGAGGTCTTTGTTTCTGATCTTTATTATGCAGATATCTACCACGCAAACGGAAGTTTCTGCAGTTGGGATTCAAATGCAAACAATATTTTTGGAGAATATCAATGGCAAGGTAAAACCGATGTCGTGGATCTATACCCAGATGTGTATCTCACGCGTATACCAGCAACAAGTGGAAGTCAAGTGACAGCTAGTGTGAATAAATTTATCGGCTATGAAAACACACCAGGGTATCAGCAAAGCTGGTTCCCCAAACTTGTTGTTGTCGGTGGGGATTCCTTCGAAGATACAAGTAAGATCGATGAGGGCGAATATGCAAATCAGAAACTCATCGATTTAATGACTGGTTTTGTTGCAGAAAAACTCTGGGTTACCAATGCGAAACTAACCACTTTTGCACCAACTGGTGTTGCAAACATCAAAAACACTATTAACAGCGGATGTGGTTTTGTTGATTTCAACGGACATGGCAATACAAATATCTGGGCAACTCATCCTCATGATAATCATGTCCAATGGGTACCAACCCCAGCTGGAGGAATTCGCACCAATGACATCGTCACATTATCGAATGGTAACAAATTACCGATTGTGACGGTCGAAGCCTGTTCAACTTCAAAGTTCGCAAGTGATTCGAATTGTTTTAATTGGGCTTTCGTGTACAATTCAAACGGTGGTGCCATTGGTTCCTTTGGATGCACAGCACTTGGATACAGTTACATAGGAACCGGGGTGACTCAAGGGTTAATCGGAAAGATCGGTTTGGACACCTACCGTGCATATAAGTTGGACCAAGCAGAAACCTTTGGAGAATTATGGTCACGAGCATTGAACCGTTACATAAAAACCACGATGGAACCATCAGATTATAAAACCATAGAGGAATGGATAGCGTTTGGCGACCCAACCTTACGAATTGGAGAACAGTCACAACCACCATCAAAACCAAGTATACCAAATGGTCCCACATCCGGTGCTGTTAATACGGAATATACCTATACCACCTCGACAACTGACCCTGAGGGAGATAAGATCTCATATATGTTCAATTGGGGTGACGGAACATATAGTAGCTGGATTGGACCGCTTAGCAGTGGAGCGACTGCTACTGGGAAGAAAACCTGGACTGTAAAAGGAACATACAACATTACAGTCGTCGCAAAGGATGATCATGGAGTCCTTAGCGAATGGTCAGATCCATTGCCAATTAGCATGCCACTCTCCTATCAGTCGACGTTTTTACAGCTGTTAGAAAGACTTTTCCAGCGATTCCCAAACGCATTCCCGTTACTTCGACAGCTTCTTGGATATTAAAAAACTCTCTTATTTTCTTTTTTTTAATTACATAGGTTGTATCACATGCAGTAGAACTAATAATTCTAGAGAAAGCCTATTATTCGATAAATCTTTTTTCGGGATAATCTTGGAGGGTAGCGAAGTGTTCGATACACATAGACATTATAATGTTGTTTCACGCGCTCCTCAAGAAATCTCTTTATCTTTTTCTCCTCGATGAGGCCGAACTCATCAAGCACATCGAAAATGGCTCCAGCGATAACAAAACCTTTTACTGATGAGAGATGCTCCCTGCCTATTTTTTCTTTGAATTTTCTCTTCCAGGCTTTAATTCTTTCTGTTTTTATTGTGTTGTCCCTCTCTTCCATCAGTCTAATTATTAGAAAATCATTATATATAAATATTACTATTTAATTGTTATTTTAAAATAGGAGATTAAGGAAAACCACCACATCTCTGTTCCATGAAAAGTTTAGTATAGTATGGTCTATATATCTCCATCAAAAAATCATAAAATATAAACGAAGAGTATTTTATAGGGTTGTTGCCTTTTTGATTTACTTTTTCTTTATATTCTAAACATTTCATACAGATATCATAATTAGACGCATATCTTTTTAAATACACAATCATTGAGTGAGCTTAAATTAGAGGAGGAAACCATGGCGAAAACAAGTAAAAAACAAATTGAGTTGGACGAAAATAAGGTCATCGACCATCTCCAAAAAAACTGCATGGAGAACCTCGATTCATTTGCAAAGACGTGTGGTTTCTCGCGACAGAAGGTTTGGAGAATAATCAAAAACCTTGAGCGTGACCAATCCATTTGGGGGTATACCGCAGTTATTAACCCAGAGTCAATTCAAAAAAAACATTACGTATTGCTTATGAAACGAAATATGCAAAAAATTAATGAGCGAATTACGGATCTCTTACTCTCAAGACAATTCGAAGAAGTCGTCTCAAAACTAAATATAACCATTGAAACAAGCTCGTACACACATGGGGAATATGATTGGATAGCAACATTTCTTGCACCCAATATTATCTATGCAAAAAAATTCAGCGAACTAGTTAAAACAACCTACCCAGATACCTTCCAGAGAATTGAGCTTCTTGAGACGCTCTTTGATATAAAAAGACAAAACATAGCAAATCCAAATGCAAAAAAAATTAAAGAGCTACTATAAACAAAAATTAAAATAAACAAAGGATACTTGAGAAGATCACTTTTACATGATCATTTTTTATTTAAAAACAATATTGTTGTTTTTGTTACACTCTCTATCATTGTTTGTCATTTGGTTCAAATAATACCCTCCAGTCTATTTGCGTTAAAATGAGTTATAGTTGTAAAAGGTTTAAACCAAGGGTTTGATCATACTCTCGTAGGATTTGTCCATCGATGATTTCAATGAATCCTTCAAATGTCGCACTAATCACTGCTGAGTATAGATGACCACCCAATGCTTTTTGTTTGACGTTACAGAAAGTGACATGAAGATGAAGATAGACCTCACCATTCATCCGGGAAATATTCCCAACAAGTGAGGTGATCTCATGGTCACCCATGAACTCCTTTGACTGATATTTCTTTGTTTTGGTGTTCATAAGACCAACTGTGACTCGATCTGTCGCACCAATTCCAATGATTGATCCGAGTTTGATATCAAGGGTTCTACAGATGGTTTTAAGGGATTCAACAAGTTCTTCTCCTTTGTCAATACGGATAAATACTTTGTTGTTGAATTGTTTATATCGCATACAGAACGCTTCATCCTTACATCGTATTTAAAGATTTATCCCAAATGACCTTGCTATTTATTTTTGAATACTTCAATATAAGATTGTTTGCCTCTCATAAAATTCTTTTTCTTCAAGGAGATATGTTTTTAAACAAACAATCGCTATCTCTTTTTAAATAGAGGAGAGTGGGTTATGACGAAAGTTAATATCATATACGAGATTGATTTTGAGGATTTTCTAGATGAATAATATTAAGTAGTAAGTTTAAAAGGAGTGGCGGAGGAAAATATGAAGAAATATGTTTTGATTAACAGCATTGTATTATTTATTGGTCTTTTGATAATCATCATTATGCGGGAGGATACTACTATTTTTGGTGGTTTTATTAAATTAATCGGTTTATCTTTTACCATCGTTAGTGGGTTTTTATTGATTTTAAGTTTCTTTGGCTTAAAACTAAATCGATTACCATGATATATTAGATATACGAGAGAGATGTTTTGTTATCATAAAATAAAATATCTCTGATAGAATTGTTGGATAAGTTTTTATAGACAATGGTCTATTATTTTTCTTGGGAGTCTGGCTATTTTTTGTAAAGAAGAGATTCTTTACCTCCCAGACTTAACCAGACTCCCGCTTTTTCCATATACTATTAAAAGAATCTCTAAAAGTTTTTACCAAGGATTCCTAAAACATGAGCTAAGAAGAGGTTGTATGTTTTTTGAACCAAGGACAATTCATACAACTACCATTCATAATCCCAGGGTTTCCTGGCTTCAGTCGGTTAGTGACCCAACATTGTTGATCGATACCAAGTGTAAATACAACACATTGATTTTTTGTTTCATTTAAACAATTTTGAAACTCCCAGCAATAAGTATATTCACGGTTCTTGTCTTTTTTTCTCATATATGCATTTCACTAACGTATTTTTCCTCTTATATTTTTTGTTATGAAAAATGTATAAAAATAATGTTTGCAACATTAATTGTCTTACTAAAAACTCTTTTTTCTGTTTCTTAATATGGTTAAAGCGATTGGTTATGTAAAGAAGCAGAACGACTTTCAGATTTCTTTGAAAAAAATAAAAAAGAAAGCAATGAAAATCCCTCACTTACAATCTTTTTATATCAATAAATCTACCTTTGGATAACACAGATGATCCTACTGGGTGAACGAATGTCTAATTTTAATCTACAAATTACTACAATATCTGAAGGATCTTCAAGGGTTTAAAAAAAAATCAGTATGTTTTTAGTACCCCAAGATATTTCGAATTAAAGGAAACAGACGTGGGAATTTTTCAAAAAGATGCTGGAGGAAGACAATAATAGGGGACCTATATTCCATTGGCATCACAATTGTAAGATTACCCCAGTCGCTTTCAGAACCCAGGCTGTCTTTTGCCTTGACTTTCACGATGTAACTCCCTTTTTCGCCCCAGGTATGCGTCACATGAATCTGTGTATTTGATACATACGGCCCAAGCCACCCACTGTTAGTGGCATCATCCCAGTCGATGAAATAGTAAATTTCCTGATCCTGTGCATCGGATGTTACAATATTGAAAAGATAAGGTTTTCCAGGTTTTCCCTCAGAAGGTCCTGTTATCTGAGGAATGTCCGGTGGGGTATTATCTGTTATCGTGATGGTTAATGGATCTGAACGTGCACTGGTTGCACCCCAGATGTCTTTTGCTATGACTGTAACGTTATATGTCCCTAATTCCTTCCATGAATATGAGCCGCTTGCGATCTGTCCAGAACTATATGGCCCAAGCCAATCACTGGTGTTTCCATCATTCCAGTCGAATTGATAGTAGATTTGTTCATTGTCAGGTTCAGTGGTTGAACTTATGAAAGTATATTCCACATACCAAATTCCAAATACAGGTCCAGCGGGTCTTGATGGTTTTGCCGGCGGGTCACTAGTCACCCAGAGAGATATAATAGACCCAATCCCTTGCGGGTAGTCTCCATACTGTGGATTTTCCGATTGCACATCCTGCGCCTCTGCATAAATATATGCTTCATCCATGGTGATAAACCCATCCTGATTGATATCTGCATCAACAGGATTTCCATACGCGTCTTGTCCTTTCACCGCCGCAGTCCAATGGAAAACGTATTCATCGTACATCAGTCCACTCATCGCCCAGGACGGTTCATCATGGCGACAGGCTGATGATGCCACAATTGGTCCTGGGGGGACAACAACATCATCCAGAAATCCTCCTGAGTAACATGGTTCGAAGGTGCAGATTTTTTCAAACGCGGGGACTGCTTCCAAAAGAGATGCAAAATGAGCATCAGTAAGGGTCTCATGATTCCAGAGGTTCTGAACAGTGTTCCATCCTCCTGAGCTGCTCCCATGATCCGTCGTAAACACAAACAATTTTTCGTTTCCTGAGAAGTTCTGGGCAAGGCTGGCAAACACCATATCGACGTTTGTTAGAGTACAAGCGTACATGATGTCATTATCACCGTCACCGTCTAAGTCTGGGTGCGAATTCTGACCGTTGGATTGATCAGGAGCTGGATTTAATCCATCTGAGCAGAGTACGATGATGTTTTCGTCAACGAACTCATATACTGTTGTAAGCGCTATATAGATGTTAGATAGGTCGTTCCAGTATCGCACATGATTATTGTATTGGTCATATCCACCGTTCATTAGAACCGCCCAACGGCTATCTCTCCCGTTTGTTCTCATCACAGAATCTGTTTTGTTAGGAAGAGAGACTCGCCTATTTTCAAGGGAATAGAAAAATTTGGAAAACACCGTATCTATACAATGATAATCGTTGAAGTTCAATGGTGGGCTTTCTGCATCAAAAACGAAAAGTTCATTTGAATGTTCAGCAAGGAACACATATCGTACAGCATGGAATAGGTTTGCTAGTGGATAGAGGTCAATGTACATTACATACCCCTGACAAGGCACATCATAAAGAGTTTCCTTAGTGGTTAGGATTTTATCTCCTTCATAGACCGGCTCCCAGATGTAGTATAACAGGGTTTCATCTTCTTTTAGGGAAAGATGATTAAGAATGTAAGATGCAACCTCGTCATGTGTTTTTTTTGGTTTTGTTGCTGCAATCAAGGTTGAACAGGTTGCAGCAAGTAGAACAGCAACTACTATATATGCTTGAATAGTAATAGTCTTTCTTTTATTCTTCACTTGACGTATCCCCCTTTAATCCGTACATACTATTAATCACAGAACTAGTTCTTAAGTGTTTCATCACAGGTTTTTTTGTTCTTTATGGTGATTTTTTTATGTTTTGTATAAAAAATATGGTTAAACTAAATGATATTACTCCCTTTATTCTGCACTCATTCTTAAATAAATATAAACTAATATTATGAGAGCAATTAGCAAATAATAAAAATAAACATATACCTAAGTATGTTTTTAAAAGAACATTTTTTAAGTTGACATGCTGGACAAGAGCCAAACAATATAAACATCTTTATTATTTACAAAATTAGGTGAGATATAATTATGGGAGATGAGAAATGTAGTAAATGTGGAGCTGACATACCTATGGACTCCAAGTTTTGTTTGAATTGCGGCACAAAGATCGTAAAAGAAACACAACAGGTACATGAACCAATTCATCAAGTGTTTCATTTTCTGTTCTCGAAGAATCTTATCACCGCGGCCATTCTCCTTGGGATCCTCTTCATTTGGATTGGTGTGATCATCGTTACATTTAGCACTGATCTTACCGGATTACGGGCTGCGCAAACCCTAAACTCCTTAGGATTCTTTATTGTGGGTGTCTTTCTCATCGGTGGTGGAATCGTAAACGACAAGATGGATAGATTCGTACGGCTCGGGATGATTGTTATCGGCGTGTACATGATTACCGCTGTCCTTGCACTTTCATCTCTGATATCTCCCTAACTTTAATTAGCACCCAATCACGTAAAAATACAATCACATCTCGCATTGGTATGCACGAAGTTAGAAAACATTTCACCTAGAAATATATTTTCGTTTAATAAAATACATTGTAGTGTGACCAAACTATTAAAAGAGAATATCGCAAATCCTATACCATTCATCAAACTTAAAGTTCTTTTATTTGAAAAGAAGGTTAAATAACGCAAGTGTAAAAAAACGCTATTTGATTACCAAATCAACGCATCACCAAGAAATAAGATACCATAATATAGGAGAATTACCCCAAACACGCTCACAAGAGCACGGTACCATTTTGATCCAAGAGCGTTGACCCCTCTCTTTGCAAAATACGAAACTGCAGTCAACCATACGAAATCCATCCACACATGACATAGAAACATAAACACGACACCCGCAAGCGCTGCGATCTCAAGAGCTAGAAGAATCAAGTTCGATCCAACAGTCAGCCACCAAATGATAAAATAGGGGTTAAGCGCTGTAAACACAATACCTATAAAGAAAAGACGATGCGTTGATACCTTATGCTGTTTTTGTTGTAATTCTTTTTTTCTTAGGGAAGTACTAATCTGATATATACCAAATACAATTAGCATAAAACCGCCAAGTACACCAATAATGGTTCGAATAAACACTTCGTTTCTTATGGCAAGAAGACCAACGGCAAGAAGCATAATTAATGAAAATTCAACAATGGTATGTGAGATAGAGAAAATCAGACCACTGCGAGCACCGGTTCTTGTCCCCTGAGATAACGTTTGAAAGAATAAAGGACCGGGTGCTAATGCACCTGAAGCAGTAAGAAGAACAACCGTTATAACAAAACTAAGGAGCTCCATGTCGAGGAGATGAACCAAATTTTGCTATAAGAAGTTTCGTTTTATATGACAAATATCAAAGAAAATGTGCATTGGAAACGAGGTATCACTTGTAAAGAACGTTCATCTTTCTCAAATTAGTAATAGAGCTTGATGTTTTTTAAGTGTCGTTTATGTTTTGTTTACAAGGAGATCTTCTCCTGTGATATGCATCTCCTTGAACATCCATGATGTATAGAGTGGGAGCTGGTTATAGGCAAAAACAGAATAGTTGCCGGATGAGTTCACAAAGCCGCTTTGACCTGGTGGTAGTACACTTTCCCCAAATGGTGCGATAGTCGTTTCTGTTATAAAAAGCGGTAGTTCGACAACAAGGTTGTATGTTCCTCGATTCATATACGGCATAGATGGTGGTTGAAGGCTGCCGAGTTTTGAGAAATCCTGTATTTTGACAGGGGTCAGCCATGTTGAAATATTTGTGGTATGATATTGATCTTCAAGGCGTAAAAGTGCGTCATTTAAAGAGTTAATTATCACCGTTTCTAGGGTGTAGTTGAGATAGTGTTTGTAGCGAAGATGAAGTTT
>Ga0209427_10001139_pt1 | contig 30092 bp, 26 predicted proteins | sample DeeMarSWOR136_30_FD_187465 | JGI IMG/M metagenome (GOLD analysis project Ga0209427, IMG submission 187465) | Marine sediment microbial communities from White Oak River estuary, North Carolina - WOR-1-36_30 (SPAdes) (version 2) | ecosystem: Environmental > Aquatic > Marine > Intertidal zone >...
CAATAGATTATATATTCATGTTTATTGTCGCAGAGATAAAGATGATTCCTTGAAAAGTGGAGGTCAATATTCGATGAAAACAGAATCTTCGCCCAATAAACTCTCGATCTTTTTGGTCAGATCTTCGGATAGAGAAACACCGGAGATCTCCCCCGCCTCCACGACCATCCGGTAGGAATGAGGAGTTTCCAGCTCAAAAAACACCGGACACTCACCCCGATTCTGGTCGAGGATGCTCCTCAGCTCTTCGAACACGGATTCCTCGATCCCGGGAAGGAAGATCCTCAGGATCATCCTTTTCGCCTGCTTCTGGAAGGCCTCGCTCAAAGGCATGATGTGGAGGAGATGGATCCTCCGGCTTTCTCCCTCACCCAAGAATTTGCCTTTGACCCAGACGAGATGGTCTTGCCTGAGACAGTCATAATATTTTCTGTAGCTTTCCGGAAAGGCAACAACCTCGATCCTCCCGCTCATGTCCTCCAGGATAAAAGTGGCCATTCGTTCATCTTTTCTGGTTTTGAGAGGCTTCAAAGAGGAGATGATGCCCGCGACTCGAATCTCACTGTTGAAATCTTTCTCATCATCCAGCTGGTTGAGGGAGTGGGACACAAGCCTCCTCAGCTGCTTTCCGAATTCAGCCAGGGGATGCCCGGTGATATAAAATCCCAGCGCATCTTTCTCATAGGAAAGAGAGAGGGGCTTATCCCATTCCGGCATCTCCTTCACCTCGGCTGGAACAGCGGGTGGTTCAACCTGGCTGCCGCCAAAAAGGAAATTCTGCTTGGATGCCTTAAACTTCTGGATCTCATGGGCGTATTGGATCATATGATCGATAAGATGAAAGAGCTGGGACCTCTTCCACCCCAGCGTATCGAAGGCGCCCGCTTTGATCAAGCTCTCGATCACCTTGCGGTTGAAGACTTTAGGGTCAACATCCCGGCAGATATCAAAGGGGGAGTTGAACTTGCCTCTCTTTTTCCTGGCTTCCAGTATTGCCTGGACCGCTCCTTCACCGACATTTTTTATGGCGGAAAGGCCGAAACGGATGTCCCCCTTGACTACGGTGAAATTGAAATCGCTTTCGTTGATATCCGGGGGCAGGATCTTGATCCCCATTTCTGAGCATTCGTTGATGTACTTGACCACCTGAGGAGTGGCTCCTCTTTCCGCTTCTGAAGTCAGCAGGGCCGCGAGGAACCTCTCCGGATAATGCGCCTTCAGGTAGGCTGTCCGGTAGGCCAGATAGGCATAGGCAGCGCTGTGGGACTTGTTGAAGCCGTAGCCGGCAAAATAATTGATCTGGTCAAAAATCTTGTTCGCTTTTGCCTGGCTGATCCCCTTTTTCTTCGCTCCCTGCACAAACCTCTGCTTCTGCGCCTTCATCATGCCCGTGACTTTCTTGCCCATGGCCTTCCGCAGGATGTCAGCTTCGGCCATGGAGAAACCGGCCAGCTCGGTCGCGATCCGCATCACCTGCTCCTGGTAGACGATGAGGCCCTGAGTTTCCTTCAGTATGGGCTCCAGCTCCGGCAGCTCGTAGCTTATCCGCTCAGGATGGTTCTTGCATTTGATGAATTCATCCGTCATCCCGCTCTTGAGAGGACCGGGCCGGTAGAGGGCATTCAAAGCGATCAGGTCACGGAAGCTTTCCGGCTTGAAATTCCTGAGCAGGTCCTTCATACCCGGGCTTTCGAACTGGAAGACTCCGTCCGTGTTTCCTGACTGGAAGACCTCGAATGTTTTCTCATCATCCAGGGGGATGTTTTTGATTTCGATCTTCTCCCCCGTCTCTTTTTGGACAAGCTCAACCGTATCCTGAATCACAGTCAGGTTGCGCAGGCCGAGGAGGTCCATCTTGAGCAGACCGATGGCTTCGATGTCCTGCATCGGGAACTGGGTGGTCACCTCACCCTTTACGGATTGATAAAGGGGCATGAATTCCACCAGCGGCTTGGGAGTGATCACGATGCCCGCGGCGTGGATCGAGGGATGGCGAACCTGTCCCTCCAGCTTCTGGGCGATAGAGAGAAGATGGGCGATCTTGGCGTCTTTATCCCTTATCTCCTTCAACTGGGGGATATTCTTCAGGGCCCCTTCGATCGACGCCTCAAGTCCGAAAGGAGGGATCGTTTTGGCGATCCTGTCCACCTCAGGAAGAGGAACCTCAAGAGCTCTGCCGACATCCCGCACAGCCTGGCGGGCGGCCATGGTCCCAAAAGTGATGATCTGGCAGACATTATCCTGCCCGTATTTCTTTCTCACGTAGGAAAGGATTTCATCCCTGCGTCTCCCGCAAAAGTCGATATCAATATCAGGAAGGCTGATCCGCTCAGGATTGAGGAACCTTTCAAACAGAAGATCATACTCCAGCGGGTCGATATCCGTTATCCCCAGGCTGTAGGCAAGAAGACTCCCTGCGACTGAACCCCTGCCCGGGCCGACAGGGATGTTGTTGTCCTTGGCCATCTTTATCAGATCCCAGACGATCAGGAAATAGCCCTCAAAACCCATCTCTTTAACGAGCTTGATCTCCCTTTCCAGCCTCTCCTCGTAATCCTCAACAGGATGGGAAAGCTCCTCTCCTTTCCTCCTCCTGGCGAGGGTCTTCATCTGATTCTGGAATCCATCCTTGGCCACCTTTTCCAGGTGTTCCTCCAGGGAAACCCCCTTGGGGGGCTCGTACTTGGGCAGGAAGTGCCCGGAAGTCGGAAATTCATAATTGCATTTGGCGGCAATCTTGGCGGTGTTCTGGATGGCCTCCGGCAAATCCTTGAAAAGCTCTATCATCTCCGCGCTGGACTTGAAATAGAACTCGTTGGCCCCGAAACGGATCCTATCCTGGTCGGTCACCTTCTTGTTGGTCTGGATGCAGAGAAGGATATCCTGGGTCTCCGCATCGTCTCTGGCAAGATAGTGGACGTCATTAGTGGCCACAAGGGGAAGAGCCTGCTTCTTAGCCAGACTGATGAGTTGAGGGTTGACCTCCTTCTGTTCCTGCAGGCCATGGTCCTGGATCTCGATGTAGAAATCCCCCTCGGCAAAGTAGGAAGAATATTCCCGGGCAACCTCCTCGGCCCTCTCCACCTGCTTCATTCCCAGAAAATGACTCACCTCTCCCTTCAAACAGCCCGAGAGACCGATCAAGCCTTCACTGTGGCGGGCCAGGATTTCCTTATCGATCCGGGGCCTGTAGTAAAATCCCTCCAGATAGGCTTGGGTGACCAGCTGACAGAGGTTCCTGTATCCGCTTTCATCCTTGACGAGGAGGGTCAGATGAAAATGGTTGGGGGCTCGACTATCGGCTCTCTTCTCAAAACGACTCTTCGGGGCCACATAGATCTCGCAGCCCAGGATCGGTTTGATATCCCTCTCCCTGGCCTGTTTGAAAAAGCTGACCGCTCCAAAGATATTGCCATGGTCAGTAAGGGCCACCGCCGGCATGTTATTCTGATAGGCAGCATCAACCAGGGCCGCAGTCTTCAAGGCTCCGTCCAGGATGCTGAATTCGGAGTGGTTATGAAGGTGAATGAACGTCAATTCCATAGCAATTCACAGTCAATTTTTCAGGATTAAGAAGCTTTACTCTGCGAGCATAACACGATAGCCTAGCAAAACCGGACCTGTTTGGCTAGTCTTTTTCGATCTCACTTTTATCCTTTGCTTCTTATTCCCATTCAATGGTTCCCGGAGGCTTTGAGGTGATGTCATAGACTACCCGGTTGACACCTTCCACCTCGTTCACTATCCGGTTGGAGACCCGGGACAGAAGTTTTGAATCAGCAGGAAACCAATCCGCCGTCATTCCATCCACGCTCTGGACGAGCCGGATAACAACCACACTCTGGTAAGTGCGGCGGTCTCCCATGACTCCGACCGCCTTCACCGGGAGCAGGACCACGAAGGCCTGCCATAATCTATGATAAAGCCTGGCTTTTTTGATCTCAGCGACCAGAATGGCGTCAGCCTGCTGCAAAAGCCTGACCCGGTCAGGTGTGACCTCACCGACGATGCGGACTGCCAGACCCGGACCAGGGAAGGGATGCTGAAGGATGAAATCCCTGTCCACTCCCAGTTCCCCCGCCAGAGTCCTCACCTCGTCCTTGAAGAGCTCCCTGAGCGGCTCAATTAGCTTGAACTTCATCCGGGAAGGCAAACCGCCGACGTTGTGGTGAGACTTGATGGAATCCGAGGGTCCCCTCACCGGGTTGCTTTCGATCACGTCGGGATAGATCGTTCCCTGCGCCAGGAATCTGACATCTCCAATCTTTGCGGCTTCTTCTTCAAAGATGCGAATGAACGTCCTTCCGATGATCTTCCTCTTCCTCTCGGGAAAAGAAACTCCTGACAGGGCTTCCAGGAACCGGCGGGAAGCGTCCACTCCGACCACGTTCAGGGCTAATTTTTTCCTGAATTTTTCCATCAACTCCCGGTACTGTCCCTTTCTCAAAAGACCGTTATCGACAAAAATACAGAAAAGTCTATTCTTTATCGCTTTCTGGACGATGAGCGAGGTCACCAGTGAATCGACTCCTCCGCTGAGTCCGCAGATAACCTTTTCCTTCCCGACTTCCCGCTGAATCTCCTCGACTTTGCTCTCGATGAATGAATCCATCCTCCATTCAGGTCTCAGCTCAGCTATCGAGAACAAAAAATTTGACAGGATCTTTTTCCCCTGCTCGGTGTGCACCACCTCAGGATGGAACTGGACTCCAAAAAGATTTTTCTCCCGGTTTTCCATGACTGCCACAGCACAATGAGCGGTAGCTCCGGTTGCCACAAATCCAGGCGGAACTTTTTCCACTCTGTCGCCATGGCTCATCCAGACCTGGCTGCCGTCCTTGATTCCTGAAAGAAAGCCCTTCCTATCTTTGACCTTCAAGGAAGCAAACCCGTATTCTCTTTTCTCCGTGGGAACGACTTTCCCTCCCAGAAGAAAGGACATCAGCTGCAGCCCGTAACAAACGCCCAGGACAGGGATCCCCATCTCGAACACTTCCCTGGGAAAACGGGGGGCATCCTTCCCGTAGACACTCTGTGGCCCCCCGGAGAGGATGACCGCATCCGGATTCTCCTTCTTGACTCCGGAAAGACGTATGCTGAAGGGAAAAATCTCAGAAAAAATGCCTAGCTCCCTTATCTTCCTGGCAATAAGCTGGGTGTACTGAGAACCGAAATCAAGGACAACGACCTTAGGCATGTTCAGATTTTAGCACAAAATCTGGGACGGTTCTATTTTTCAGCGAATTGACTTCGATTTTTTATTATTTTATAGTTGTCTTGACCATGGACTGGGAAAAAATCGTTCAGGAAACAAGCATCAAAACCGACTCGAAAATCATCCTGCTGGTCATGGATGGACTGGGAGGTCTGCCTGTCCGGGGAAAAACCGAGCTCGAAGCGGCGCAGACTCCCAACCTGGACCGCCTCGCCGCGAAAAGCGCCTGCGGGGTGACCGATCCCGTCTTCATGGGTATAACGCCTGGGAGCGGCCCGGCCCACCTCTCTCTCTTCGGGTATGACCCGACCAGATACATCCTGGGTAGAGGAATCCTGGAGGCGCTCGGCGTGGGGGTGGAGGTAGGGAGAAACGACCTTGTGGCCAGGGGGAACTTCGCGACCCTGAAGGCCGGCCTTATCGTTGACCGAAGAGCGGGAAGAATCCCCACCAGCGAGAACGAACAAATCTGTAAAAAGCTCAACGGCTCCCTGAAAGAAGTCAACGGCACCAAAATCTCCTTTTTTCCCGGGAAGGAACATCGTTTTGTGATCAAATTCAGCGGAGAAGGCCTTTCCGATGCTCTCTCAGATGCTGATCCCCAAAAAGAGGGCCTGCCTGTCGTTCCCACCAGAGCTCTCTCCCCGGAGGCTGAAAGTTCGGCTCAAATGGTGAACCGCACCATGGAGAAAGCCACAGAGCTTTTGAAGGACTCTCCCAAGGCTAACACCGTCCTTTTGCGGGGGTTCTCAGGCTGTCCCTCTTTGCCCACCATGAATGAACTCTATAAACTCAACGCCGCAGCTATCGCCAATTATCCGATGTATAAAGGACTGGCCAAGCTGGTCGGGATGGAAATCCTGGATGTCGGCCCGGAGATGTCAGAGCTCTTCGATGCTGTAGAGAAGCATTACAAGAACCATGACTTCTTTTATATTCATGTGAAAAAAACCGATTCGGCAGGAGAGGATGGAAACTTTGAGGCAAAAAAGAAGGCTATCGAGGAAACAGACGGCTACCTCCCGCGCCTGCTCGCCCTCGATCCCGACGTCCTGGTCGTGACCTCTGACCATTCCACCCCTTCTCTTCTTAAATCCCACTCCTGGCATCCCAATCCCTTCCTCCTTTTTTCAAAAGCCTCCTTGCCCGATAAGGTGAAGAGGTTTTCTGAGAGGGAATGCTGCCAAGGATACCTGGGAAGGTTTCAGGCCATCTATGCCATGCCTCTGATGCTTGCCCACGCCGGCAAGCTCAAGAAATTCGGGGCCTGATGCTTCGTAAATCATTGACAATAATCGAGTTATATTATAGAATGAGCATGTGCTGATGATGAACAAAAGAAGAAAAACCTGTTTCTGGGTTTTTTTGCTTTTTCTTTTCCTTCTCTTTCCCTTCGCCTCCTATCCTGACTCGAGGATCGAAATCCATGATGTCCGCTACCATATCCATCCTTCGTTCACCCGGGTTGTGATTGAGATCGGGAAGGTGCGGGACTACAACTTCAACCAGCTCCGCTCTCCAGACCGGGTCTACGTGGACATCTATCAGGTCAAGCTGAATCCTTCCCTGCACGGGCAAAGCTACCTGGTCCAGTGCGACTATCTGGACCAGATCCGGATCGCCCAAAAAAACCCATCCACCGTCCGGGCCGTTATCGACCTGGATTTCAGCAAGGCGTACTACAAGGTGTGGCATCTCCCTGATCCCTTCAGGCTCATCATCGACGTCTATCCCAAGGATGTCCCTGATCTTCCTCCTCCCCCCAAGCTGAAAACCAGCATAATCCGCCAACTGGGCCTGGGCATCCAGAGAGTGGTGATCGACCCGGGCCACGGGGGCAAGGACCCGGGATGCATCGGAAATCAGTATAAGCTTCAGGAGAAAAAAGTCGTCCTCGATGTCTCCCTGCGGCTGAAGGCGCTCCTGGAGGCTCTCGGCCTGGAAGTGGTCATGACCAGGGAGACAGACATCTATCTCCCGCCCGAGACCCGGACCGTGATCGCCAACCAGAAACAGGCGGATATCTTCATCTCGGTCCACGCCAATGCCAGCCGCAACAGTAAACTCTCCGGAGTGGAGACATTCTATCTCAACCTCAGCCAGGACCCAACAGTGGTCGAAACGGCCGCCCGGGAAAATGCCACCACGACCAAGAACATCGGCCAGATGAGGGAGACCATCAAAAAAATACTCCAGAACACCAAAATCCCTGAATCATTGGAGCTGGCCCAGACGATCCAGAAGAACCTGGTTCATACACTCTCTCAAAAATACAGCGCGGTGCGTGACCTGGGCGTCAAAGGAGGCCCTTTCTGGGTTCTCATCGGAGCGGAGGTCCCCTCGGTCCTGGTGGAAATATCATTTCTGAGCAACTCAGAAGAAGAAGAAAGGCTGAGAGACCCTCAATACCTCGAGCGAATTGCCCTCGGAATCTACCAGGGCATCATTGCCTATAAAAGCTCGCTGGAGAAAGGAATCGATTCATGAAAAGAAGAGAATTTATCAAGGATTTAGCCGTCGGAGGCCTCCTCCTCAACTTCCAGCCCGGCCTCCTGGCACAGGCTAAAAAATCCCCTGACCTCGCCTGGATCCAGGGCGAATCGCCAGCCCAAATCACACGGGAAGCCCTCTCATCTTTAGGAGGAATAGGACAGTTCATTTCCAGAGGGGATGTCGTTGTGGTCAAGCCCAATATAGGCTGGGACAGAATTCCCACCCAGGCCGCCTGTACCAATCCAGAGGTTATCAAGACGCTTATCGAACTGAGCTTTGAAGCCGGAGCGAAGGAAGTCAAGGTCCTGGATAACCCCTGCAACCCGGCCAACAGAACCTATGCCCGTTCGGGGATTGCCGAAGCCGCCAAAGAGGCGGGAGCCAAAGTCCTTTTCCCCAACCCCCATAGGCTGAAGAAGATGGCCCTCAAAGGAGAATGGCTGAAAGAATGGGAAGTCTACACGGATTTTATCGAGGCGGACAAGATCATCAACGCTCCCATCGCCAAGACACACAGCCTCTGCCGATTGACCCTGGGTTTGAAAAACTGGCTGGGCGCCCTGGGGGGAAACCGCAACCAGCTCCACCAGAAACTCGACCAGGCGGTGATCGACCTGGCCGCATTCTTCAACCCCTGCCTGACCGTAATGGACGGCTACCGCATTCTCGTCCGGAACGGCCCCCAGGGGGGGCGGCTGTCCGACGTCAAGCTGTTCAAGACCGTAGTCGCCGGAGTCGATTATGTGGCTGTTGACGCTGCCGCAGCGACTTTTTTTGAGATCGCTCCTCGAGACCTCCCCTTCCTTCGCATCGCCCAGCAAAAGGGCCTTGGTGAAATAGACCTGGAGAAATTGAGAATTGAAAAAAGAACGGTCTAAGAAATACAGGATCGTCCAGGCGCTCCGGATCCTCAGCCAGACGGTTTTCTTCCTCCTTTTTTTCTACCTGCTGCTCGAGACCCATTTCCCCGGAGAGGATTATATCGGACGGGTGGAAATCTTCTTTCACTTTGACCCTCTTCTCGCCCTGACCACATTCATCGCTTCCCGGGCCTTCTTCGTCTCCTTCATTTTTGCCGCCATAACCATTGTCCTGACTTTTGTCCTGGGAAGAATCGCCTGCGGCTGGGTATGTCCTCTGGGCTCCATCCATCAGGCCTTTTCCTGGCTGTTCAAGAAATCCAAGCTTCTCAGGCCCAAAAGGATCAAGGACAACCGGACGGCCTGGAAATACTCCATTCTGGCATTCATCCTGGTGGGAACTCTTTTTTCGCTCAACCTGGCGGGAATCCTTGACCCTCTGTCGCTGCTCTACCGGTCGTTTGTCACCGGAATCCTGCCCGCCGCAAACTACGGCATCTCCGCCTTTATCGGGATTCTTTATAAAATCAAGCTTTTTTCCCTGGGAGACAGCCTTGTCCAATTCATGGCGACCCTGGCTGTTAATCCCATCTTTCTCCAGGGATTCCTTATCGGGCTGCTGTTTATCGGCATCTTGCTCCTCAACCTTTACCGGGAAAGACTGTGGTGCCGTTACCTCTGTCCTCTGGGAGCCTTCCTCGGTCTCCTCTCCCGCTGGAATATTCTCAAGCTGAAAATTGATATGCAAAAGTGCATCGAGTGCCACCTCTGCAACATTCACTGTGAAACCCAGGCCAATCCCTTTCCCCTGGAAGAATGGAAAAGTTCAGAGTGTGTCTACTGCTTCACCTGCAGTGCTATCTGCCCGACCAGTGCCATTACCTTCCCTGTGAAAACCATGCCAGAGCAAATCGCAACGGTCGACCTTTCCCGGAGAAAGCTCATCTTCCATTCTCTCCTTGGAGTGCTCGCCGTTCCCTTCTTCCGCCTCTCTCCGGCGACACAGCGTTCCTCCCCGAAATTGATCCGGCCTCCGGGAGCTCTCCCTGAAGAGCAGTTCATCCAGAAATGCGTCAAATGCAGTGAATGCATGAAGGCCTGTCCCACCAACGCCCTCCAGCCTGCCTGGTCAGAGGCCGGCCCGGAAGGCATCTGGACTCCTGTCCTGGTTCCGACTATCGGGCACTGTGAGTACTACTGCTCCCTCTGCTCTCAGGTCTGTCCCACCGGAGCTATCCAGGAGCTGACGGTTATGGAAAAGACCAAGGTGAAGATCGGACTCGCTTGGGTGGATAAAAACAGGTGTATTCCCTATGACCTCGGCACTCCCTGCATCGTCTGCGAGGAGCACTGCCCCACCTCTCCCAAGGCCATCAAGCTGGTGAAGACGGAAGTGAAACTCCCCGACGGGACAATCATGGCTCCTCTGGCCCCGGTCATCGACACAGACCTCTGCATCGGATGTGGGATCTGTGAGAACAAATGCCCTGTTGTTGATAAGCCCGCGATCTACGTCACGAGCGTAGGAGAGAGCCGGTCTGAGAAAAACCAGCTTCTCCTGGATCTGATCAAGGAGAAGTCAGGCCCTTACTGATTTTCTGGGTTTCCTTTACTCTAGGATCTTGAATTCCAGAGTCTTCAGCACCTCGCCGTTCGGCCCGATCACATCCACGTGCCAGTCTCCGGTCCATCCTTCCCAGATGTTCTTTGTGCTCCAGGTCCGCCAGCTGGCTGCTTCCACGGGCAGGTTCACTCTTGCCATCTCAGTCTCCCCGTGATACCAGACATGGGTGATCTCGATCGACATCTGGGCACCAACGATCTTGGTATAGCAGAAGAGCTTGCCGACAGTCGCCTCAAAATCAGTCCCTACGTCGACAGGTTCCCGGTCCTGGACATCTCGACAGATGACGCCCACTTCCACTTCAACAGCCGGTTCCTCCTGAGCTTTGATCGCCGCCACCTGGAAGAGAGAGACAGACGCCAGCAATGCCAGGGCAAAAAGTATTGAAAAGAGCTTTTTCATGGTTTTCCTCCTTTCCTGAAAATAAAAATCAGGCTATTTCTCCTCCCAAGGTTAGCTAAACTCTAGCACAAATAAATGTTATTGACAATAGGAAAAAGAAAGGGACTCTCCCTTTTTTATTCGGCCAGGACCTTCTTTAATTCTTCCTTGAGGTGGGGGACGACCTGAAAAAGGTCTCCCACTATTCCGAAATCAGCCACTTTGAAGATGGAAGCCTCGGGATCCTTGTTCACGGCAATGATATGCTTGGAGGAAGACATGCCTGCCAGATGCTGGATAGCGCCGGAAATCCCGAAGGCCATGTAAAGATTGGGCGAAACGGTCTTGCCAGTCTGTCCCACTTGATGCTGATGGTCGATCCATCCCGCATCCACCGCAGACCGCGAAGCTCCGATGGCCGAATGAGGGACAATAGAGCTGAGCTCTCTCAACAGGTCAAAATTTTCCGGCCCTTTCATCCCTCTCCCCCCGGAGATAACGACATCCGCCTCTGTCACGTCGAGTTCCGCTCCCTCTTCTCTCAAAATCTCCTCAACTTTCCCTTTGACCTGATCTTCAGGGATGACCACATCTTTCTTGACCACTTCTCCCTGCTTCGTCTCTGGCTTCAGGAGAGGAAAAACATTCGGCCGCAGAGTTGCTATCTGGGGCGATGCCTTAAAGGATACGGTGGCAAAGGCCTTGCCGGCAAAAATCGGCCGGATCACTTCCAGCTTCCCACCTAGGCAAGCGGTCTGAATGCAATCGGTGGCCAGGCTGACTCCGAGCTTGGCAGCCAGTCGGGGAGCAAGATCTTTGCCCATCGCGCTGGCGGAGAAAAGGATGATCTCCGGCTTGACCTCCTCCGCAAGGGAATGCATGGCCTGAGAAAAACTCGCCGCCGAATAATGACTCAGAAGAGAATTCTCCAAGACATAGACCTTAGAAGCGCCATAGGGAAAAGCCTCGGAAGCAAGCCCTTCTGCATTGTGGCCGATGAGGACAGCCTGGACTTCGCTCTTAAAGTCATCCGCTCTTCGCTTGCCCTCGGAGAGCACCTCCAGGGAAGATTTTTTGACCTTGCCTTCTCTGATCTCAAGAAAAACCAGTATCATCTCATTCCTCCCTTAAATTACCTTGGCCTCTTGATGTAAAAAAGCCACCAGTTTTTTCGCGGCTTCCTGGGGTTCGTCTTCGATGATCTTTCCCGCCTGCCTCTGTGGGGGACTCTCCAGTTTGATGACCTCCAACATCGGCATGACATCATCGTCCTTGAACCCCAACTCCTCAAAGGTCACAATCGGAATCTCTTTCTTTTTAGCGGCCATGATCCCTTTCAAGGTTTCATAGCGCGGTTCATTCAATCCTTTCTGGGCGCTGATGGCCGCGGGCAGTGAGAAAGATACTTTTTCCAGAGCTCCCTCTATCTCCCGGTGAGCGGTCCCCTGATTGCCCTTGACCTCCAGCTTTGTCACCACATTGACCTGGGGAAGCCCGAGCAATTCCGCCACCATGGCCGGAACCTGGGCATTATCAGCGCCGACCGACTGCTTTCCGAACAAGAGAAGGTTATGATCCGAGAATTTCCGTTCGACCGCCCGGGCAATGATCTTAGCTATCCTTAATCCATCGTAGGTCTCCGGGGATTCATCCTTCAGCAGGATCGCTTCATCCGCACCCATGGCCAGGCATTTTTTGAGAGTCGTCAAGGCCTCCTCCTTCCCGACCGAAACAACCGTGACCTTCCCGCCGTTAGCCTCGCGCAAACGCAGTGCTTCCTCAACAGCATACTCATCATAAGGACTCAGGACGAAATTCAGGCCTTCTTCGATTATGGTGTTTTTCTCATGATTGATCCTTATTTTAGACTCGGTATCAGGAACTCTTTTGACGAATACGAAGATATTCAATCGTTCCTCCTTCCCAAATTTATCCCGCTTTGTCCGCAGGATCGAAACGAGACAGCCAAGATGAGCAAGAGAGGCGGCATCGCTGATTCGCGCTCAAAGCGGCGTCCTAACCCACGAGTCTTGCCTGGCTGCTCTTGCTTCTCTTTCTGAATGTCGAATATATTCTTCTGTTAAACCCCAGTCTTGGTCCCGGCTATTCCTCGAACCTCTTCAAGATGAGAGTGCCGTTTGTGCCTCCGAAGCCAAAAGAATTCGACAGGGCATAACGGAAATCAGCCGGACGGGCCTTGTTGGGTATATAATCCAGGTCGCATTCCGGGTCAGGATGCTCATAGTTGATGGTCGGAGGCATAATCTGGTTCTTCAGGCTCAGGACCGAAAAAGCCACTTCCAGCCCCCCTGCTGCGCCTAAAAGGTGCCCGGTCATTGACTTTGTCGAATTCACTCCGATCTTGTAAGCGTGATCTCCAAATACTTTCTTGATAGCCAGGGTTTCGATCTTATCGTTATAGGGAGTGGATGTGCCATGGGCGTTGATGTAGTCAATCTCTGCATGATCAATACCGCTATCCTGTATTGCCATTTTCATGCACAAGGCAGCTCCCTCTCCGTCCAAAGAAGGAGCTGTGACATGGTAGGCATCCGCGCTCATCCCGTACCCCACCACTTCCGCATAGATGTCCGCATCCCGTTTGAGAGCTGAATCCAGGACTTCCATGATGACAATTCCCGCTCCTTCGCTGACCACGAACCCATCTCTTTCTGCATCGAAGGGGCGTGAAGCTTTCTCTGGTTCGTCATTCCTGACAGACAGCGCCCGCATGGCGCAAAAACCCGCAACTCCGAGCGGCGTAATCGGGGCCTCCGCACCTCCGGCAATCATGATATCCGCATCTCCTCTGGCGATGATCCGGAATGAGTCGCCGATCGCATGGGTGCTGGTCGTACAGGCAGTAGCAGTGGCTGAATTGGGGCCCTTGGATCTGTACTTTATGGAAACCTGGCCGGAGGCTTCATTGATGATGGTCGAGATCAAAAAAAAGGGAGAAACACGGCCCGGCCCTTTCTCGAGCAGTATCTTGTGCGTCTCTTCAATAAACCCGATCCCGCCTATCCCCGAGCCTATGTAGACGCCTGCCCTCTCTCCTTGCAATCGCTCTGAAGCGATCCTGGAATCCCGGACAGCCATCTCCGCAGCTGCAAAGGCATACTGAATAAAGAGGTCCATCTTGCGCAGGTCTCTTTTATCGATAAACTGGAGAGGGTCGAAGTCAGAGACCTGGCCGGCAATCTGGCTTGAGTACTGCGAGACATCGAACTTGGAGATTCGACTGATGCCACTCTTTCCCTGGAGAAGGGCATCCCAGTTCTTTTTATTTCCCGTTCCCAGCGGAGAGACCAGGCCAACGCCTGTGATGACGACACGTCTTTCGCTGTTTTTTTTTCTCGAAGAGAGGGTTTTTCCCATCAGGAGATATTATGGTCTTATTTGGCCAGGTTGGTCAGGATATAATCCATAGCTTTGCCGACCGTGTTCAGCTTTTCGGCCTCCTCATCAGGAATATCCATGTTGAATTCATCTTCCAGGGCCATGACCAGCTCAACCGTATCCAGAGAATCTGCGCCCAAATCATCGATAAAAGAAGCTTCTTCAGTGATCTGCTCTTCGCTGATGCTGAGCTTGTCTGAAACAATGGATTTTATCTTCTTCAGCAGTTCTTCTCTTTCCATTTTTCCTCCTCCTTTTTATTGACTTCCGGATAATATTCAAACGGCTACATAACCATACCGCCGTTTACGTTGATAACCTGTCCTGTGATATAGGCTGCCTCGTCAGATAGCAGGAACTTGACCGCATGGGCTATATCATCAGGAGATCCAAACCTCTTCATGGGTATCAGTTCAACAAATATCTTCTTGACCTGTTCGGGAAGATTTTCGGTCATCTGGGTGGCAATGTATCCAGGCGCTATGGCGTTGACTGTTATTCCCCGCGGGGCCACCTCTCTGGCCAGGGCTTTGGTGAAGCCGAGAACGCCCGCTTTTGAGGCCGCATAGTTTGTCTGTCCGGGATTCCCCATCTGCCCCACGACCGATGAGATATTCACGATCCGGCCGTACCGATTGCTGATCATATTTCGAATGACCGCCTTGGAGAAATTAAAAACACCCTTTAAGTTCACGGTCAAAACCGCATCCCACTCTTCCTCTGTCATCCTCATCAGCAGGTTATCCCGCGTGATCCCGGCATTGTTGACTAAATGGTCAATCCTTTTGTGATCCTGGATAACCTTCTCCGTCACTTCCTTTACCTGGTCCAGGCGAGACACGTCGGCACAGAAAACACTTGCTTTCCCTTTATTCCGGGCAACCTTGTCAGCAACCTCATCCAACTTTTCCTTCTGGATATCCACCAGGATGACATTCGCCCCCTCCCTGGAAAGCTGAAGAGCGATGTTCTCCCCGATGCCCTGAGAAGCGCCGGTCACGATCGAGACTTTTCCTTCGAAGATCATTTTTGCCTCTCAGTCTCACCTGCCCTGTGGGACAGCTCGGCAATCTCTTGCTGTATCTTCTCCTGAACTTTATTCAAGACAAAGTCTCTCGCCAGCCCCACGGCACTTTTAACAGCGTTGGAGTTAGAGCGCCCATGCCCGATGATGCAGACGCCGTTAATCCCCAGAAGTTGCGCTCCTCCGTATTCAGAATAGTCGATCTTTTTATAAATCTTCTTTAAATTCCTCTTCATCAAGAAAAACCCGATCTTGGCGAAAAAATTTTTCATGACCTCGGTGCGGGCCATGTAAAAAAAGGTCTCCACCATACCTTCGCTCACCTTTAAGGCTACGTTACCTGTAAACCCGTCGCTGACGATCACGTCTGCCTTCCCTGAGTAAATGTCCTTGCCCTCCACGTTGCCGATAAAGTTCAAGGAAGACGCTTCCAGCCTTTCGAATGCTTCCTTGGTGAGCTCATTTCCCTTTGTTTCTTCTTCTCCAACACTCATCAACCCGATTCTTGGCGTTTTTATGCCCAACACGCTTTTCATGAAGGTATGGCCCATAACCGCAAACTGCTCCAGATGATGAGGCCGGCAGTTCACGTTCGCCCCCACATCTATGAGAAGCGTCAGCCCCTTCAGGTTGGGCACGAGCAGAGAAAGGGCCGGTTTATCCACTCCCTTGAGTGCCCCGAGGATACTTCTGGACATGTAGACCACAGCGGCCGTATTCCCGATGCTGACAAAGGCATCGGCCTCTCCTTCCTTGACCAGTTGAGTCCCGACACGGATGGAGGACTTCTTCTTTTTCCTGAAAGACAGGATCCCTTCACCCATCCCGATGGCTTCAGTGGCATTAATAACGCTCACTCTGGCCCGAGAGTGGCTGAGCTTGGCGAATTCCTTTTTTATGAGGTCCTCAACCCCCACCAGAAGAACCTCGATGTTGTATTCCTTGGAGGCTTTTACAGCCCCTTCCACAGTGACTCTGGGAGCGAAGTCTCCACCCATGGCGTCGACGGCAACCTTCATTTCCCTCTCTGGCTCATTCCTCTGAGCCTTCGATAACCTGTCTATCCCCGTAAAAGCCGCACTCTGGGCAGGCATGATGAGGCAGCTTGGGATTTCCGCAGTTAGAACAGAGGGCTAAAGAAGGAATCGAAAGAGCATCATGGGCTCTTCTCTTTTTTTTCCGTGAATGAGAATGTCTTCTTTTTGGGTTAGCCATTTATCTCTTATCTCTTATTAAAGTCTTGAGTTTATCCAAGCGAGGGTCGGAGTCTTTGGTCTCACAGGCGCATTCGCCGCTCTCGATGACTTTGCCGCAAACAGGGCAGATTCCCTGGCAGTTCTCAGAACAGAGCGGCTTCGTCGGGAAAACCAGGTTCAGCTGCTCCAGGACAATCTCTTCAATATCCACTTTTGAACCCTGATAGTACATTTTGTTCAGGTCATCGTCCTCCAGCTGGTCTTTGAGAGCATCCAATTCTTCAGGGAGATAGACCAGATCGAACCTGGAATCGACCGGAAACTCAAAAGGCATGAGACACCGGCCGCAGACAAAACTGAGACGCGTGGTGATCTTGCCCTTGATCAGGATCTCCTCTCCAATTTTGCTGATGGTGAGCTCAGCGTGGACAGGCTGGAGGAAAACAGCGTTTTCCTCCACCAGGGCTTCGCTGAAAAACTCAAAGTCTTTGGAGATTTTCAACCCTTCTTTGGGCAATCTGTCTACATCTACGACCATGTTTCTTTCCAATATGTTCAAATAAGTCATACTATTATACCATCCTACTTCCCTTTGTCAACCAAACTTCCCAGGGGTCAGACGTCAAGAAATGGTTGTGCCCGGACTCCTTTTTAATCTCCTGTTCAAGTCCGAATCTCAAGGAGAGGTTGATATCTTGCAGGCGGCGAGTATAATAAAACGAGCGTAAAGTCCCAAGATCATGAAGGAAAAAAAACTCTATCTTATCGATGGCAACTCTCTTGTCTACCGTTCTTATTATGCCATCCGCTTCCTGTCAACATCGAAAGGATTCCCCACCAACGCCGTTTATGGCTTCATCAGCACGCTCCGGAAGCTGATGGACCAGGAAAAACCCGTTTATCTGGGAATAGTCTTTGATGTCAAGGGCCCGACCATCCGTCATAAAGCCTTCAAGGATTACAAGGCTCACCGCAAACCCATGCCAGATGACCTCGCCGTTCAGATACCGGTCATTAAAAAGGTGATCAAGGCTCTCAACATCCCCTGTTTTGAGCATGAAAACTACGAAGCGGATGACGTGCTGGGGAGCCTGGCTCATCAAGCATCCCTGAAAAACATACCGTCGGTCATCGTGACCACAGATAAGGACCTGTTCCAGCTCGTGGATAAACAGACCTCCGTCTATAATCCTGTAAAGGATATCCATCTCGATGAAAAGAAAGTGAAGGAGCAGTTCGGTGCCTCGCCATCTCAAGTGACGGATGTTCTTGCCCTCTGGGGAGACCCTTCCGACAACATTCCCGGAGTCCCTGGCATAGGAGAAAAAACATCCAAATCCCTCATCAACCGCTTTGGCTCATTAAAAAACCTGCTGAAAAATTTAGACCGGATTGAGAAGGCGCCGCTTCAAGAAAAAATCAAACAGAACCTGGAACAGCTGAAGCTGAGCCTTCAGCTGGTCACCATCGAAAAAGGACTGGATTTAAAGTTCAATCTGGAAGAGTTCTCCGTTTCTGAGCCAAACCGACAGGAACTGATTTCTCTCTTCCAGGAACTGGAATTCTCCTCGCTGGTTTCCGATTACATGAAAGAGGAAAAGAGCCCCAAAAAACAGTGCGAAATCATCCTCAAAGAAGACGCCCTGAAAAAGCTCGTCGTTCAGATAAAAAAGGAAAAGGCTGTCTCCCTGGATACCGAAACAGACAGTCCTTCTCCCACGCAGGCAAGCCTGGTCGGCATCTCCTTCTCCACCAAGGCCAATCAGGCCTTCTACCTGCCTCTCCGTCACGATTATCCCGCTGCCCCCAGCCAAATTCCCAAAGAAAAGGCTTTCTCTCTCCTGCAAGATGTCCTCGCAAACTCGGGGATAAAGAAGATCGGCCAGAATATCAAGTATGATTATATCGTGCTCAAAAGAGAGGGGATTGCGCTCCAGGGAATAGACCTGGACTCCATGGTGCTTTCCTACCTTATCGAGCCCAACTGGGGAAAGCACAACCTGAACAAGCTGGCCCTGGCTTACCTCCAGGTCAAGACCATTCACTATGAGGAGGTTGTCGGAAAAGGGAGAAACGAGGTCACTATCAACGCTGTCCCGGTGGAGCGTGTCGCTCCCTACGCCTGCCAGGATGCAGACCTTGCTCTCCAGCTAAGTTCCCTGCTCTGGTCAAAGGTCAAAAAAAACAGGCTGGACTCGCTTTACCGGGAATTTGAACAGCCCCTCATCGAGGTCCTGGCCGATATGGAGATGTGGGGAGTCAAGATCGACAGCCGCGTGCTGAAAAAGCTGTCAGAGGAAATGGAACATGATCTCGACCGCCTTCAAAGAAAAATCTACGAAATCAGCGGCGAAGAATTCAACATCAACTCCCCTCAGCAGCTGGGGACCGTTCTTTTTAACAAGCTCAATCTCCCGGCATCAAGGAAAACGAAAAAGACGAAAAGCTATTCCACCAGCATGGAAATACTCCAGGAATTATCCCGGATTCACCCGATTGCCCAGTATCTGCTGGAATACAGGCAGCTCTCCAAGCTGAAATCGACCTATGCAGACGCTCTTCCCCTCCTGATTAACTCGGAAACAGGGAGGATTCATACTTCTTACAACCAGACCGTGGCCGCGACCGGAAGGCTTTCCAGCAGTGACCCGAACCTGCAGAACATTCCAGTGAGAGGGGAATTGGGGAAACGCTTCCGGGAGGCCTTCATTCCTGACAAAGGTCATCTTTTCCTCTCGGCAGACTACTCGCAGATCGAACTTCGGGTGCTCGCTCATCTTTCGGAAGACCCTGGCTTGATCGAGACTTTCCGGCAGGACCAAGATGTGCATGCCGAAACAGCCGCCCGGGTATTCGGCAGCTCTTCCAGCCTGTTCAAGGAAGAACAGCGCCGAAGAGCCAAGATCATCAACTTCAGTATGATCTACGGCGCCTCTGCCTTTTCTCTGGCCAAAGAGCTCGAAACTTCCAATACCGAAGCCCAGATGTTCATCGACCTCTACTACGAGAAATACCCGAGAGTGCGTGAGTTCCTGGAAAAAATTGTCGCCAAAGCCCAGAAAACAGGCTTCTCTGAAACCCTTTTCGGCCGAAAACGTCAGGTCCCCGAACTTAAACAGAAAGAAAAGTACGCCCAGCAGGCCGGCCGCCGCATCGCCCTCAACACCCCCATCCAAGGAACGGCTGCCGACCTGATGAAGAAGGCCATGATCGATATCTGGCGAGAATTGAAGAAAAGAAAACTGAAGTCGAAGATGATCCTCCAGGTTCACGACGAACTGGTCTTTGAGGTCCCGGATGAGGAGAAAGACGAGGTCGAGCCTCTCGTCAGGAAGAAGATGGAGGATGTCTTCAAGCTGAAGGTTCCTCTAAAGGTTCATCTGGAATGGGGCGTGAACTGGGCCGAAGCCAAGTAACCGACAACCTCGACTCGTGAATAATCCAAGTGGAAGTTAAAGGGATTTCTGGAAGACGCGGTATAGCTTATAGATCTTCCCCCCGAGCCTTTCCATCTCCGCTCTTACCCGCACGTTCTCTTCCAGCTCATGATGGGTGTCCATAATCTCCATTCCTGCCTGTTGGGCGGAAATGATCATTTTAATTCCCATTATGGCATCAAGCCCCCGGCCGCGGTATTTTTCTTTGATTGCTCCCAAAAGGAGGTCCAGCTGTTTGGTCTTCTTAGCCGCTCTCAAAACTTTCAGGAAGCCGAAGGGAAACAGCCTGCCCCTGGCTTTCTGGATGCCTTCGGTCATATCCGGAATCCCGACGATGAAGGAGGCCACCTCGCCTTCGACCAAAACAGCTTTCACAAACCGGGGGTCGAGGACTGGGAGGTACCGAGCAGCCAGGTCTTTCATTTCCTTCTCGCTTAGCGGAGTATAGCCGTAAATGTTGCTGTCCATATAGCACTCGTTCATCAGGCTGAGGATAGGAACGACCCACCGCTTGACCTCCTTCCTCTTCCTGAATTCAAGAACCTCAAAATTTCCCCTTCTGATGGCTCTTTCATATACTTTCTTGTAGATCTCCGGGACTTCTTTGGGCACGTCCAGCTTGTAAACATAATAATCGACGTCTTTGGTGTAACCCTGCTTCTCGACGAATTTTGGCATCCACTCATAATTATAATAGGTGGCAATAGTAGCTCGATTCTCGAATCCTTCGACCAAAAAACCCTCAGGATCCTGGTCTGAGAATCCGTAAGGACCGACCATCTTCGTCATTCCTTTTTCCCGTGCCCAATCCTCGAGACGATTCAGAAGAGCATGGACCACCTCTTCATCTTCCCCTGTCTCCAAGTAGCCAAACCGGGCCGTCTTCTCATTTTTGTATTCATTGTAGCGGAAGTTGATAATCCCCATGATCCTGCCGACGACCTTTTTTCCTTGATAGGCAAGCAGCAGGATCGTGTCGCAGTAAGAAAAAGCCTCGTTTTTTTGGGAGTTGAAATAATTCCATTCATCCATGTAGATGGGGTGGACCCAGTTACGATGACCGGAATGGATCTTTTCTGGAAGATAGATGAAATTCTTTAAATCCTTGCGTGTGTTGACTTCTCTGAGCTCAATGTCCATGGCTATCCCCTGTCTTTTATCCTGATTTTTATCCTATATACCATTATCGGAATAAAATCAATCAAAAAAGACATTAGCTAAGTTGCTCTATTTCCATAATAACTAAGCATCCGAGCGATCGAGAAACGCAGCGGCGGTTCCCCTCCATCCGGAGCCCATGGCGGAGGGTGGGAGGGGCTTGGCGTGGATGGAGGAGAACCGGCGCTTTAACAGATTACGCTACCATAAGGAGCGGGCTGGGAAATAGAGGTCCTTTCAAGCACGATGTCTATCTGAAAATAATCTTTCCGCTAAAACATGGAGGGAAGAAAAGTCAGGGGAGTTCAAGGGTTTCACGCTTGACAATCCAAGGGCAGAATGAATACACTTGAGACTTATTTTTTCTTAGGTTCCAGGCGAATGAAGTCGAAAACATTTCCTCATGGCGTTCACCCCCCTGAGTTCAAAGAGCTGACAGCAGAAAAAGCGTTGGAGCGCGTGCCTGCTCCGGAAAAAGTCATGATCCCTCTACTCCAGCACTTCGGCAAGCCTGCCAGGCCGCTGGTTCAAAAAGGAGACGAGGTCCTCCTGGGCCAGAAAATCGGCGAGGCAGACGGACTCTTCTCCGCCTCGGTGCATTCCAGCGTCTCCGGAAAAGTCCTCTCCGTCGACGCCTATAATCATCCGGGCGGCAATCCTGTGCTTTCAGTGACGATCGCCAATGACGGTCAGGACCGTCCGTCCCCGGTGAAGAAAGATGTCCGGGACCCCTTTTCCCTTACTCCTGACGAGATAAGGAGTAAAGTCAGGGAAGCCGGAGTCGTCGGCCTGGGAGGGGCGGCTTTCCCGACAGCGGTCAAACTCTCTCCTCCCAAAGACAAGCCCATCGACACCCTGATCATCAACGGCTGTGAATGCGAACCTCTTCTGACCTCTGACTACAGGCTCATGCTGGAGTCCCCTGATGAGGTCCTCAAAGGTTCTCAGCTAGCGCGAATGGCTACGGGGGCGGAGCATCTCATCGTGGGCATCGAAGACAACAAGAAAAAAGCCTTTGATCTTTTTCAGGAAAAAATCCGGGAATACAAAGGAGAAGCCGTACTCCTCCAAACAAAATATCCTGAGGGAGCCGAAAAAAACCTGATCTACGCCGTCCTCCGCCGGCAAGTTCCCAGAGGCGGACTCCCGTTTGATGTGGGAATCGTTGTCCAGAATGTGGGCACGGCCAAGGCCATCTGGGAAGCCGTAAGCGAGGGGAAGCCTCTTTATGAAAGGTCCCTCACTGTTTCCGGGCAAGCGATTCGCGACCCCAAAAACCTGATCGTCCGGATAGGGACCTCCTTCCAGGATGTGATCGAATTCTGCAGAGGGCTCAAAGAGGAAGGGAACATTCTGGTCATGGGCGGTCCGATGATGGGCCTCGCCCAGTGGTCACTGGACGTGCCGGTCATAAAGGGCACATCCGGAATACTGGCCTGGACGGTCCCTGCGCCCGGCCCGGAATACCCATGCATCCGCTGCAGCCGCTGCCTCGAACACTGCCCGATGGTCCTGGCCCCGACTCAACTGGCGAAATACATCCGGTTCAATAAGCCGGAAGAAGCAGAGAAATGGGGCATCCTGGACTGTGTGGAGTGCGGGAGCTGTCAGTATATCTGTCCCTCGAATATACTTCTGGTCCATTGGATCCGTTTGGGCAAGAATAAGATCCTGAGCCTGAGACAAAAAAAGAGCAGCTGATGACAGAAAAGATATTCATCACCCAGTCTTCGCCTCACTTCAGAGACAAAGATTCTGTCCCGAAGATCATGTATGCCGTGATTATCAGCCTTGCTCCGGCCGTCTTTGCTTCCGTTTACTTCTTTCGACTCCGGGCCCTGCTACTTCTTCTGGGCTGTGTAGCCGCCAGTCTGGCCACCGAGGCGATCTTCCTCAGCCTGAGGAAAATATCGCTCCGGGCCCTGCTCGACGGCTCGGCCATCATCACCGGCCTTCTTCTGGCGATGACACTTCCCCCTTCCCTGCCTCTGGAGATGGCCATCATCGGGGCTGTAATCGCCATCGCCATAGGGAAACAGGTTTTTGGCGGCTTGGGCTATAACATCTTTAATCCCGCCCTGGTCGGAAGAGCCTTCCTCCAGACCGCTTTTCCTGTAGCCATGACCACCTGGATCCCTCCCCTCTCTCAGACGATCAACACGGCCACCTATGCCACCCCCCTGGGGGATTTGAAATTCCAGGACGCCGTGGCCCAGGGCACGCTCGTCCCCCTCAAGGACCTCTTTTTTGGCAATATCGGAGGATGTCTCGGAGAGACCTCTGCCCTAGCCCTGATTATCGGCGGGGTTTTCCTGCTTTTCCGGCGCGTGATCGACTGGCGCATCCCACTCGGCATCATCCTTTCGCTTTCTCTCTTTACGGGAATATTCTGGCTCGCCAATCCAGGCAAATACGCGTCTCCTCTCTTTCATCTGCTGGCCGGAGGCCTCCTGCTCGGCGCTTTATTCATGGCCACAGATATGGTCACCTCCCCCATCACTCCGCTGGGAACCTGGGCATATGCGCTCGGTATCGGGATCGTCATCGGTCTGATCCGACTCTTCGGCGGCTTCCCCGAAGGAGTGATGTATTCCATCCTCTTCATGAACACCTTCGTCCCCTTGTTGAACCGTTCCACCCGCCCCCGCATCCTGGGGGAAAGGAGAGCGGAATGAAGCTTTCCGTGCGGATGGTGGTGGTTCTGACATCTGTCGGACTTCTTTCCGGCAGCTTCCTGGCTACGGTCGGCATCCTGACCAAAGAGAGGATCGAAATCAACAAACAGCGGGTGATTGAGGAGGCCATCATCAAAGTCGTGCCTGGAACCGAGAGCAGCACCAAGCTGTATGAGGCAAAGGACTTCAAAGTCTATGGAGGCAAAGATCCGGACGGGACGCTTATCGGCTACGGGATTCTCGTTTCGGGAATCGGCTTCCAGGATAAAATCACTCTTATGCTGGGGACAAACATATCGCTGACAAAGACTACCCGTCTTGAAATCATCGAACAGAAGGAAACGCCAGGACTCGGGGCCAAAATCGAAGATGAGGATGTTTTCCTCAAGTTCTGGGAAGGCAGAGACTGCAGCCAGCCCATTTCTCTGCGCAAGCCCGCCGTCAAAACTGCGGAAGAGCTGGCTGCATCAGAAGTGAACACCATCACCGGGGCCACGATCTCCTCCGAATCCGTGCTTAAAATCGTCAATAACTCAGTGGAAAGACTGAGGCAGCTCATAAAAGAAGGCAACCTCCAGAAAGGAGAGCAGGATGCCCGCTAGAAGCATCGGGCAGGAATTCACCAAGGGTTTATGGAGTGAAAACCCTGTATTCCGCCAGCTCCTCGGCCTGTGCCCGACGCTGGCTGTGACTGGATGGGTGATCAATGGCCTGGCCATGGGGCTGGCCACCTCATTTGTCCTCATCTTCAGCTCTCTTGTAGTCTCCATCATAAAAAAACTCATCCCCAGCCAGGTCCGCATCGCCAGCTACATCGTCATCATCGCCACTTTTGTCACCGTGGCGGACCGTTTTCTGGCCGCCTATTTTCCGGATATTTCCAAAGACCTCGGCCCCTATGTCCCTCTCATCGTCGTCAACTGCATCATCCTCGGCCGCCAGGAGGCTTTTTCTTCAAAGAACTCTGTCGGCCGTTCTCTGATAGATGCGCTGGGCATGAGTTCGGGTTTTGTTCTGGCCCTATTGGTCCTGAGCTCGATCCGGGAGATATTGGGATCTGGCACCTATCTCGGGCATCAAGTCATGGGTTCCTGGTTCAAACCCTGGATCATCATGATCCTTCCCGCCGGAGCATTTTTGGCCTTGGGCATCCTTCTCGGGATTGCCCTGCAGATCGAAAAGAAAACAAAGTCGAGGGTATAGGAGTGGAGCTCGTAGCCATTTTCATCTCAGCGATACTGGTCAACAACTTCGTCCTCTACTACTTCTTGGGAATCTGTCCTTTCCTGGGAGTCTCCAAAAAGATCGACTCCGCTGTCTCCATGGGGTTGGCCGTGACCTTTGTCATGACCATCACTGCGGTTGTCTCCTGGGCGATCAACAACTGGATCCTCATCCCGTACGGACTGGACTACTTGAAGATCGTATCTTTCATCCTGGTGATCGCTTCCTTGGTCCAACTGGTCGAGATGTTCATTCGAAAGGTCAGCCCGCCGCTTTACCAAGCGCTGGGCATCTACCTGCCCCTCATCACCACCAACTGCGCCATCATGGGGCTAGCCCTCCTTGCGGCTCTGAGAGAGTACGGATTTACGGAGGCCGTCGTCTTCGGCATCGGCTCGGGATTGGGTTTTACTCTGGCCATTATTCTTATGGCCGGGATTCGAGAACAGCTCGACCTGGCCGATGTCCCCGAGCCTCTTAAAGGAGCGGGCATTTCCCTGATCGTGGCCGGCATCATGGCTCTGGCGTTCATGGGTTTCATCGGGATGATCAAATGACAGAAATTCTGGTTCCGATTATCACCATGGCTGCTCTTGGTTTTCTCTTCTCCTTAGGCCTGGTTTTCGCCTACAGAAAACTCAAGGTCTATGAGGACCCCAAGATCGAGCAGGTCTCGGAAATCCTTCCCCAGGCCAACTGCGGGGCCTGCGGCTACGCCGGCTGCCGGGCTTTCGCCGAGGCTGTGGTCAAGGGGGAGGCCGCGCCTGACGGCTGTCCAGTCGGAGGAGAGGAGGTCACGACTCAAGTCGCCGCTGCTCTGGGCGTCAAGGCACCTGAAGTCATTAAAAAGATCGCCCGCCTTCACTGCCGGGGGACTCATGATGCGGCCAAAGACAGAGGTCCGTATATCGGGATATCGACCTGCCATGCCGCTCATCTCATCGGGGGCAACAAGCAGTGCTCATTCGGCTGCCTCCATTTCGGAGACTGCGTTCGCGCCTGTCCTTTTGACGCCCTCTACATGGGAGAGGATGGCCTTCCGGTAATGAGAGAGAGCAAGTGTACAGCTTGCGGTAAATGCGTGGATGCCTGCCCCAGAAACCTCTTTGAGCTCCATCCGCTCACTCAGGAAATAATCGTCTACTGCCGGTCCAAAGATAGGGGAGCAACCTCCAGAAAGGCATGCAAAAATGCCTGCATTGCCTGTGGTATCTGTTCGCGAGCCTCCCCTGAGGCAATCATCATCGAAAACAACTTGGCGGTTATAACCGACTACAAGAAAATAGACCCGGAGAAAATTCCTGATATTGAAAAATGCCCGACCGCTGCCATCGGACGCCTGCATAAGGAAAAAAAGGAAGATGAAGGATAAAGCACTGGTTGTGAGCACTCAAGACGATTTCGCCCGGGTGGAAGTCCAGTGCTTCATCGAATCCTGTCACGATTGTTCGGCCAGGAGCCTGTGCGTGGGACAGCATAAAAATAAGGGAATGATAGTCGCCAGAAACCCGCTGAAAGCTCAAGCTGGTGACGAAGTGGAAGTGGATATTCCTGAGACAAAATACAATCAGGCTCTGATCCTGCTCTTCGGCGTCCTTCTTGCTTCCGCTATTCTGGGCATGGGCGCCGGATACCTTCTTTCTCTTTTTATTTCCCTTTCACCGTCTGCGGCAAGCTTCTCGGGGCTGCTTCTCGCCCTTTTTATGGCCTTCGGTTGGCTTTTTCGCCATTTCCATAAAGACCGCAGGCTTCGCCTTTATCCGAAGATCACCGGTATTCTCAAAAGAGGAGGCTGATATGGATAGACGGGATTTTTTCAAAACATGTTTTTCCGTTCCGCTTCTGACCAAGCTCGCTCTGCCCTCTGATCCCACCAGGGGAACCACAGAGCTCTATCTTATCACGGACAGCCCGCAGCAATACCTTCCTTTCCTGTTTGGCGAACTCAATTCCTATGGCTTGCTCCGGGGCAGCACGTTTACTTTTTTAAATGCTCATCCTCAAGAAGATAATATAAAAAACGTGCTCGCTCTCAACGGTTACCAACGAACACCGAGAGCATCCCGGGCTGCACTCTCGCTATCTTTCTCTTCCCTCCGCCAGAAAACCGCTCCTTCGTTTACCCTGACCAAAGAGGGCAGAGTCTTAGATATAAGGACCAGGCATCTTTACGATCTCTGGAAAAAGATGAACGGCCTCCTTGTCTCTTCCTGTTTGACAACCGTGACCATCCAGAGCAACCGCGAGTCGGCTCTTCCTGGAAGAAAAGTCTCTATCTTCATCAGCGGCAAGAGAGCTGACCACCTTTCTTTGTCTGAGAACAGACTTAAGACGTACAGAACTCGAAAAGGGAAGATAGCCGTGGTCATAGAAAACGGACAAGCCTGGGTATCCGAATCATCCTGTGAACACCAAATCTGTCTTTCTCTCCCTCCGGCCTCGCATTCCGGCGACCGTATCGTCTGTGCTCCCAATCAATTTCTGCTCGAGATCCAGCGTTCTCGCTTCGTAGATACCGTAATCGGCTGAATCCTTCTGAGCCCATTTCACCTCAATTGATCGATGATGGTTTTAGCCCGGCCTTTAAGCGAGATTTCTGCTTTGAGTTAGACACATAAAGAAAATTCTTCCGTAAACTGTGATGGAATGGCTTTAATAATCTGAAGGGAACGACGTCATTTCTGTGTGTTTTCTTCGTTTAATTATTTACACAGGAATGGATGAAGCGACATTATAGTTTCATGGGCATGAGGATGTAGATATACTTTATCTCTTCTTCCACATCGGGTTTCATTAACACAGAGCTGTTAGAATCCTTCAGCTCGAATCGAACTCTTTCTGCCTTTAAGACGGATAGAAAATCCAGAAGATACTGAGAGTTGAACCCAACCTCCATATCCTCTCCGTCATACTCCACGCCTACCTTGTCTTTCGCCTCTCCCATCTCCGGATTTGACGAGAACAGGGTTGTCTCGTTTTTCCCGATGAAAAACTTAATGCCCTTTGACCTTTCTGTGGAAAACAGCGAAACTCTTCTGACCGCCTCTGTCAGCTCTTCCCTTGATACAGTCAGTGCGTTTGGATTATCCTTAGGTATGACTGCTTCAAAATCCGGAAATTTTCCCTCTATGATCCTGGATATCAACGTCCTATTCTCGACTTTAAAGAAAAGATTGCTCTCATCCCAATCAAATTCTATGGATTCATTCTCAAACTTTCTCAATTCGCTCAATGTCTTCTTGGCGACAATCACCCGAACCTCTTCATCAACCTTCAGCTCTTTAAGAGAATGCGAGGTGTAGGCCAGCCTATGGCCATCCGTGCTGACTAATTCCATGGATTTATTCTTCAGTATCAAAAGTGCCCCGCTGAGATAATATCTCTGTTCCTGGGTTATAGCGAAATAGACCCTATCTATCATCTCCTGTAGTTTCGCCAGGGGAACAATGATATTCTTCTGAAATTTAGGCTCGGGAACCTGGGGATAGTCTTCTTTCGGCAAGCACAGCACCTTGAATTCACTATCTCCGGAGTTAATCTGCATGGTCAAGTCTCCGCTTTCCTGGAAGGTCACCTCTTTGCCTTCTGGAAGTGACTTGACGATTTCAAATACTTTTTTCCCGGAAATGGTCACTCCGCCCTGCTCATCAATCTGGGCCGGAAAATGAGTCTTTAATCCCACCTCCAAATCTGTCCCGATAATCTCGATTTCTTTGTCCTTAACCGTGACCAGGATATTAGCGAGGATCGGCATTGTGTTTCTCTTTTCCACGATTCCTTGAAGAAGCTGGAGTTCGTCAGATATATTTTCTTTTTTTATCGAGAATTTCATTTTTCCACCTTTTCTTTTCTTTATTAATTGTAATTATATTAATAAGGATAAGATTAAATAATAAATATAATAAAAGCAAATAAAAAGTGAAAATACTCCATAACCAGCTGATTTAACTACTGAATGGAATTAATCAAACTGTTCAATTCTCTGTTGAATTCTGGATTTTCATTGTGCAATTTTTCTATTTTTCTGATGCTGTGGATAACCGTGGTGTGGTGTTTTCCACCGAATTTTTTTCCTATTTCAGGCAGAGAGGTTTTGGTCAGGTTTTTAGAAAGATACATGGCGATCTGTCGAGGAAAGGCTATTTTCGGTGAATTGTTCTTCGATTTGAGCTGGGCCAGTTTGATTTTGAATTTATGACAGATGATCTTTTGTATCTTTTCCACAGTGACTACCCTCGAATCTGAATCCAGAAGGCTTTTCAGAGCCTCTTTAGCCAGGTCTAAATCGACCTTCTCGCCTTTCAGAGAGGCAAAGGCGATGACGCGGCGCAGATATCCTTCCAGAACCCTGATGTTGGAATGAACCTTATCGGCGATAAAGAGGGCCACGCTTTCTGGGAGATCGACTCCCTCAAGTTCTGATTTCTTCCTGAGGATGGCGATACGGGTTTCGATATCCGGAGGCTTCAGATCGGCGATTAAGCCCCATTCGAAACGCGAGCGAAACCTCTCCTCGAGGTTCGGAATTTCCTTAGGAGGACAGTCGCTGGAGATAACGATCTGCTTCTGGCTGTCATAGAGATGATTGAAAGTATGGAAAAACTCTTCTTTTGTTCGTTCCCTGCCGGACAGGTAGTGGATATCATCCATCAAGAGAACGTCGACACTCCTGTACTTCTGCCGGAAATCGAGTATCTTCCCGTACTGGAGGTGATTGATAAGATCGTTCATGAATTTTTCCGTGGTGATGTACAGGATTTTCAAGCGGCGGTGATTTTGGAGAGTGAGATGGCCGATGGCGTTCATTAAATGAGTTTTGCCCAGACCTGCACCCCCGTAGATGTAGAGAGGATTGTAAGATTTTGCCGGGTCTTGTGTAACCGCAGTGGCCGCGGCATGAGCGAACTGGTTGCAGGAGCCGACAACAAAATTCTGAAAGGTGTAATTCGGGTTCAGGTTGGGATTGAGAAGAGGACCGCTTTTTGATTTTCTATCATAAGGCGAGCGCCGTTTAAAGGAAGGAATGTCATCGTCAAAGATGTATTTGATATCATAAGATTGATTGAAAACTTCTTGGCAGCATCTATTGATGAGGCTCGAGTAGTGGAAAGACAGCCAGTCTTTGAAGTAAGAATTAGGGACCTTGATGTAGAGAGCATTCGCCTCTTTCCCTATATAAGAGGTCGGCTCAAACCAGGTTTCGAAGCTGTTCTTATCGATATTCTTTTGAACGGTCTCCATGATTTGGAGCCAAGGATTATTTTTATCTTCAGGTTCCATTTTTACAAGTCAGATTTTCACAGATTTTTCCACACATGTGGAAAACCCTTGCTTCTTTCCTGACTAAGGGTGGAAAAGGCGAAGGTATGTTAGCACTGTTGTGGAGGGAATTCAAGAAAATTTTAA
>Ga0209427_10001141_pt1 | contig 30073 bp, 16 predicted proteins | sample DeeMarSWOR136_30_FD_187465 | JGI IMG/M metagenome (GOLD analysis project Ga0209427, IMG submission 187465) | Marine sediment microbial communities from White Oak River estuary, North Carolina - WOR-1-36_30 (SPAdes) (version 2) | ecosystem: Environmental > Aquatic > Marine > Intertidal zone >...
AAGCTAGATATTTCACCGACTTGATTTCCAACTTTCTCACTTCGCATCACACTTTGCATCTGAATGTTAAGAGTATTGCGGCGAAGTCAAAGAACTATAGCAAAAACAGCAGTGAAAGTTCTTGATTTTGACCCGCACGGCCTATGTCACACTTTAACACACTTAAATACATTATCGCCCACTGAATATTCTTGGGGATGCATGTGTTTTCATCGTTACATCTGCATCTAAACCATCACCACTGGACAAACATCGGGATGCCTGCCCTTCCACGCGTACATTATGGTATAAAAAAGCGTGTATTAGTTTACCGATTCGATTCAATTAATAATCAACAGATTCAGAGACAAAGAGCAGTTTATTCATGGAGTAATAATGGATAACATTCGAGTAACCATCGCTCCCAAATATACATTCCACGATCACCATAGAGCTTGGCTAGGATGACGTTATCTTCGGCGCGAATCTGGATATAATCGACGTATAACCTCCATGAATCCTCCCAATCAACGGGGCGAATCCACTTGGTTTCATGAATCCTGTCGATCAGTATCTCGACGTTTTCCAGGGCTTTTTCCGAATCATCATGTACTAATACTAGCGCCATGTACGGCCCTAAAAAGTCCCTACCAACTCCTGTACCATAGGCAATATAAAGGCGCAAAAGCGGAGCACTACTTTCATCTCGTTGGAATTCTGTGCTGTTAGGTATAACCTCATTACCGATAATTCCGCTATAAGCACCAAGTTCAGTTAATCCTTCCGCCGCTAATTGATATTCTGGTATATCTGCTAAGCTGTCCGAAAGATTTAATTCAGAATCAATCATTAATTTAATACTATTTACAGATTCTGAATAATATACGTTATCCTTAGTTACGGCTAAAGGAAAAGCTCGGCCATTTATATCAAGATTTGGTGGCATTAATCCGATATTTTCTCGTTTAATATAACCATCAATCCAACTATAAATCGTGATATCCTGGTAGTCCTCAGAATTCAGTTTGTCTCGAATTTCTTCAGGCCATTTTACTTGATTATTTAGAGCCTCATGCGTGGCGATGGGATCGAATCTTCCGATTAAGGCCGTATAAAATTGAGTATAATTGTCGGTATATACAGAATGATAGGAGGTGTGAATATCAGCATCTACATTGAAAAGATTAAATCCAACATTTTCTAACCGTATAGGGGTAGTTACAGCAAACATGTCATGCCCGCTTATAAAGCTTCCAGTAGCCATTCCTATAGGGTAATCATTGCTAATTCCATACATCGATATCATATATTCTTCTATGTCCTCTTCAGTTAAAGTACGAGGAATTGAAATATCGAATAAATCTCGAATTGTAGCGTAATCATTCATGATAATATACTCATCGTTTCGATTGATTACGTCACTGGGAACAAGCCTCAACAAATCGAGAAAACGACGGTCTTTCGGCATCGGTATCAGTAAATCCATGCTTCCCAGTTGTGACTGTATTCTTTCTATTGCTTTTTGGCTTAGTAACAAGGCATCATCCACGATCTTGCCAGAGTAAGGCGGAGAAGAAAGTAAACTACTGGCAATTGTAATAATTGACAGCAAATTCCTTTCTCTAACACATACTTGATGTAAAGATCCCTTTCCCAGCCCAGAGCCTGTGGTTAAATAAATCCCCCAATTCTCCATACCTAGTTCAGTTGAATCGATATTTATTATCTCTGCTTCAGCATCTAGCCCAGCTTCTTCATACGTCGCTACAAGCAAGTCCATTGTTACTTGGGGTAGCTGAGACATAGACCTTTCTGCCCCATCCGAGGTAAAAAACACATTAATATCTTGCTGGTAATTGCCTTCTTGACAACCAACACTCCATTTACATACAAAACCAAGATCAAGTAGTGTTTGAGCGTAGCTGATGAAACTATCCTTAAAATTATCACTATAATCATCCATTTCAAGGATCTCACCCATTCCGTTACTCAAGATGACACTATTCATTTCCTTTGGCGCAGCTAATAGAATACCATCCCGCAAGTCCTCTTGATGCAATGCGAGTTTGTCCAAAGGAATACTAAAATCACCTACGGATTGAATATCCAGCACAGGTATCGGGAATGGTGAAGGAATGTTTGTTCGGAACTTGTATGTTGGAGTTTCTGTGGGTGGTGGTGTCGGCGCTGTGTCCGGAATTTGTATGGGTGATGGAGTAGGTGTTGCGTCCGGAATTTGTGTGGGTGATGGTGTCTGCGCTGTGTCCGGAATTGGTTTGAGTGACGGAGTCGGTGCAGGTGTAGGTATTGGAGTTGATGGCTCAGAACACCCCAATAACGATATAATAATTAATAAACATAATACCGATATTGATAGTTTGCTTAGCACTTATGTTTTCCTCTTAGTATGTGGTTATATTATCATAGTGGATTCGCCCTTCTGGTGCAATCCCTCTTGTTTGAAATAGAAAGAGAAATAGCTTTAACAAGAGTAAATCGAATTTTATTAATTCTATCTATTGCACATGACGCTCATTTTATTTTCTGTGAACTTGATTAACGATAAAGTTAGTGTTTCAGGTAAAGAAAGAACACAAAGAACTATTTGAAAATAGTTACATTTATTGTGTAGTCTACCGTAGTATAACCGTAACAAAAACATAGGGATAAATGTGTGGACTAATATTAAAGCTAAACGAAGCTAAATACCTGAGAGAAAGTTCTACCTTTTATCCTGCACGGTCTACCAAACAGGACTCGAACCAGCGAATTTAAGAAGTCGTGGTTGACTATATCTACGTATCATCAGTACAAGAGGGAAGGTTAGAATTGGAAGGGAGAAGTGAAGGGCGGTGGGAAGACCTCTTGCTATATCTTTCGCATTACTACCCAACGCCAAATAGGATATAATGTATCTAAACACCATAATATGACTACGAAGAAAGAGCTAAATGACTGAGAATGAAATTATCTAAAATGATAGGACATGAAGAAAGTAATACTCGAATAGTAATCGAGGGCGTAAAACCTGAGATTGACAATGGCCGCTTCCCGATTAAAAGAATAATCGGCGACAAGGTGATTGTTGAGACTGATATTTTCGCTGATGGCCACAATGTCCTCTCTGCAATGTTGTTATATCGCAGAGAAAGCGATCCCAGCTGGACTGAGGTTCCTATGGAATTCCTGGTAAATGACCGGTGGCGCGGGTCTTTCACAGTTACCGAACTGGGGCGATATCGGTACACTTTTACTGCCTGGGTGGACCGGTTCAAGACCTGGCAACAGGACATGGTTAAAAAAGTCAAGGCGAAACAGGATGTTTCCGTTGACTTACTTATCGGGGCTCAAATGATTGAAGAGGCCAGCAAGCATGCCGAAAAGCGAGACGCTAATACCATGCAGGATTGGGCCGAGTTCTTACGTTCAACTGAGGTGTCGTCCTCGGATAAATCCAAACTGGCGCTGAGTAGAAAGCTGGCAACAGCCATGGGTAAATATTCTGATAGACAGGGTGCTAAAACCTATCTCAAGGAGCTGGCAGTGGTTGTTGACCCTGAAAAGGCTCGCTTCAGCACATGGTACGAGATGTTCCCGCGCTCCTGCGCGCCCGATTCCAGCCATCATGGCACTTTTAAAGATTGCGAAGAACTACTGCCATACGTTTCAGATATGGGTTTCGACGTGCTATATTTACCACCCATCCATCCCATAGGTTTTACCAGCCGGAAGGGTAAAAACAACAATCCGGTCGCTAATCCCGATGACCCCGGAACTCCCTGGGCTATCGGCTTGGAGGAAGGTGGCCATAAAGCGATTCATCCTCAGCTCGGCACTTTAGAGGATTTCCGAAGGTTCATCGCCAAAGCCCGAGAGTATGGTTTAGAGGTTGCCCTCGACATTGCTTTCCAGTGCTCGCCTGACCACCCGTATGTGAAGGAACACCCGGAGTGGTTCCGCTGGCGACCCGACGGAACGGTGCAATATGCTGAAAACCCCCCCAAAAAATACCAGGACATTTACCCCTTAGAATTTGAAACGGAGCACTGGCAGGAACTCTGGGAGGAACTGAAGAGTGTCATCATTTTCTGGATAAAGCAGGGAGTGCGCATCTTCCGGGTGGACAACCCCCACACCAAGCCATTCGCTTTCTGGGAATGGCTGATTGGTGAGGTCAAGAAGGATTATCCCGATGTGCTTTTCCTCGCTGAGGCGTTTACAAGGCCCAAAATTATGTACCAGCTGGCCAAGCTGGGATTCAGCCAGTCATATACCTATTTCACCTGGCGCAATGTCAAGTGGGAACTCACTCAGTATTTTACTGAGCTGACACAAATTGATGTGCGTGAGTTTTTCCGCCCTAACCTGTGGCCAAATACCCCTGACATCCTCAGTGATTACCTCAGGGATGGTGGGCGACCGGCATTCATGACACGTCTGGTACTGGCGGCGACTCTCGGAGCTAACTATGGGATATATGGTCCTGCTTTTGAGCTCTACGAAAATCGCCGTAAAGATACTGTGAGTGAGGAATATCTGAATTCGGAGAAATATGAGATAAAGCAGTGGGATATTAACAGCCCTGACAGTCTGAAAGAGTTTATTACCAAGGTTAATAGTATCCGCAGGGAAAACCAGGCCCTCCAGAGCGATTTGAGCTTGAGATTTCATCATACCGATAATGAGCAGCTTATCTGCTACAGCAAGCGTACGGAAGATCATTCTAACGTAATACTGGTTATTGTTAATCTGGACTACCGGTACAAGCAGTCGGGCTGGACAGACCTTTCTCTTGAGGAACTGGTACTCGATAATGACCAGCCATATATGGTGCACGACCTTCTGGGAGATGCTACCTACCGGTGGCAGGGTCCGCGCAACTATGTAGAACTCGACCCTGAAAAATTACCAGCACATATTTTTCGGGTGGAACGGGGCATTGACAGCAATAAGTAATGTAATATCATATTAAGAGAAGGTTGATTATCATGGAAACTAGTGATAAAAGATACTTCTGGCGGGATGATGACCCCCTCTGGTATAAAGATGCTGTTATCTATGAGATTCACGTCCGTGCCTTCCATGATAGTGATGGTGACGGCATCGGTGACTTTCCTGGACTTACGGAGAAGCTCGATTATCTGCAGGACCTGGGGGTCACCGCTATCTGGCTCCTGCCATTCTATCCCTCTCCGTTCAAAGACGATGGTTACGACGTCTCGGACTACACCGGCGTTCACCCTGCCTATGGGACAATTCGTGATTTCAGGAACCTGCTCCGGGAGGCCAATTATCGTGGTCTGCGCGTAATCACGGAGCTAATTCTCAACCACACATCAGACCAGCACACATGGTTCCAGAAGGCTCGGCGTGCCGCACCCGGAAGCCAGGGGCGTGATTTTTACGTCTGGAGCAATACCTGGGACAAATACAAAGAAGCCCGCATCATCTTCAAGGACTTTGAGATATCGAACTGGGCCTGGGATGCGTTAGCCGGGGCTTATTACTGGCACCGGTTCTACTCGCACCAGCCCGACCTCAATTTCGATAGCCCCCTGGTACAGCGGGCTATGTTGCAGGTTATCGATTTCTGGCTCCGCATGGGAGTTTCCGGACTTCGTCTGGATGCCGTACCATATCTTTACGAGCGGGATGGTACCAACTGTGAGAACCTGCCGGAGACTCATGCCTTTCTCAGGGAACTACGCCGACATGTAGATAATAGGTTTAGAAGCCGCATGCTGCTGGCGGAGGCAAACCAGTGGTCTGAGGACGCTATTGCCTACTTCGGTGATGGCAATGAATGCCACATGTCCTATCACTTTCCCCTCATGCCACGCATGTTCATGGCTATCCGCATGGAAGACCGTTTCCCCATCATTGACATCCTTGGACATACGCCTCAGATTCCGGACAACTGCCAGTGGGCCCTGTTCCTCCGCAATCATGATGAACTCACTCTGGAGATGGTTACCGATGAAGAGCGTGACTACATGTACCGGGTCTATGCCCACGACACGCAGTCCCGGATCAACCTCGGCATCCGTCGCCGCCTGGCGCCGCTCCTGAATAATGACCGTAAGAAGATTGAGTTGATGAATGGCCTCCTCTTTTCCCTCCCGGGAACGCCGATAATCTACTACGGGGATGAAATCGGTATGGGTGACAATTTCTACCTGGGTGACCGTGATGGCGTGCGTACTCCCATGCAGTGGAGTGCTGACCGGAATGCCGGTTTCTCATACGCCAATCCCCAGCGTCTTTTCCTGCCGGTGAACATTGCCCCCGAATACCACTACGAGGCGGTCAACGTGGAAGCCCAGCAGAATAACCCGGACTCTCTACTGTGGTGGATGAAACGCCTTATCGCCCTGCGTAAGCGCTCCAGAGCCTTCGGCCGGGGTAGTCTTGAATTTCTTAATCCAGAGAACCGCAAGGTGCTGGCTTTTGTCCGCCGATATGAGGAAGAGACCATTCTGGTTGTGGCCAATCTTTCCAGACTGGCACAGCATACCAGCCTTAATCTTGCCGAATTTATCAATAATACGCCCGTTGAAATATTCGGGCAGACAGAGTTTCCTGTTATTGGAGAGGCCCCATACCCGATTACCCTGAGTCCGTATGCTTTCTACTGGTTTTCCCTGGAATCCAGAATACCGGAAGTAATCGATTTGAGTACGGTGCCTGTGGAGGTTTCAATACCAAAGATTGCGGTTACCGGAGATTGGAAGGGAATATACAGGCGTGAGAAAAGGCCGCCCTTGGAGAGAGTTTTATTAGGCTATGTCAGGCAGCGACGCTGGTTTGGCGGCAAGGCACGTCGCATCCAGTCATCGGAGATACAGGATGTCATTGCCGTACCTTATGATACCTCTCTAGCTCATCTTGTCCTGCTCAGAATAGATTACTCTGAAGGAGAACCTGAGACTTATCTGCTACCTGTTACCTTTGCTTCGGGAGAACAGGCAAGCCAGATTGTGGGTGGACAACCTCAGGCAGTTATTGCTCATCTGGAATTACGGGGTAAAGGCGACGGTGGCGAGGGTGTTATTTACGATGCCATGGTCGAACCGGATTTCCGCAATGCTTTGCTTGATGCCATATCACGACGACAGCGTTTCAAAGGGAGAAAAGGAGAAGCTGCCGCTGATTATACTCGAAGTGTATTTCGCAGGATACGCGGGCCGGCCAGTGAGTACCTCGAATCTTCTCTTCTCAAAGCAGAGCAGACCAATACATCAGCCGTGTACGGTGAGAAATTTAAGTTAAAGCTATTTCGCCGTCTGGAAGAGGGGATTAGCCCTGAACTCGAAATCGGGCACTTTCTTACCGGTAAGGATACTTTTGCTAATGTTCCGCCGCTGGCCGGGGTTATTGAATACCAGACCCGCCGTGCCGAACCGATTACTCTGGCTATCCTTCATGGCTTTGTTCATAATGAGGGCGACGCCTGGCAGTACACATTAGATTCACTGGAACATTTCTTCGTGGAGGTCCTGGCAAATCCCGGTATAGAAGTCCCGATGCCTGCCGGAGTTGAACTACTTGACATCAGCGACGAGGACGTGCCGGAACAAATTATAGATTTCATTGGCCCTTATCTTATCTCGGCCCAGATTTTGGGTCAACGCACTGCCGAGTTGCACCTGACACTGGCTTCGGCCATCAATGAGCCGAACCTCGTACCGGAGCCTTTCTCGATTACTTATGAGCGTTCCCTTTCCCACGGCATGAGGGGATTTGCCATTCAGACCCTGCAACTATTACGCCAGCGTCTAGCGTACCTCCCCGATGAGGTAAAGGCGGATGCACAAAAGGTTCTAGCCCTGGAAAACGACATCATCGAGCGCTTCAGAGAGATCCCCAGGCACAGGATATCCGGTATGCGTATCCGCTGCCACGGGGATTACCACCTGGGGCAGGTCCTTTATACGGGCAAAGACTTCGTTATTATCGACTTCGAAGGTGAGCCGGCCCGGCATCTGGGTGAACGCCGGATCAAACGCTCGCCCCTGAGGGACATTGCCGGGATGATACGTTCTTTTCACTATGCCGCCTTTACCGCCCTGCGCGGCCAGGCATCGACCATACTGCGACCGGAGGATATACCTGTATTAGAGAAATGGGCGGAGGCCTGGTATCTATGGGTTTCGACAACATTCCTCAAGTCGTACCTGGAAATTATGGCGGTTACCCCCATCCTGCCCCAGAGCCGGGAAGGCATGAGGATCATTCTGGACGCCTACATGCTGAATAAAGCTCTTTATGAAGTGAATTACGAGATGAACAACCGTCCGGACTGGATTGGTTTACCGCTTCAGGGTATATTGCAGATGTTTGAGGCTGAGATAAAGCCTCCTGAAACTATTGCTCCGGTGGCACCGGAGTCCGAGGAGAAGGCTAAAGTGACCCGGAGGAAAGCTACGCAGAAGGCCACAAAATGAGCTCTCTTTCGAGTGTCCGCTTCTTACACCAATTAGCCCGCCTTTACGGTGTGCAAACGGCCTATTATGATGTATTTCACCGCCGGCAACAGGCTTCCAGTGAATCTATACTGGCAATACTCCGGTCATTGGGAGCTCCAATCGTAACATTTCAAGATATCCCTTCGGCATACCGGGAGCGACGTCAGGCACTGTGGCAACGGATGCTGGAGCCTGTAATTGTGGCCCGGGACGGCCAGCCGCCGCCGATAAAAATCAGACTTCCGCTCGGTGACGCCGGTGCTGCTGTGAACTGTCATCTGAAATTGGAGACGGGTGAAGAGCGTAAATACGAATGGCGCGGCGGTGACTCGAATGTAATTGAAACTGCGGAGGTTGAGGGGGTAAAATATGCGGTCAAACAGCTAACCTTATCTGGTCAACTGCCCCTGGGATATCACCGGTTAATTGTTGAGATGCCGGGAAGAAGTGAGGGAGTGCTTCTTATTTCAGCCCGCAACCGGGCTTATATGCCGCCGTCTGCGCCAGTAATCGGTACCTGGGGCGTCTTTTCCCCCTTATACTCCCTCGGTACAGACGATAACTGGGGCGCCGGTGATTTCTCAGACCTGGAAGCGCTGATAGAGTGGGTGGGGGAAATGGGAGGACGGGTAATCGCAACTTTGCCCCTCCTGGCCTCTTTCCTCAACAATATCTGTGAACCCAGTCCCTATCTTCCCGCCAGCCGCCTGCTGTGGAACGAGTTTTATCTGGATATATATAATGTGCCCGAACTGCGGAGATGCCCTTCGGCAATAGACCTTCTTAAGTCGTCCTCGTTCCAGGAAGATATTGAGTCTCTACGCCGTGCGCCTCTTGTGGATTACCACCGGCATATGGTACTGAAAAGGCGTGTGCTTGAAGAGCTATGCCGGTGCTTCTATGCCGAACCATCAATCTATATTGATGACCTCAATCATTTCACCAAAGTGAATCCAGTAGCTGAGGACTATGCCCGGTTCAGAGCTACCTGTGAAAAGCTACGGAGTCCATGGCGTTCCTGGCCACAGCCACTTCGGGATGGTGTTCTAAAGGAAACTGATTATGATGATGAGGACAGGCGCTATCACCTGTACGTGCAGTGGCTGGCTCACCGGCAAATGGACGGCATCCTGCAAACTGCCAGAAATAACAATGTCCAGCTTTACCTTGACCTTCCCGTGGGGATTCATCCTGACGGCTACGATGTATGGCGTGAACGTGATGCCTTTGTACTTGATACAGTAGCCGGAGCGCCGCCGGATGCCGTCTTTACCAAAGGACAGAACTGGACATTTCCACCGCTGCACCCGGAGAGAATAAGACAGCAGGAGTATCGGCACGTAATCGCCTACCTCCGTCATCACCTTCGTTACGCGGGTATTCTTCGTATCGACCATGTGATGGGGCTCCATCGGCTCTTCTGTATTCCCAGCGGCATGGAAGCCCGCCAGGGAGTCTACCTGCGCTATCGCCCTGAAGAATTCTATGCCATATTAAGTCTGGAATCCCACCGGAACCAGACGGTCATCGTTGGCGAAGACCTGGGCACCGTACCACCTTATGTCAGGCGCGCCATGAGGAAACACGCTCTGCACCGTATGTATGTGGTGCACTACGAGCTTGCCTCAGACCCTAAGAAAGGACTACACCCCGTCCCTCGCGATTCGGTAGCCAGTCTAAATACGCATGATATGCCCCCCTTCGCTTCCTTCTGGCGGTATCTGGACATCGAAGAGCGATTAAAGCTCGGCCTGCTGGACAGGGCTGGTGCGGGACGGGAAAAGAAGAATTTTGCCGATATGAAAAAAACTCTGGTTACTTTTTTGCAAAATAAAGGCTGGTTACAGGAACAATGTGAGGATATGGCTGAAGTAATCAAGGCCTGTTTATCATTTCTGGCGGCTGGCCAAACTCGATTAGTCCTGGTTAATCTGGAAGATCTGTGGCTGGAGACACGACCTCATAACGTGCCCAGCACCATGGCGGAACACCCGAACTGGCAGCGTAAAGCACGTTATACTCTAGAGGAATTCTCTCAAATGCCTCAGGTAGTCGATACGTTGCAGACAATAAATGAACTCAGAAAAGGACGCAGGTACGCTAATGGCAAAGAAACAGGTACAAAAAATAACTGACCAGAGTGTTAGGGCTAAGATAAAAAGGAAACCAGAGCCACCAGTGGTAACCCTGCTTACAGAAAATGACCTCTATCTTTATAATGAAGGCTCGCACTTCCGGCTGTATGAGAAGCTGGGGGCGCATCCTCTGAGTGTTGAAAATAATGAGGGGACTTACTTCGCGGTATGGGCGCCGGATGCCAGACAGGTTTCCGTTATCGGTGATTTCAACGGCTGGGACAGGGCCCGCCATTGTTTGCAACCAAAGGGCAACTCGGGAATCTGGGAAGGGTTTATTCCCGGAGTAGGCAAGGGCACGCTTTATAAATACCACATCAACTCCCGTTATAAAAGCTACAGAGTAGATAAGGCTGATCCCTTAGCAACCTATAATGAAATACCGCCCAGAACCGCCTCTGTCGTCTGGGACCTGGAATATAACTGGGGAGACCAGGAGTGGATGGAGAAGCGAAAGGAACACAACAGGCTCGATAACCCGATATCGATTTATGAAGTACATCCGGGCTCCTGGAAGAGAATGCCCAAGGAAGGCAATCGCTCTCTTTCCTACCGCGAGCTAGCAAAAGAACTGCCCGATTACGTACAACAAATGGGCTTCACAAACGTGGAATTTCTGCCGGTTATGGAGCACCCGTTCTTCGGTTCCTGGGGCTATCAAATCACGGGGTACTTCGCCCCGACGAGTCGTTATGGCACACCGCAGGACTTCATGTATTTGATTGACTGCCTGCATCAGCATGGTATCGGCGTAATCCTGGACTGGGTACCCTCGCACTTCCCCACCGATGAACACGGGCTTGGCCTGTTTGACGGGACTCACCTGTACGAACACGAGCACCCCAAAAAGGGATTCCACCCCGACTGGAAAAGCTATATCTTCAACTACGGACGGTCTGAGGTGCAGAGCTTTCTCATCAGTAACGCGCTTTTCTGGCTGGATAAATACCATGTAGATAGCCTGCGTGTGGATGCCGTCGCCTCCATGCTCTATCTGGACTACTCGCGGAAGGAGGGTGAGTGGATTCCCAATAAGTACGGCGGCCGGGAGAACCTCGAAGCTATCGCCTTCCTGCGCCGACTCAATGAGGAGGTCTATAAAAACTATCCTGATGTGCAGATGATTGCCGAGGAGTCCACAGCCTGGCCCATGGTGTCGCGGCCGACGTATCTGGGAGGCCTCGGTTTCGGTATGAAGTGGGACATGGGCTGGATGCATGATACATTACTGTATATGTCACGAAACCCTGTACATAGAAAATACCACCATAACGATTTGACCTTTCGTATGATTTATGCCTTCAACGAGAACTTCGTTCTGCCACTCTCCCACGATGAAGTTGTCTATGGCAAAGGGTCCCTCCTGGGTAAGATGCCGGGCGATGACTGGCAGAAGTTCGCCAATCTGCGGTTGCTTCTGGGATATATGTATGCGCAACCTGGGAAAAAACTGCTTTTTATGGGAGCCGAACTGGGACTATGGCGGGAGTGGGACCATGATGGCAGCCTGGACTGGCGTTTCCTTGAATATGAACGTCATGCCCAAATCCAGAAATGGGTGAAGGCCCTGAATCAGCTTTACCGGAAGGAACCAGCGCTCCACGAGATGGACTGCGAGTCGGGAGGCTTTGAATGGGTTGATGCCAATGATGCCCTGCAGAGTGTCATCAGCTTTATCCGCAAGGGTAAATCAACCGATGATATTGTGCTTATTGTCTGCAATTTCACGCCCACGACCCACCTGAAATACGGGGTGGGTGTACCGCGCGGTGGCTCATGGAAAGAGCTCTTGAACAGCGACGCTGAAGAATACGGCGGCAGTGGCAAGGGGAATCCAAGGAGCCTGAGAGCTGGCAAGAAACCGGCGCATGGTCGACCTTACTCCATCAATATCACTTTACCGCCGTTAGCAGTTGTATATTTTAAAAGTGGGGGTCAGAAGTCGTGAAAGAGACGGGCCGCCTGGGAGCTACATATTTAGGTAACGGCCGGTGCCAGTTCGTGGTATGGGCACCCGTGGTATCAGAGGTAGAGTTGCACATCGTGTCACCCAGAGAGCTAACTGTCCCTATGGATAAAGATGGTCAGGGCTACCATCAGGCAGTCGCCGATGGCATCGAGCCGGGAAGCCAGTATTTCTACAGGCTTGACGGCCGGAAAGAACGCCCCGACCCCGTGTCATACTTTCAACCTCAGGGTGTTCACGGGCCATCTCAGGTAGTGGACTCGAATTTTACATGGGAGGAACAGGGCTGGTCCGGGTTGCCCCTAGAAGAGTATATTGTTTACGAACTCCACGTCGGCACCTTCACCACGGAAGGTACTTTTGGTGCCATTATCACTCGTCTTGATGAACTTAAGGATTTGGGCATTACCGCTGTGGAATTAATGCCCGTTGCCCAGTTCCCAGGAAACCGCAACTGGGGCTATGACGGCGTTTACCCTTTTGCGGTACAGGACTCTTATGGAGGGCCGGAGGGACTAAAAAACCTAGTCAATACTTGTCACCGAAAGGGCCTCGCCGTGATTCTTGACGTTGTTTACAATCACCTTGGCCCGGAAGGTAATTACATCGCTGACTTCGGTCCCTATTTCACCGACCGATATAAGACCCCCTGGGGAGCCGCCCTTAACTTCGACGGCCCTTATAGCGACCAGGTGCGTCGCTTTTTCATCGAAAACGCCATCTACTGGCTGACTGATCTTCATATTGATGCCTTGCGACTGGATGCGCTTCATGCCATTCTGGATATATCATCTTACTCCTTCGTGGAGGAACTGTCTGTGGAATTTCATGAGCAGGTTAAGCAGCAAAAACGAAAGGCATATCTTATCGGTGAGAGCGCTGCCAATGATGCGCGCCTTATAAAGTCGCGAGAACTGGGCGGCTACGGACTGGATGCTCAGTGGAATGATGACTTTCACCACTCCCTTCATGTATTGCTGACAGGCGAGCAGGCTGGATACTATCAGGACTTCGGCCGGCTTCATCATCTTGTCAAGGCGTTCCGGGAAGGCTTCGTTTATTCCGGTGAGTATTCACCCTACCGCCGACGGAGGCATGGTGTTTCCTCCAAGGACATCCCGTCACACCGCTTCGTGGTGTTTTCCCAGAACCATGACCAGGTTGGCAACCGTGCTCAGGGTGAACGGCTGAGTCGAATCGTCTCTTTTGAGGCGCTCAAGCTGGCGGCTGGTACCGTCCTTCTCTCACCATATATTCCGCTGATATTTATGGGTGAAGAATACGGGGAGACGGCGCCTTTTCCCTACTTCGTCAGCCACGCCGAGCCGGAACTGATTGAGGCGGTGAGGAAGGGACGCCGTGAGGAGTTTGCCGCTTTCCGGTGGCAGGGCGAAATACCCGACCCGCAGGATGAAAAGACTTTTACGAGTGCCAGGATAAACCGTAATTTGCGTGACCAGGGCCAGCACTGTGTTCTTCTGGAATTCTATAAGGAGCTAATCAGACTTAGGAAGGTAACTCCGGCTTTAGCTAATCTCAGTAAAGACACCCTGGAAATAAAAGCAGATGAAGAAAATAAAGCAATTATTATGCACCGCTGGAAAGACAACAGCGAAGTAATAGCCGTATTTAACTTCGCGGATGGCGGGGTATCAATAAGGCTGACTGTTCCGGTCGGACAGTGGCGGAAATACCTGGACTCAGCCGAAGAACGCTGGCAGGGAAGCGGTAGTACTATACCAGACCTCATCTCGCCGTCAGAGGGTAGCCTTAATATAGCTCCAGAATCATTTGTTCTTTTTTTAAAGGAGACTTGATGGATAGATATATTTGTATTCACGGCCATTTCTACCAGCCGCCGCGGGAAAATGCCTGGCTGGAAGATATTGAGATGCAGGACTCCGCCTATCCTTATCACGACTGGAATGAAAGGATCACTGCGGAGTGCTACGCACCCAATGCCGCTTCACGTATTTTGGATAGCGAGGATTTCATCACCCAGATAGTAAACAATTATACTAAAATCAGCTTCGACTTCGGGCCGACTCTACTCTCCTGGCTGGAAGCTAAAGCCCCTGATGTCTACCAGGCTATTCTTGATGCTGACAAAGAAAGCCAGCAGATCTTCTCCGGCCATGGGTCAGCCCTGGCTCAGGCCTATAACCACATGATTATGCCCCTGGCCAATCACCGCGATAGATATACTCAGGTAGTCTGGGGTATGCGCGACTTCGAGCACCGCTTCGGAAGAAAACCGGAAGGTATGTGGCTCCCGGAGACCGCCGTTGACCTGGAAACCCTGGACATAATGACGGAGCAGGGGATAAAGTTCACCATTCTGGCGCCTCACCAGGCCAGTCGGGTACGCCAGATTGGTACAGATAAATGGCATGATGTTAGTAATACCACTATTGATCCCACAATAGCTTATAAGCTTAGCTTGCCATCAGGACGTAAGTTAGACATTTTTTTCTACAATGGACCTATTTCCAGCAGCGTTGCCTTTGAAGACATCCTTAAGAGCGGTGCTGACTTTGCCAATCAACTTGTCGGTGCTTTCTCGAAAGAGCACTCCCGGCCTCAGCTCGTTCACATTGCCACTGACGGTGAGAGTTACGGACACCATCATCGTTTTGGGGACATGGCACTGGCATTCGCCCTTCACTATATTGAAACCAGCGGCTTAGCACGAATTACCAATTATGGCGAATACCTAGAAAAGCACCCGCCCACTCATGAGGTCGAAATTAATGAAAAGACTTCATGGAGCTGTCCTCATGGTATTGATCGATGGTGGAGTGACTGCGGGTGTAATGCCGGCAGGAATCCAAAGTGGAATCAAGCCTGGCGTACGCCGTTACGCAATGCGCTTGATTGGCTCCGCGATAACCTAACTCCCAGGTACGAGGCAAAGGCACGGGAGTTCCTGAAAGACCCGTGGACAGCCCGTGACGATTACATTAACGTTATTCTCGACCGCTCTCAGGAAAACGTGCAGAAGTTCATGGAACAGCATCGCAACCGTGAGTTAAATGAGGCAGAAGTAGTAACTGTACTCAAGCTTATGGAACTTCAGCGCCATGCCATGCTTATGTACACAAGCTGCGGCTGGTTTTTTGACGAACTATCCGGCATTGAGACGGTGCAGATTATCCAATACGCCGGGCGGGCTATTCAACTGGCACGGGAACTATTCGGCGATGACATTGAGCTAAGCTTTTTAGAACGTCTCGAACTGGCCAAGAGTAATATTACTCAGCATGGTGATGGGCGAAATATATATGAGAAATTCGTGAGGTCGGCCATGGTTGACCTGACCAAGGTAACTGCGCACTTTGCCGTCAGTTCCCTCTTCGAGCAATATGGTGAGCAGGCTGATATTTATTGTTATCATGTTGACATCGAGGACTACCAGATTTCCGAATGCGGCAAGGCCAGACTGGCGGCAGGCAGGGCCAGGGTAACATCTAACATAACCGGTGAATCAAACACTCTGAGCTTCGGCGTCCTGCATCTCGGTGACCATAATATAAACGCTGGTGTACGCGAGTATCAGGGTGAAGAAGCATACCAGATGATGGTTGCCGAGACGACGCAGACCTGTGCCGCGGCCGACTTTCCCGAGGTCATCCGGTTGCTGGACAAGCATTTCGGTGATTCCACTTACTCAATAAAAACCCTTTTCCTGGATGAACAGCGCAAAGTACTGGACAGTATCCTGGAATCAGCTCTGTCCGAGATTGAGGCGGTTTATCGTCAGGTATATGAGCACCATTATCCCCCGATGCGCTTTCTCTCGGAATTGGGTAATCCGATTCCCAGAAGTTTTCACTCGGCGGCCGAGTTCATCCTCAACAGCGAACTGCGCAAGGCGGTCAGCAGTGACACTCTCGACCCGGAGCGTATCAGGAGTCTCCTGGACGAGACGCAGACATGGGAAGCGGAGCTCGACAATGAGGGACTGAGCTACTTTTTACAGCAAAATCTGGAGCAAATGGCGGCCAGGCTGGCGGATACCCCAGAGGATATCGACCTTTTGAAGGAATTGCTGGCAGCCATGGAAATAACACGCTCTGTCCCCTTCGTTGTCGACCTCTGGAAAGTACAGAATCTTTACCATGAAATACTCCAGTCCGTTTATCCTGAAATCCAGAAGAGAGCTGAGCGGCAGGATAAAGCGGCACAAGAGTGGCTTGCCCAGTTCAAATCTCTGGGACAACAGCTCTCCATAAGGGTTGGTTAGATGGATAACCTGAGAATACCTGTTGCCACCTACCGATTTCAGTTTAATCGGCAGTTCCGCTTCGAAGATGCCTGCGAACTGGTACCTTATCTACACAAGTTGGGAATATCTGACCTCTATGCGTCGCCTATCCTGAAAGCACGCAAGGGTAGCCTGCATGGCTATGATGTAGTTGACCCATCAAACATTAATCCGGAGCTTGGCAACCAGGCGGATTTCGACACGCTGGTGTGGAAACTCAAAGACCACGAAATGGGGTTATTGCTTGATATTGTCCCCAATCACATGGCCGCCAGCACTGAGAATCCATGGTGGCAGGACATCATAAATAAAGGCAATGATTCACCTTATGCCAGTTACTTTGACATGGATTGGTTAGCCTTCAGTAAAGAAACTTCTGAGCAAACAGGTCACCGGCGTTTCTTTGATATCGGCGATTTAGTGGGTATCTGTGTGGAGGATTATGCTGTGTTTGAGGCAGTACATTCTCTAGTCTTTCGCTTCGCCGGTGAGGGTAAAATTACCGGACTGCGGATTGACCACATCGACGGGCTTTACGACCCTATGGAATATCTGTCGCGACTACAGCACCATCTCGTCCTACGGGCTAATGAAGCTGGAGATGGAAACAGGTTCTATATGGTGGTTGAGAAGATACTTTCGGGCAGTGAGGCTCTCCCTCAAGAGTGGCCAGTCTTCGGCACAACAGGATATGATTTTATTAACGTATTAAACGCCCTCTTTGTAGACAGCAAGGGGGCAGATGCCTTGAACGAAATTTATTCCCACTTTACCGGGGAGTCCACCACATTTAACGATATTGTTTATGAAAAAAAGAAACAGGTTGTGGAGCAGCTTTTCCCTCTTGAAATGCATGCACTGGGGCAATACCTGAATCATCTTGCCCGGCAGGATATAGATGCTGCCGGCATGTCATCTGAGATACTATCTATAGCCCTTACTGAAGTTACCGCATGTTTGCCTGTCTACCGGACTTACACACGCAGTCCTGAAGTATCTCCCCGTGACAGGTTCTACCTGGAAAATGCCGTAGATGAGGCCAACAAGCGGAATCCGAATATAGACAGCAGTGCCATCAACTTCTTACGGCGCATACTCACTCTGGACTTCCTTGATTATCTTACATCGGAACAGAAGGATGCGTGGCTCCGATTCGTAATGAAATGGCAGCAGTTGACTGGCGCTATTATGGCCAAGGGATTTGAGGACACAGCCCTTTACTGCTATAACCGCCTGCTTTCTTTCAATGAGGTGGGAGGCCGGCCGGATTCGCCAGGCTTATCGGTAAATGACTTTCACCGGCGTAACCTGGCACGGTTGGAACGCTGGCCTCATACCTTGAATGCTACTTCGACGCATGACACCAAACGGAGCGAGGATGTCCGAGCCAGAATCAATATACTTTCCGAAATCCCCGAAGAATGGGAGCGGAGACTGAATAAATGGAGTGCGTGGAACCTTCCTAAAAAAAAGACAGTGAAAGACCTGGATGTGCCTGAGCCAAATACGGAGATATTTCTCTATCAGACGTTAATCGGTGCCTGGCCCCTTTACCAGGAAGAGATAGACGGTTTTAAGGAGCGGCTGAAAGCATATATGCAAAAAGCAGTTCGGGAGGCTAAAGTCTATACTGACTGGTTGTCACCCGATTCAGACTATGAAACGGCACTTATAACATTCGTGGATTCTATCCTGGATGGTTCCCGACAGAACTCATTCCTGGAAGATTTTTTGCGGTTTGAGAAGCAGATAGCATTCTATGGAGCCCTGAACTCCCTCTCACAGGTATTGTTGAAGATAACCTCGCCCGGTGTGCCGGATTTTTATCAGGGGACAGAACTCTGGGATTTCAGCCTGGTTGACCCGGACAACCGGCGTCCAATTGACTTCGGGAAACGGGTAAAATTTTTGGATGAACTAATCCGGCAGGAAGCCCAGGGGCAAGATTTACTGGTAAAGCGAATCCTGAAGTCATGGCAGGACGGCAGGGTCAAGCTTTATGTGACCAGTAAAGCGCTGGATATGCGGAGAGCTGACAAAGATTTATTCCAGGACGGCAGTTATATACCGTTGCAGGTTGAGGGACAAAGTCGGGAGCACGTCTGTGCCTTTGCCCGAAATAAGGGAGACAGGTGGGCTCTGACAGTCGTCCCCAGACTAATTACCGGATTGGTTAACTTTGACACCTTTCCTTGCGGACAGCCGGTATGGGGAAATGACATACTACTTATGCCCGAAGATGCGCCCCAAGACTGGTCAAATGCTTTCACCGGTGAGAACCTGGAAGTATCGGAAAGACGAAGGGGATTACCCCTTGCCGGAATATTCCATATATTTCCAGTCGCTTTCTTAAGGGATATATAATTAATATAACATTGTGGAAGGAGGTACCACATGCCAGTAAGAGCGTATTTTTTAACCAAGGATGGTAAGTTACAGCATGACCCCAGCGAAGAACAGATTAAGGCCGCTTCTGAAAGTGGTGAAGGCTTGCTGTGGGTAGATATCACGGAGACCACAGAAGAAGACGGTAAATTTCTGGAGAGGGTCTTCAAGTTCCATCATCTTGCTGTCGAGGACTGCGTAAGCGCGCTGATACACCCACCGAAGATTGATGACTTTGATGATTATCTTTTCATCGTAGTACACGGCATCAACCACGTTGTGGAGTCAGACGTCGTAGAAACAGCCGAATTAGCAATCTTCCTCGGCCGTAATTTTGTGGTGAGTAACCATAATACCCCCCTTTACAGCGCCGAGGCAATCAGGCAAAAGGTGGAGACTGACGGTCGTCCCATGAGGCACGGTGCCGACTTCCTTGCCCACAGCCTGGTAGACACTTTAATTGATAATGTTCTGCCTACCATAGATAAAATGAGTGATGTTGCGCAGGATATTGAGGAGGAGACGATTCGCAATCCGCAGCCGCCGACTCTGGAAGCTATACTAAAGCTCAAACGTTCGACCGTGCGCGTACATAGAGTTATGGCTCCTCAACGTGAGGTCATTAACCGGCTCAGCCGGGGCGAGTTCCCGATCATCAGAACCGAAGCTCAAATATACTACCGTGATATTTATGACCACTTAGTGCGAATCGAAGACCTGAACCAGACAATAAGGGACAGGGCGGATAACGCTCTGGCTACCTACCTGTCGGCAGTGGCCAACAGACAGAACGAAACGATGAAAGTCCTGTCTATAATAGCATCCATCTTCCTGCCCCTCACGCTAGTGGCCGGAATTTACGGAATGAACTTTGACTATATGCCCGAGTTAAAATGGGAATGGGCATATTTTGCCGTGCTGGGATTTATGGCAGTAGTCATCGTTGGCGTCATCTGGTGGTTCTGGGCCAAGAACTGGTTAGCCTGGGGACGAAAGAGAGCTGTCTGGATCAGTCCCTTTTATGTAGGTCCAGAGAAGCTCTTGGGCCATATCGGCCGTATGGCAAGGCGTCCACGCAAGAACAAGCAATAGAAGACATCCTCCGGGTTTATTCCAATAAGGCTGGAGAGATATTATATGATAAGGAGGAGACTGGATGAAGAAGTTGCCTGGTATTCACACTCCTGATACAGCTCAACGAGAAGCTTTACTGCACCGGATTGAGCGCCTTACCGAGTTGCCTCTGTTAATCCTTGCTTTTATTATGATTCCACTGCTAGTGGGCCCATTGTTATGGAAATTGTCTCCGTCAGAAGAGTCAGTTTTCATTACTATTGACTGGTTCATATGGGCAATCTTCGCTATAGACCTGGCTGTCAAACTCATCGTGTCTCCCCACCGATTGGCCTACCTGAAAAGGCACTGGCTTGAGGTCCTGGTCGTGGTTGTTCCCTTCTTCAGACCATTGCGTATTATTCGAGTATTTATATTTGGCTCCCGTGCCTGGGTTGGTACAAGGAGACTGGTAAATGTCGATTTCTTACTTGTCTACGGCATAGGACTTGTCATAATAGCCGCTACGGTGGTCGCTTCGGTTGAGGGTGGCGAAGGCGCTTCCATTCGGTCTTTTCCTGACGCTTTGTGGTGGTCCATGGCTACTATTACCACAGTGGGATACGGTGATAAGGTGCCGGTATCCGCAGTGGGTAGAGCCATGGGGTACATTCTGATGATGGGAGGGATAGCTTTCTTCAGTGGCATTACCGCAAATCTGGCTTCCTTCCTGGTCAGGGGAAGAGATACCAGGGACAAGGCCCTGCGTGACCTCGTAGCACAGGTGGAAGGACTGCGTGAAGAAGTAGCCAGACTGCGAACAGAATAAACGGAAAAGCTAAATCTATACCCTTCTCCGGGACCGGGCGGCGGGTACATACATCTGCTCAGTATACTCTTTGAGCATCCGCCGGGCACAGAAAACAGGCGCAATTGAAATTATAGACTCCTTGACCATGCGAATCCAGTCATACGGTACACCATGGACGTCTCTGGAATAATAAAGCGGTATGATTTCTTCCTCTAACATATGGTAGATTGCTTCGGCATCTGTCCTGTCTTCTGTATCCGTATTGAAAGTGTCCGGGGAATCCCCAATTAACCAGCCGTTCCTGCCATTATAACCTTCATGCCACCAACCGTCGGGGACACTCAAATGGAGAACGCCGTTCAGTGAGGCTTTCATACCGCTAGTGCCGCAGGCTTCCTGCAAACGGCGCGGAGTATTCAGCCATACATCGACACCATGAACCAGGTAATGGGCCACGTGCATGTCATAGTCTTCAGCGAAGATGATTCGTCCCTTAAACTCACGGTCGGTGGCTATGTTATAGACCTGTTGCATAAGCTGCTTTGAGGCAAGGTCAGCCGGATGGGACTTACCGGCAAAAATGATCTGCACGGGGTAGAACTCATTATTAATAATTCGCTTCAGGCGTTCCGTGTCCGTAAACAGGAGCACTGGTCGTTTGTACTGGGCAAAACGGCGGGTAAAAGCTATGGTCAGTGCCTCAGGGTCGAGCAGCGCTCCCATAGCCATCATCTGCCGCCACGGTACGTCTTCATCGAGCCAGCGACTACGCATACGCTCACGAATAAACCCCACCAGCTTGCGTTTCAACTGTTGACGGACTGCCCAGAGTTCCTTATCAGGAACGCCACGCAGGCGTTCCCACAGTGCATTTTCATCTTGTTTATCTATCCAGTCTTCCCCGAGGTGTTTTTCAAAGAGTCTATTGAGCTCGGCGGAAATCCAAGTGGACACATGTACGCCGTTGGTAACATGAGCTATCGGGACATCATCTTCCGGGACTTCCGACCAGAGACCATGCCACATCCTGCGGGTAACCTTCCCATGAAGCTTACTTACGGCAGAGCGGTGGTTGGCCGCCTTCAGGGCAAGTATTGTCATATTGAAGCTTCTCGGTTCGGGGCTGTTTTTCTGCCCCAGTTGATAGAAGTCTAGCCGGTCAATTCCAAGTGACTCCCAGTAACTGCCGAAGTATTTATCCACCAGTGACGACGGGAAAATGTCATGGCCGGCCATAACCGGTGTGTGGGTGGTAAACGCGGTTGTCCCCTGTACAGCATCCATTGCCTCGGGAAAGCTCATCCCCATGGCCACCTTTTCGCGGATACGCTCCAACATCATGAAGGCAGTATGCCCCTCGTTGGCATGCCAGATAGAAGGATTGATGCCTAACGCACGTAAAACCCGTACTCCTCCAATCCCCAGCAAGATTTCCTGTTGTATACGCAGTTCCTGGTCGGCAACATAGAGGCGTGATGCAAGCTGCCGGTAGTGCTCGGGGTTTTCTTCAAGATTGGTATCCAGCAGGTAAATGTTGGTGCGTCCCACACATACCTGCCACACTCCGATAGCTACGGTATAATTGTCAAGGTCAACAGTGGCTATGGTGGTTTTACCATCTGGTGAGAATACCTGACTGATGGGCGCTTCATCGAAATCGAGGTCCTGATATAACTCCAGCTGGCAGGAGTCCGGGTCCAGACAAAGCTGCTGGTGGAAGTATCCCTGAGGATACATAAAGCCCACTGCCACAAGAGGTATGCCCAGGTCGCTCGCTTCCTTGCAGATATCACCTGCCAGAATACCCAGCCCACCCGCATAGATGGGAAGTGAATTATGTATGGCATATTCCATAGAGAAATAGGCGATGGGACCACTGAGAAGGTCGGGGTGGCTGGTGTTAAACCAGGTGTCAGCGGTCTTAATACCGGTGTCAAAGTCTGCCATCACCGAGTCATACAGGGCTAGGAAAGAGTCGGTGCTGGCAGCTGTCTGTAGCCTGTTCATACTTGTCTCACGTAACACTTTAACCGGATTGTGGTCACTCATTCGCCAGAGCGGGTAATCAAGGGCACGAAACACCTGGCGTGCCCGCTCATGCCAGCTCCACCATAAATTATTGGCAAGCTCATCAAGCCCGTAAATGCGTTCCGGTATATTAGGTATTATCACAGTTTTGCCCCCATGAAGCTATTCAGACCCAGCCAAGATTATACCCTATCTTATAAACGAAGGCTAATTAACTCCAATATTGACCTAAAACTCAATGCTTTCGTTTTTTCGGAATAAGTGTTTTAATTGTATGTAATATCATTACACTCTTTATCCAGCCTTCTTAACCAGCCGCAAGTTATACTCTCTTTTTACCCAGTCAGTAACTTGTTTTTGTTCATTTAGCTGGCTTTGAAGCTGTTTCAGTAAAGTAGCAAGCTTATCTACCACATAGTTAATAACCTCCATGACCTTGCTTATCTGAGCATCATCAGTTTTGTTGACGTACCCCCCGAAAACTAGTCCAGTTTCATATTGCTTAAAAATGGAAACCAGATAAATAGTAAAGAGCCTAGGGATTACCATGATCCTGCCTCCTATAAAGGGAAGCAAGTATTAGAGATAGCCCCAAAAAGCTTTCAATTTCGGGGTTAGCAATAGAAATGTCCGGCCTACCAAGCAGGTCTCGAACTCATTCTCATAAGGATTGAATTAGACCTTCTGCAGAGCTATAATACCTTTCAGAAAGGAAGCAAGCGGCCTCCGCCTTTTAGGCAAGTACCCTCATAAGCCCTTGGTCGGTGGTTCGAATCCACCCGCTGCCACTTTTAATTATACTTTGTATTTTGTTGCTTTCTTAGAGCGGTAATCTATTTATTAGGGCATCAGAATTACAAAATTCAAACCACACCGCTCAGCATATTCCTTGATCGCATCTGAAATCTGCTCAGGTGGTAATTGTATACTAATATTCGTTTCTGTTGTTTGAAATAATCGTATCCCATCACACCAAAAGACTGACTCACTCTGAGGAAGTCGGCTGAGAACATCTTTAATTACATCTACACTTACAACATGGACTTTTATCCATCCAGATTCAGAAATGTAGTCCTCTTTGGAAATTATTTCTTCTAGTGTTTTGGTTCGATTAGTACCTGTAATTAGAGTGAAGTGCCACCGGTTATCTTCTTCCCACGAATACAGCTCATATCCTTTCATAGACTGTGGTAGCTTGTCTATATCGGTAATTGACAGCTTGCTGATTAACTTACCAGCCTGCTCTAGCGATTTCATGATTTCAGCATTATTCCTGGGATCTTCACCGCTATAAAAAGATGAAGAGGGGTAACCAAGTTCGAGAGTTATAACTTTAGTATCCTGAGAATTGAGCGGTTTCCAGATGGTAACGCCGTCAAATGACATGGAAGATATCGGTGTCCAGAAAGCCCCCCAATATTTAGGTTTCTCATCAACGCAAACTAAAAATGACTTTCCTCTTATCGGTACTTCTAGCTGAGAGATACGTTTGAAAGAGGTGCCAGTAAGTTTCAATTCATGGGTTTGAGCATTGTAGGTGATGATATCTCCCATGGATATGATAGGCTGGTCCGCAATGTCGATGTTGTTTAAAGCCTCTATCTGGGCAGGGGGAATATCTTCTTTGGTTAAGTAAATAGCAAAACCTTCGCCTTTTAAAGCAGTGCAACCGCCTAATATGATAATAATAGCACCAACTGTGATTAGCGCAATTAATTTTGCAATAGTATGACCAACTGAATTTATCATCAGGTCTTCCTACGTCTGTAATTCCCTATCATTATATAACGTAGCAAGAAGCAACATGTTATCATTTCATATAATGTGGGAACCAACAAATCATAATCAAACCTGAGTGACGGTTCGATTCCACCCGTTGCCCCCATAAGCGTGAGTGACTAGTTGACTCGGTTTAGGCTCGAAGCTGGAGCGAAGCCAAGAGCGACCAGGAGAAAGGTGCTGCAGCCGGCATTATTTGATTTATAATCATATATTAGTAGTAATATACTAAGAGGGGAGTGGAGAATGTGAAGACGAAGACAATCGCTGACAGGATAATTGACTACTACAATGAGTCCTACCTCTACTACAAAATATTCTGGCGTAGCCATAAGAACCTGTGCCTCCATTACGGGTTCCATGATAAGCGACTGAGCCATAATGAGGCCTTGATCAGAATGATAGAGGTGTTGGCAGATAAAGCCAAAATCACCTCATGGGAAAAAGTTCTCGATGTCGGCTGTGGCGTGGGCGGTAGCGCGATCTGGCTCGCTCAGAACATCGGGTGCGAGGTGGTTGGGATAGATATCAACCCCAGTTTTATTAACATCTCTCGAAGAGAGGCAGGAAAGAGAAATCTAGATAACTTGGTTAGCTTCCATGAAATGAACTTCTGTCAGACTGCCTTTAGAGAAAATGACTTTGATATTGTCTGGGCGGTGGAGTCCTCATGTCATGCTGAAGATAAGCAAGCCTTCCTCATGGAAATGAGCAGGATACTCAAGCCAGGGGGACACATCGTAATTGCCGACGCATATAAGACCCAGGAGAGCTCTGAGCTTAACAAAGCTCTCATGGGCTGGGGGATCCCCAATATTCCAAGTGTAGCGGAGTTCATGGATTATTTAACGAAGGCCAGCTTTCTACATATAGTGTGTGAGGATATAAGCGATAAAGTTATCCCATCATCACTTCGCATTTACTGCTTTGCCTGGATAGCCTATCCTTTAGTCGTGTTGCTCAGGCTTCTCAGTCTAAAGACAGATCTGTCAATAAACCATGCCCGGCTGGCGTTTAAACAATATCGTTACGGAACTAAAGGTCTGGGTAAATATTGCATTTTCGTCGCGGAGAAAGCCGGGAGGAAAGGCGACACTGTTTGAGTTCCAGGAGTCACTTAACAGGAATAGGGGTGAAAGAAACACTCTCATCCTTATTTTTTATCTCTTGCTCTACAATCTAAGCTTTTGTGACCTGAAATTAATAATCTGACTATCAATGACTGTCTTTATTGGCGGATACCGAACCGAACAGGGGTCTTAAGTGCTTGACATGAGACGCAATTCTTGTTATAGTACATATGTTCTATCTATAGGTGTATTGAAGATGGAAGCTGCTGATAAGCTAGGGATGCTCACTGCCGGTGCCAAGTTTGATGTTTGCGGCTATAGTGGCGCAGGTCAAATGGAAAGTTCGCCGCAGCGCTTTATCTACCGGGCGTCTCTGCCTGGCGGTGGCTGTACCAGTCTCTTTAAAGTGCTTTTGACCAACGTATGCGTCAATGATTGCGCCTATTGTGCCAATCAGGTCGGCCGGGACAGTCCCCGGGCTGCTTTCAAGCCGGAAGAGCTGGCCCGGGTTTTTATGGAACTTCACCGGAAAAGGCTGGTGCAAGGGCTTTTCCTCAGCTCGGGCATTGCCCCCGATGCCTCACGGACGATGGAATCGATGGTCAAGACGGTGGAAATCCTGCGCCGGAGTTATAAGTTCAAAGGGTACATTCACCTAAAGATTTTACCAGGGGCATCTTTTGATTGCGTTGAGGCTGGTTGCCGGATGGCGAGCCGGGTCTCTGTCAATATGGAGGCACCTACCGCCCATCACCTGGCAAAACTAAGCACGAAGAAAGATATCTACAAGGGTATTATCGAGCCGATGCGCTGGGTAAAGAAAATAATTGCCGGTAATGAAACCCTCGTACCTTCCGGACAGACGACCCAATTCGTCGTCGGGGCCGCTGGAGAGACCGACCGCGACTTACTACATACTACCACAGCCCTTTATCGGGATATCGGAATGAGGAGGGTCTACTTCAGTGCCTTTCACCCGGTAAGCGGCACAAGGTCGGAGGGACTTCCTCCCACGCCGTCGATGCGGGAGCACCGACTCTACCAGGTAGACTGGCTCCTCCGGGAATACAACTTTTCACCGCAGGAAGTGGAACTGGCCCTCGGGAAGGGAGACAATCTTTCCATGAACAGTGATCCCAAGCTGGTCATCGCCCGGAAACAGCCCTGGCTTTTTCCTATCGATGTAAACAAAGCTGGATATGCCGAGCTACTACGCGTGCCGGGAATTGGGCCTACCGTGGCCCAGAGGATTATAGACACTCGCCGTGACCATAGCATCGATTCCATGGGACAACTTCGTAAAATGAGGGTGGTGGTAAAACGAGCGGCGCCATACATCTGGTTCAAGAGTATGCTTGACTGGGAAAAGCAGATGTCATTCTTGCCATGCCTGGAAGACGATGACGCTAAGTCACCGTTGCCTGATCTGGCCGAGGTAGTCTGCTAGTTTTCTGGATATGATCTATCACGCGATTACATGTCCCATTTTTTTTCTGTCGTTACCTTCTATTGAGAGTGTACAATGTGGACAAATGTTACCTGTATTGCGCGCTCGGATCGGAGAAGCGCGAACGTCTGGCATCATATCTCTGGAAATTAAGAGGTCAAGTAATGAAGGAATTAGGGATATTAGAATGGCAAATCAAATTTCCCTATAATGAGGGCAATCTTCGTGAATTTAAAACACCAGCGACACCCCGGGTTTTTTCTGAGACGGAGGAGTGATAATGGCTGAACAGGTTTTTATTCAGTGTACGGTTGGTGGACCGGTGAGGGTCTATGTAAAAGACGGTGTAATAGTCCGAATGCGACCAATCATATTTGATGATAGTATTGATGCTCCTTCCTGGGTTATCAACGCCAGGGGAAGGAAGTTCACCCCACCTCGTAAGACTACCCTGCAAAGCTATATTATCCCTGAGAGAACCAGAGTATATGCGGAAAACAGGATTAAATATCCATATAAGCGAAAGAACTTCAATCCGAATGGAGAAAGACATCCGGAGTTGAGAGGTAAGGATGAATATGTTCGTATATCATGGGATGAAGCCCTTGATATTATTACCGGGGAAATCAAGCGGGTCAGGGAGACCTATGGCCCAGCCGCGATTACCGGCATGACATCTTCCCATCACAACTGGGGTTTCCTGCATTATAAGCTCGGTCCATTTGGCCGTTTCTTTAATATCCTAGGCTATACCACATTATTTGATAATCCTGATAGCTGGGAAGGCTGGCAATGGGGAGCCGTGCATGCCTGGGGTTACTGGTGGAGATTAGGACATTGCGAGCAATCCGAACTCCTGCAGGACGCTTTGAGGCATACAGAACAGATAGTTTTTTGGTCGGTGGATCCCAACAGTACTTCCTACATGTACAGCGGTCAGGAAAATCTGAGGTGGCGTATATGGATGAAAGAACTCGGAATCAAATTCGTTGTTATCGATCCATACTGCAACTGTACTGCCAGTACCATGGGTGACAAATGGATCGCACCCCGACCAGGTACCGATGCTGCCCTGGCCGAAGCCATTGCTTACGTTTGGATTACCGAAGGTACCTTCGATAAGTGGTTTGTAGAAAACCGGACTTATGGATTCGAGGATTGGAAGAAGCACATATTGGGAGAAGAAGATGGTACTCCCAGAACACCAAAGTGGGCTGCCGGAATTTGCGATATTCCTGCCCATACTATACAGGCATTAGCCAGGGAGTGGGCGGCTAAAAAGACAATGCTGGCCGTCGGCAGTATATTTGGTGCTACCGGGGCCTGTCGGCAGGCTTACGGCACTGAATGGGCCAGACTTTGCATCTTACTTATGGCCATGCAGGGCTTCGGAAAGCCCGGCGTAAATTTCTGGGGAGGTACTGGTGGTGCTGCCCCCATTGACTACAGGTTCAAGATGCCCGGCTACTCTGAAAACGGGTGGGATGCTTTTGGCATTGTTGCTGATAAATCCTATTTCCCTGAAGGGAATGAAGTAACCCAAAAAGCATACCGCCTCCTGCTCCCCGAAATAGTCATGAATCCGCCGGTAAGCTGGATTGGGGAAGGCTTCTGCGGTAATTCTGTAGAACAGCAGTTTAACCGTTTTACTTGCCCCGAACCGGGACCAAACGGTGCGTCTATCAAAATGATATACCGGCATGGTGGCTCTTTTATCAGCACCATGACCGAGACTAACCGATGGGTGCGGATGTATCAGCATCCTAATCTGGAATTTGTAGTAATGCAGGACTGCCACTGGCAGAGTGAAACCAATTTCGGGGACATTATCCTCCCGGCATCTACCAACTTTGAGCATACTGACCTTTCAGAGTGGAATAGTGCCGGAGGTTACGGTGCTCATGACCAGAATAACAATCACCGGATAATAATCTATCAGCAGCAATGTATCGAACCTCTATGGGAGTCTAAGCCAGATTATGAAATATATACTTTACTGGCGGAAAGGCTGGGCTTTAAGGACAAATATACCGAGGGCAATACCTTTGAAGACTGGAACAGGAAGGTATACGAATATTCTGACCTGACTAAATATATCAGCTTTGAGGACTTTAAAGAGAAGGGCTATTTTGTAGTGCCATCCATGCCACCGGATGAAGAGCCTATTGTATCTTTCCGCTGGTTCTACGAAGGACGCCCCTGTGATTTGCACTCCGAGACGAATAATCCATATATCGATACTGAACGTGCGCATCTCCTCGGGACACCCACCGGCAAGGTCGAATTTGTCTCGCAAACCCTCTTAGAGTTTGACGCCACTGATAAAGAAAGACCTCCAATGCCACGATATATCCCGAGCTGGGAAGGATATAATACTAAAAAGCTGACCAGTAAATATCCACTACAATTAGTCAGTCCTCACCCCAGGTTCTCGTACCACACCCATAATGACAACAAGAGTCTCTGGCTGGATGATATATCACAACACAGGGTAATCAAAGATGGCTACTCCTGGTGGCCGATACGCATCCATCCAGCAGATGCGAAGATGAGGAATATCCGGGATGAAGATATCGTGAAGGTATATAACAGTCGTGGTGCCGTGCTTTGCTGTGCGCATGTGACTGAAAGAGTCAGACCCGGAACGGTCCACTCATATGAGGCTGCGGCTAAATATGATCCCCTGGAGCC
>Ga0209427_10001142_pt1 | contig 30066 bp, 26 predicted proteins | sample DeeMarSWOR136_30_FD_187465 | JGI IMG/M metagenome (GOLD analysis project Ga0209427, IMG submission 187465) | Marine sediment microbial communities from White Oak River estuary, North Carolina - WOR-1-36_30 (SPAdes) (version 2) | ecosystem: Environmental > Aquatic > Marine > Intertidal zone >...
AATATCTGACTCAATTGAAGGTGTTGCAGATTATATCTTAGTACTACTAACAAGTGCAGAAAAATTGTGAGATTTAGTAAAGGATTAGCTCTACTTCTAGCTATCAATTTTGTCACTTAAAACTATAAATTAATAAGCTTATTCAATTCAGAATTTAGACCATCTAATTCGTCTATATTATGTGAGCATGATTTTATTCATCATGACCAACATCTCTAAAAAATCTAGCCTAAACCTGACTTAAACTAAACTAGATTATTTATTATAATTTCTGAGATATCTCCAGCATATTCACCCGTTCTTCTGATACTTTCAACAATATAACCTATAGCTATTGAAGTTTCAGCATCATTAGTTGAGTTGAGACTAATTTTTTCAGTAGCTTGAATTAATTCCTCAATCAATTCTATGTTTTCGTTAGCTAAATTAATATTTTTCTGGAGCCAGGCATCTAGACTCATGTTTAAAAGTTGTAATGATATATTACTTGCATTTAAAATAGCATCTAACAATTCTTTCCCTATATTTTTGTCAGCTACTAATAAAGTGTTTTTGGCAATTCGAACTGCATGATCTGCGGTTCTTTCTAATAACCTGCTAATTTGCTGAAAGTGGCTTGCTTGTTCTAGTGTTATTCCTAATTTCTGGCAAAGAATAATGTCTCTTAGCACGATATGAGATTGTCGACCAATTAACCAGTGTAATCTATCTACATCATTATCTCTTTTTATTACTTCTTTTGCCATCTCTTTGTCTCCTGATTGCAAAGCTTTTATTGCATCTTCATGCATACTTTGGACCAAAATGTACATACGTCTTATAGTTTTCTCGAATGGCATCTCCCTAGGATTAACTAAATCTTTAATAAGTATGTAATTATTAGATTCCTCGACAATTTCAGGACCTATTGCAATTTGGGTGAAATTAGTTATACATTCTCTAATATAGGGTTTAAATTTTCTACTCGATTTAATCTCAATTCTTGAAAAACCCATAATATAAACTCCAATTAGAATACGGAATAAAAAATTCCCATCTTCAATTCCATCTACATCAATTTCTTTAGTTTTTAGTACTTTTTCAGTATCAATTTGTGGTGTTATTAACAAATTACCGTCTGGTTGACTTAAAATTCCTAATGTATCGTTTTTTTGAACTCCATGTTTATCAATCCACACTTTTGGAAGTGATATAATATAACTAGATCCTCCTGTTTTCTGGACCTTACGACTCTCAATATGAAAACTCATCATTATTACTTAGTTTAATTTTCTAATTATAATATCGATTTATATCTATATAGAAATAAAAATATGAAAAAAGTGACTATTTCCTTATATAGTGATAATATTAACTAATTTTAAATAATTGTCTATATATTCTATATATTCTTTATATATAAATCAATTATTTTAAATACATAAATGTAATTTATAGGGATTATTTCATGTTTATTTGAATTACTTTAACCAAATGAAGAGTTAAGAGAAAAATTTTCTATATAGATTATATATTGTAAATAAATCATCATATTATATGTCGAAATGTCTTTTATTTTTACTTTTATTTTTTGAATTAACAAAAATTTATGTGAATAAATAATGGAAAGAAGAAAATCGACAATATTAGCGTCTATCGCAATTTTTGCTTGTTTTATTGTTACCTGGGGAATTCAAGGTGCAATATTAGTTGATCTAACATCGATAGAAGGTAACACTGGTGGAAATGAAATAATATATATTGATGTTTCAGGTTCTACTACTTGTTTTCCTGTAATTGAAGAAGCTGCAAATATTTATATGGATAATCATAGCAATTATGATATTCGCGTATCCTCTGGTGGTTCTAGTACTGGAGTTAAAAATGCGGGACTCGGCATTTCTGAAATTGGGATGGCTTCTCGTGCAGTAAAATCAACTGAAAATGAGACCTATGATTATGAACTTATTCAATATATTTTTGCTTCTGATGGTATTGCAATAATTTTTGACTTTGATTCTGTGCACGGAGTTTTAAACCTTACTGTTGAACAAGTATTTCTTATCTATAATGGTACTTATACTGATTGGGCTGATGTTGGTGGCACTCCTGGAACTATTGATGTAGTTACTAGAGCAGAAGGATCTGGAACAAGAACTAGCTTTGAAGAACTTATACAATATAACGGGGAAGAATTAATAGATAATCTGGGATATATAGGATATGTAGGTAGTTATACCACTTATCCTGATAATCCTGCAGTTGCTAGTTACGTTGCTACACATCCAGGCTCTATTGGTTATGTAGGATTAGCTTTTATTAATCCACTAGAGCACATAGCTGTACCTATTAGTGAAAATGGAGTAGACTACTATAATCCTACAATTTCTAATGTAAAATCAGGGAATTATCCTGTTTCAAGAAATTTATATCTAATTACGCGGGGATTACCAAATGCAGGTACTCAAGCTTTTATAGATTTCATTTATGGACCAATTGGTCAAAATATTGTTGAAGCAGAGGGTTTTGTAAGCCTTTATTAAAAGATTTAAATAAATATTGTTAACTTTTTAACTTTTTTTTTATTTGTAAAAAATTTATGAGCACAATGCTATATATCTTATATATCTTATATATATCTATAAGGTAATGTAGAGATTATGGAGAAATTGATTTTATTGAGCCAAATTTTTAATATTTTAATAAGAAAAATATTAATTGCATATCTTTAATTTCCGGTTCTGATAGACGATTAATATATTATTAAACCGAAGCCTGATAAATTATGGCCACAGAGCTAGTTTATGAAGAGGATCTGGAACAACTTGAAGTAAAAAGATTTTCATTCAAAGAATTCTTTAACTCAGATAATAGTGTAAGATTGATACTTTTTATTTGTGCTTTTATCGCTGTAATTTTCATGGTTTTTATAATATATTTCTTATTTACTACAGGAGGTAATTTTTTCTCACATGTATCATTAAAAGAATTTTTCACGGGAAGAATTTGGTTTCCTACAGCAGGATACTATGGTGCATATTTACTAATTCTAGGTACAATTCTAGTCTCGATTGGAGCCATGATAATAGCTATTCCATTAGGAATTGCGTGTGCAATTTTTATAGCAGAAATTGCTCCTCCTAGGTTTAGGAAATATCTAAAACTTGGAGTAGAATTGCTTTCAGGGATTCCATCTGTGGTATATGGTTATTTTGGATTTACCTTGTTAAATCCATGGATCATGAGAACTTTTAATCTCTCCTCGGGAGATACTTGGCTCTCAGGATCAATTATTTTGGCTATCATGGCTTTACCCACAATCGTTAGTGTATGTGAGGATGCTATTAGTTCGGTTCCGAATGAGTATCGGGAGGCTTCATTAGCGATGGGATCAACGAAATGGCAAACTATAAGCAAAGCAATTTTACCTGCCGCAATGTCTGGTATAACGGCAGGAATTATTTTAGGCTTAGGTAGAGCAATTGGAGAAACAATTGCTGTAGTAATGGTAACTGGAAATCGCTTAGTACAGCCAAATCCCATAACGAATTTGTTTTCAGGAATAAGAACAATTACAGCTGCAATCACACTTGAATTAGGAGAAGCAACTGATCTCCACGTAGAAGGGTTATTTGCCTTAGCCATAATCTTATTTTTAATGACCTTCGTTATCAATTCAATAGCAAATGTGATACTAGGAAGATTAAAGAAGAAATTCCAAGGAAAGCAAAAAAAGAAGAATTTTCGTAAAAAATTCTATTCCCCCTCACGAAAAGAAACAATATTAAAATCGTTTCTTCTTCATCATCGTAAATTAATTATATATGGAATCTTTATAGGATTCTTTACCTGGGTTTTTTTTACTTGGTTTGGGTTCTATGCAATATATATTTCAGGCGGTATTGTTGGGTCTTTTTATCTACTAAGAATTATATCAACAAAAAGGCAACAAATGTTTTGGTATGGTCTAATAATATCCGCCAGTGTACTTGTTTTACTTACATTAGGTTTAATTATATACTTTATAGTTTCAAGAGGTTTCCCTGTAATTATAGAAAAGGATTTTTTAACAGGATATCCCAGAGGAGAGACTGGGGGAATTTTGCCTGCAATTATAGGTACTTTCTATTTAGTTGCTTGTGCTATTGTATTTGCTGTTCCTATAGGGATTTTCTCAGGGATTTATCTATCAGAATATTCTAAAGGAGGAAAAGTCACTAAAATTATTAGAGCTGCTATTGATAATTTAAATGGAACGCCATCAATAGTATTTGGATTATTTGGTTATTTGTTTTTTGTCTTAACGTTAGATTTCGGTCTATCAATATGGGCTGGAGGGCTCACTTTAGGATTAATGATATTACCAGCCATTATTAGAACAACTGAAGAAGCTGTAAAGGCTATTCCCCAATCTTTTCGAGAAGGTAGTTTAGCATTAGGTTCAACTAAATGGCAAAGTATATATAAGATTGTTTTGCCCTCTGCTATACCTGGGATTATTACAGGAATTATTTTAGGAATGGGTAGAGCTGCTGGCGAAACAGCCCCAATAATGTTTACAGCTGCTGTATTTACATCAAGAAGCCTACCAAAATCCTGGAATGAGTCAACTATGGCTCTTTCTTTTCATATATATATATTAGTGTTGTCATATTGGAGTCCAGAAGCGGATACAACTGTTGCAGGATCTGCTTTAACTTTATTATTAGTTGTTTTTATCCTTTATGGCTCCGCTTTTGTAATAAGAAATTACTATCAGAAAAAAAAACAGTGGTGATTGGGAGTAATGAAAGCATTAAGTAAGAATAAACAAAATATATCAAACCATATCATTATGAGTGAAAATGATTTTATTTTAGAAACGAAATTACTTAATCTATGGTACGGTGATAACCCTGCATTAATTAATATTGATTTAAGGATTAAAAGAAATCATGTAACTGCTATTATTGGGCCCTCAGGATGTGGAAAAAGTACCTTAATAAGAACTCTTAATAGGATGAATGATATAATAGAAGGGTGTAAGGTAACAGGAGAAGTCATATTTCATGGAAAAAATATATACGCAAATAAAGCAAATGTCATGCAATATAGGAAACAAATTGGCATGATTTTCCAAAAGCCTAATCCTTTCCCTATGTCTGTTTACAATAATATTGCTTATGGGCCTAGAGTTCATAAAATACATAATCCAAATCTTTTAGACGAAATTGTCAATAAAAGTCTAAAAAGAGCTGTATTATGGGATGAAGTTAAGGATCGGTTGAAAGATTCTGCTATGGGATTGTCTGGTGGACAACAACAAAGATTATGCATCGCAAGAGCTTTAGCAATCGAACCAGAAGTATTATTGATGGATGAACCCACCTCTGCACTTGATCCAATTGCAACAAGTAAAATTGAAGATCTAATACTTGAATTAAAGAAAAAATATACGGTAATAATTGTTACCCATAATATGCAGCAAGCAGCAAGAATAAGCGATTATACAGGTTTTATGTATTTAGGAAAAATGATTGAATTTGGAGAAACTGAACAAATTTTTGAAAATCCAAGAGAAAAGTTGACAGAAAATTACATTACAGGTAGATTCGGGTAGGAGAAAAAGAAATGACTCAAAAAATGCATAGGGAAATCTATGAGTTAAAAAATGATGTAATGGAATTAGGAAACTTAGCTTTAGCAATGTTGGAAGATTCGATGAAAGCTTTAGTAAAACAAGACGTAGAGCTAGCAAGAATAACAGAAAAAAAGAAGCATAATATAAGGAAACTTGATACTGATATTGAAGCGAATGCTTTACGTATTATAGCTTTACATCAACCAATGGCTACAGATTTAAGAACATTGGCAACAATTTTAAAATTGATAACATATCTCACAAGGTTAGGACGATATGGAAAAGATATAGCTTCCATTGTAGAAGAAATATCCAATAAACCCTATCCTGCTTCATTTGTCAATTTAAAGCATATGTGGGAACATGTAAATACTTTGGTCACTGATGCATTAAAAGCATTTAAAAATTCAGATATAAAATACATAAAAGGCTTTAAAGAGAGAGACGATGAAGTTGATGAAATGAGATGGTCAATTTTTAGAGAATGTATCACCTATATGATCGAAGATCCCAAATTAATAACAATATGTGCTCATTTCATGATGATCGCTCGCTATTTAGAAAGATGTGGAGATCATGCATGTAAGATTGCTGAAAAAGTACATTACATGGTTACTGGTGAACACATAGAAATTTCTTAAGTATATAATCAAAAATTAGAGAGATTAAAAAAATGCCTAAAATTGTAAAAGAATTAATAAAATTTGAAAATTTAAAAGAAGTTGAGAAGGATATCATCGAATATTTGTCAAACAATAAAGAGATTGGTTTTACGATCAGTGAGTTAGAGTATAACTTAATGATCTTGAAAAAGAATTGGATTAATTTAGGTGGTAAATTCCTTCTTTACAGTATTTTGAAAGATTTAGTGAAAAGAAATGAAATAAGTAATATTATTTCGAAGGGAAAAGAATATTTTTTTAAGTAATTTTCCTTCATTGGTTATTAAAAATACTATAATCGCTTCTTTATCTTTTTGCGACTGTTAACATTATAATATAATCTGCAACATCTTCAGCATTATCAGTCACAGCTTCTAAAGTTGAGACACAATTATGAATCTCTATTGCACTGAACGGATTAATATCGGGATTATTTGATACTAGGATCCTATTTATTCCGTGACGCAAATCATCGCACTGATGTTCAAGAATATTTACTTGTTCACCCAATTGATGAATTTCTTCTTCTTTAGCAGTTAGTAATTTATTTACCATGATATTTACATTTTTAACTGCATCAACTGAGATTCTAGCCATTTCTAAATACTTTTTGTGTACTTCTTCATCTAATTTCATAAAATCTGTATGATTCATGTATATAAATATTCTTGCTCCAGCATTAGCAGCATTTGCAATGTCATCAATTCTTTGAGTAAGATGTATTAAATTTTCACGTATAGTTGGCTTGATCTCTGCTTTTGAAATCATATTCAAAATATTTCTTCTGATTCCATCAGCTTGGTGTTCTATCTCATCTACCCGAAAAAATACTTTTAAAGCAAGATCTATATTTCTTTCAACAAGTAAATAAGACACAGCTTTTTCAAATTCAACAACACACTCGAGAACTTTTTGCATATGAACCAAGGTTTTATTTATTGCACTCTCTTCATTCCTAGACTTAAACCATTCGAATAAAGAACTCACTTCCATAATTACCTCTTTTTTTATTTAATTTTTATTAATTTTATTCTAGTTTAAATATTTCATTTATAATTTCTTTTCCTGGATGCTTAAATACGATACCTAATTCCTTAGGAAAATAAATTGTCACTTCCGAATTCTCCACAAAAGAATTATGAACTTCACTCGTCGCTGGGATCGTAACTACAATTATTTTTTTTTTACCATTTATATTGATAAGGACCTCAAATCTATAAAAAACACCCATAAATTTACGTCGAATGATTTTTCCCAAAAGAGCATTCTTTTTCTCTTTTACACGATCTCCAAGCCTTATTTTAAAATGATTTGCTCGAACGACTAATAGTACCTCATCTCCATGATTAATATCATGATATATATCTTCTCTGACAAAAGCAGCATACATATCCTCAAATCCTAAATCAAGTGGCATAGGAACTGAGTCTTCATGGATTTGAGCAAAAAACATATCTCCCTGTTTTGATTTTTTATGTATATCCCATGTAGGTTCTTTGTTTTTTATACATATCCCCTCAAAATAATTTATTTCACTCATAAAGTTTGCCACAAAAAGATTATTTGGATGATAGTAGATCTCATGAGGTGTTCCAATTTGAATAAGTTTGCCCTCATTCATAATTGCTATACGGTCTGCAACCATCATTGCTTCTTGTTCATCATTCGTCACATGTATTACAGTTAAATTTAATTCTTTAGATTTGGCCATTTGTAGTAATTCTCTCCTTAAACTCATCCTAAGACCCGCATCAAGTGCTTTTAATGGTTCATCAAGTATTAATAGCTTTGTTTGTTCTAAATTTAATAGAGCTCGACATAAAGCTACTCTTTGTTTCATCCCGCCACTTAATTCTTCTGGAAAAGCATCGTTCCTTCCAGTAAGGAGCGTCATCATTAACACTTGTTCCACAAGAGTTTGAGTTTGTGTAGAATCACGAGCATGAACACGACCACTGTAAGAAATATTTTTTACTACGTTCATATGAGGAAATAAAGCATAGTTTTCAAACATAAATCCCAAATTTCTTTCTCCTGAAGTTTTATCTGTAACCTTTTTTCCATTAAAAATGATATCACCTGAATCTGGTTTTATTAAACCAGTAACTATTTTTAAAAGTGTTGTTTTACCTGCGCCAGTAGGACCAAGAATAATAAAATATTCTTTATCTTTTATTTCAAGGGAAATATTCTTAAGAGCTTTAAATCTCCTAAAGGATTTCGAAATATTTTTTAATTCTATACGAACCATTTAATAATCACCATTTTTATGTCAAAGATAATTCATTAAATAGGTTTTCAGGGGTTTTAAATACATGTATATCATTTAAATGAATACCTACAATAATTTCTTCTCCTATAGTAAAACTTTCCTCAAAATTCCCTGGTTTTATAGATAAAAATCTATCTCCATTATCTAACTTCAAATAAAATCTTTTTGTTGCTCCAATGAACCTAGATGCTTCAAGATCTGCTCTAAAGTTCTGCATGTTAGTCCAATCATAGGGACTTCCCTCAAAATCATAATCTAATGGAAATAAATATACATCTTCATAACGAAAGGAAATAACAATATTATCATCTAGATTAAATTTATTATTGAAATTAATACATTCTATTTTTGGACCTCCTAAACGAATCCAAATATTCATTTTATTATCTTCAAGCAATTTCAATACAAATCCTTGTAAAAAATTTGTTTCTCCTAGGAAATTTGCTACAAATATACTGTTAGGATTTTCATATAATTCATATGGAGTCCCCATTTGAAGAATTTGCCCTGATCTCATAATAATTATTTTATCCGCTATTGCCAATGCTTCCTCTTGATTGTGGGTAACATGAATTGCTGTAAGACCTAAGTCTTTAATCAAATTTCTCAATTCATGCCGAAAAACTTTAGATACTTTTGGATCTAATGAACCTAAGGGTTCATCCATAATCAAAATTTTTGCTCCTGTAGCAATAGCCCTAGCAATTCCTAGTTTCTGTAAACCAGGATTACCAAAAATACTTGGATATTCATCAACGTAGTCTAATAAACCCACTTTATTTAATGCTTTTTCAGCCTCTTCTATGATATAATCATCATTATATCCACGCATTTCCAAACCAAAGGTAACATTTTCCCACACAGTTAAATGGTCAAAAATTTCAAAATGCTGAAAAATAAAACCCATATCTCTATCTTCAGGAGGAATTCCTTCTACATCTTTTCCGCCAATTAAAACCTTTCCTTTAGTAGGATTTTCAAGACCAGCTATCATTCTTAGAGTGGTAGTTTTTCCACATCCAGTTGGTCCAAGTAGAAAAACATAATCTCCATCATCAATCTTTAATGAAATGTTATCTACAGCAAGAACTTTTCCATCATTAAATGTCTTCGTAACATTCACCAATTCAATAGATGGCATTATTATGAACCTCCGTTTTTAGTAACTGTTCTTAAAGCAAAAATTAAAATGGCACTAAATACAATAACTATAACGCTTGCAAAGACTGCACTAGGGAATGCATTAGATTCTACCCAATCTACAATTAATACTGGTACTGTTCGAATATTTCCCATGACTACAATTGTAGCTCCTGTTTCTCCCAAAGAGCGAGTAAATACCATAATACATCCCGCTATGATTCCTTGCTTAATATTTGGAAGAGTTATTCTCCTGAATACTGTTAAATTAGATGCTCCAAGAGTCCTAGCAGCTTCTTCCACTCCCTTATTTGAACTTTCTAAAACTCCGATAATTGGGCGTACCATATAAGGAAAAGTGAAGGCTATATGAACAAACAGAATCATATAAAATCCCGATTGAAAAACACCTAAACCTATCGGTCCCCAAAACATAAAAGTTGCAAATCCTAAAGCCGCCGAAGGTATAGCTATAGGAATGTCTAGTATTGTATCTAAAAATGTAATCACTTTACCCCACTTTCGTTTCGTGATAATAAATGCAAAGGGTATACCAAAAATGAGATTTATCACAACAGCTAGCGCACCAATCTGTATCGAATTTATGAAACTCACATATAAATAAGCCCATTTGTAATCTTGACCTAGAAATAACTCCTCTACAAAATCTTCCCCTATGATTTGAGTTGTAATATAAAATGCAGGGACTAAGATTATAACAAATAAAATGGATAACGCCATTACGTCTCGAAAGAATCGAAAATATTTATGGCTAAAAATTCTCTCAATCCTTGGCCAAACAGATTTTATAGGAAAACCCGTTTTTCTAGTTAGAATTTTTATTGAAAAAAGCAAAATTAAAGAAATTGATATCAGAATTCCTGCTAATAGCGAAGCAGAGGGCAATTCTAATTGTCTTCTAAATCCAACAATCATTATGGGTGCTGTTTCTACTAATCCTGATAAAATGATAGTAGCTCCTGTTTCACCAAGACTTCTTGTAAACGCAAGAATACCTCCAGCAATTATCCCTTCTTTCATCATAGGGAGGGTAATTGTTCTGAATACAGTCAATCCTGGGGCTCCAAGAGTTCTAGCAGCATCTTCGTATAAAGTGTCCACCTTTTCAAGAACAATTTTCATGTTACGTACGATATAGGGGAATGTAAAAACAACATGCCCAAAAATTATGAGGGAAAATCCCGGTTCAATTCCAAATATTCCCCAAAAAAGCAAGACTGAAAAACCCAAAGCACTTGTGGGAACTGCCATTGGCAGATCTACTAATGCATCAAGAATATTCTTACCTCTAAAGTTATATCTAGCTAAAATTATGGAAATTGGAAGAGCTATTACAATATCGATTCCTACTGCAATACCCGCAATAGAAAAAGAATATCCAAGGGATCTTAAGATATTTTTCCACTGAAGATTTCCGATTAAGTCATCATTAAAAACATCATTTTTAATAGCAGGAATATTCAGAAAAATTGTAGAAAATATGTTAATGATTGGACCAATGATGACTAAAATAAAGAAAATTAACGTAATTGCATCTAAACTCTTTCTATAAACTGGTTTTGAGAAAAATTTATCTATTTTTAAGCTAATCGGTAGGCTATTTTCAGTTTCTATTAATTCAATATTTTTTTTTTTCACATTTTCACCAAATAGGATTTAATAGTTCTTACGCCGTAGCTCTACAAAGTAACCAAAGATCTGGGATTTTTAATAATACCTCTCCATCTATTGGGGTGTTTAGCTCAGGAACAGTTAGATTGAAAGCAATCCCATTAGATTCATAGTTAAATACCTCTGGATCTAATGAAATTGAAGAATTAATAGGTCTAAAGCCATATTCAAGAGCAGATTCAACCGTCTTTGTCTTTTGTAGATAATTTAGAAAGGCTTTTGCTACCTCTTTCTGGTCATCATCGATCCAATCGGCATTTAAAATGCAAAATGGATGATCACTATATAATGTGCCTTCCTCAGGATAGATCGCAATAACTTTACCTCCTGTAGAGGTGCTTGAAATATCTCGTATCAAATTTTCATATAACATAACAATGTTTAATGAACTTGGTCCTTCATTTTTCATATAACGAGCTAAGAAACCTGTTGATGTGCCGTATGTTATAGCACTTGATTCAAATTGTTTTAGCCATTGTTGATTACTAGAGTTGGTAAGATCTGCCATTGTTAAATTCTCTGAAGGTGTTCCAGAAGCAGCAGATAACGCCATAATTACACTCATAAAACCTGAATTTGATAATCGAGGATCAGTGTGTGCCATTTTAATATTCACATTAGGATTTAAAATTAAATTATGTACATCCGAAAAACCTTTAATATTATAAGTCTGGTTAAAAGCTTCCCAAGTAGCGATCACTATTGGTGAATATATTATTTTAACCGCAGCACTAATATTTACTATTTCAACGCTACTTTTAGTTAAATCAGCCCATTTCGTATTTAATAATGGCATCCATATAGAGCTTGCTGGGCTCCAAATTGTAGGAAAAATCTCTCTATTCAAAATTCCAATTATCGAATTTGCTGATCCATATGGATGCATATCAATTGATATTTCTTCATCAGGATGAGTACTTTTCCATTCACTCATGAAATTCGTGTATGCAATTGTCATCCAACTAGCTTTTTCGGAGCTATATATAATCGTTATGTGAGTTTTTTCTCCTCTGCTACTGAGAATAAAATTTGTAGAAATACTTCCTATGAGAAAACCCAAAGCAAAAATTATTATTATAGTGCTTTTACTACGTTTCTTAACTTTACGGATTCGACTCATAATTTATGGAGCATCCCTAATTTCCTTTATATAAATGAGTTAATGTAATTGTCTACTAAAGCAAAAATGATACCAGTTGTTATCCCTATAAGTAGAGCTATCAAAAATATGATTCGTCGATTCATGGAAGCTTTCTATTATATATATATTTTTTATCTTCCTAATTATGGGCTTTAACTTTAATAGGATAATTCTATACCTTTAATTAAATAATCCTATATACCCTATATATGCTATATAGAACTATATATATCAACTGAAGTTTAATTCGATACATCTTAGAAATATTAATAGGTGTGATAAAACCAAATAAGATTATATTAAAGTCTGACCTATAACACTCTTATGAGGTGTCTTCCCTAACATTTTTAAAAGAGTTGGAACAATATCAGTTATTTTACAGTAGGGAATTTGTTTATGTGGAATATCCAAAGATCCACCAATAACCAATGGAACATTCATGCATTCTCTTATACCCATATCATGATTATAGATATTTTTGTTGCCTCTTTTCCCATTTTTTAGATTATAAACTACAGATCCATCATTACTCAGAATTATATCTGCACTTCTAGGATTTTTAAAATGACGAGGTATTAAATCGGGGTAAATTGGATAATCAAGGTGATATGTGGCACTGAGCCATTCTTGAATGGTATGAAATTTATTGTCCAATAATTTACTAGCACTTTCGTCGTTTAAGTAACCAAAAATATCGCAAGTATCGTTTTCCATTATATATTTCGTTTTATAATCATTTCCAATACCGGAATATTCAATAGTACCCGATTTTATTTTGTTAGATTTAATAATTTTTTTTTTTAAATGAATAACTCCCCTATTAACTGTATTTTTTTCGTCTCTAAAGTACATTAAATGGCTACCATCAATTTTGAATAAACTCTCCAATAGATTTATCTTTTTAGGCCCATAATTTTCCAGTTCTTTAACAGAAGGATGAGGCCAACTATTTCCTAAATCTGGATTGGTCTTCCCCTTGAAGTTAAAGAACCCAATTCCATCATATTTAGCCAAATTCATATTTCCTCTTAAATTCCTTCGAGGATGATAATGAGTTAGCTTATTTACTTTAAAAAAATCATGTATAGTCCCATATCTCTCTGCCTTATAATTTCCATGATCTGCAGTAATTGCAATCGCAGTATCATCTAAATATCCCATTTTATCTAAATCTTCAACTAATATCCCTATTACTTTATCGATATGTAAAATATTCAGTTTATAGATCTGTGAATCAGACCCAAAGATATGTAGCAAAATATCAGGTGTCATAAACCATAATAATGAGGCAATGGGAGGTTCAGGATCTTTAACATATTTTATAGGCTTCTTATAAGTGTCAATTAATTTCTTCACTAAACCGGTATCCGCTCTAGTCATCATTTTTTTTATATTTCGGGAATAATATAAGGTTAGATAATACATAGCAAGTTTAGTTTTTCTTTCGGGGAAAAAATAGCTTGATCCTCGGTTGACAAACTGAGCTATACTAGCAGTCTTCCCATCTCCCACCATTTCAAGAATAGTTTTACATCTGTTTCCTAGATCTTTGTTAAGCTTATATATTTGTAGGTTTCTTGCAGCATAATCTCTTAAAAACGGCGGAGCAACATCACGTCCCATCCAATTCATTAATGGAACGCCATGACAGTTTTCTTTACGATAATCACCAGTGTATGTCCCTGTAATTAATGATACCTGAGTAGGATAGGTAATCGGAGGAAAATCGGTTATACAATTCTTGGAATAAATCCCATTTTCCATCAGTTTCTTTATGTTAGGAAGCAATCCCTTTTCTATAAAATTAAATAGATGGTCAGATCTTACGTTATCAATTATGCAGTAGATAATTCTATTTAACCTATTCATAATATTAGAAATCTTAACGTGGGAATTATAATATTCCCGTAAATAAAAAATATGATATTATCAAATATTAGAAAACAAGGAGGTGCCTATAAAACTATATACAAAACTTGCTATTTGTTATAGTAGAAAAGGATGAAAATTCAAATCAGAAAGAATGTGGATATATTCTTGGAGAAAACTTCTTATAAGCATTTTAAAAAATGAATAAATGATTATAGAATTGAAGAAAATAAGGGAAAATAGCCCCCGGTGGGACTTGAACCCACGACCGGCAGATTACAAGTCTGCTGCTCTACCACTAAGCCACGGAGGCGAAAATATAGAATTTTTTTATTCTATATTTTATATGAAAATATTATAAATTTTTAATTTTGTGGTTTCGGGGCGTTTAAAAATCAACACAAATAGTTAAAAGTTAACTTGAACTATTTTTCATAAATTATTAAATATTAACTTTGAGAGGAAAAATGCCGTTTACAAAAGAAGATGTTGTTAAATTGGCCTTTAAGATATATAAGAGAGGAGAGAGCATGGAGAAATCCATTTGGGATTTAGCTCAGCTATGTGTGACCATTAACAAAAATGTTAAAAATGGATATGATATTAAACCATTAGAGACAGACAATCTTGTTTTATTAATACGGGATGATGTAAACGGGGAGATAATTCAACCTCCCGAAGATGAAATAAAGGAAGTTGCAAGCATAATAGCCGGAGAAAATCCAAGTAAAAGCGAGTTGGATTGGTTCCGCGCCGAAAAACAGCTTCTTTTAGATGAGATTAAGAATATAATCGCTCAAAATAGAAACAGTTAAGGTAATTTCGAAATAAATTAACTAAGTCTACTTCTTTTAATACAATTTAGAGTTTTAAAGAAGTAAAAATCCTATTAAAGTAGGAATAGTTGGTATTATAATAGATATTATACTACTTATTAATAGTTGACAATTAAATTATCATTATTTATGGGATTATAAATTGCCGAGTCCAAAAAAGGGAAGGAATAAGAAAGCTGAAGATAAAACTCAAACGTCATTATTTTCCTTTGTTGATGAAAAAGAACAGGGGAAGAAAGAACCAAAAGAGGAACCTAAGAAAGAGAAAGTTAAACCTCCAGAAGAAGAAAAACCACCTAAAAGAGTTTTAACAGCTAAAAAAGAAGAAACTACTGAAACTTTACCAAAGGAAAAACCTGAAACAAAAAAACTCTCTCAACTCTCCTTCTTCACAGAAAAAGATGAGTCGTTTGGATTAAAGGAAAGCAATATAAAATTAGAAAAAGTCCTTAGAGAAGGGGTAACCTCAAAATATATCCGTTATTTGATTGCAAAGGAAGACATAGTTGAGAATTTAGAAAGAGGTTTATTACTGGATGTTGATTATGATGGCGGTCAAAATAAAGCATTTTGTAAATTCTATGATCTTGACACCGATGAAATAAAGATTTGGATTGATACAACCGATCATGAACCATATTGTTTAAGTAAGGAACCAATATCAGAGTTAAAAGGATTAACTTTTAATGACAAAACTGAAAAGAAAGTTAAATTAACAGATTATGAAGGTTTCAAGCGATTTGAAGAAATAAAACGTTTTGATTTATTGGAAGATAAAGAAATTAAAATGACAAAGATTTATGGTAAGACACCTACAAACATAGGTGGTTCGGGAATTAATATTCGGAATATCTTAGGGGGAAATGAAAAGAAAGCATGGGAAGCTGATATCCGCTATCACTTAAATTATATCTTTGATACCCAGTTAATCCCTGGGTTAATATATACCATCAAAAATGGAAAACTCGAAATATTAAATTTTGAAAAAATTGATGATAATTCTAAAAAAATGGCTAACGAGCTTCGAACTCTATTTAAAAACGAAACTCCAGAAATCCAAGAATTTTCTGAGAAATTTTTTGATATCTTTATTACACCTATCCCTGAGGTCAAGCGTGTGGCTATGGATATTGAGGTTAAAATAGGTGAAAGAGACTATAAAATTCCTGATCCAACTTTAGCTAACCAAGAAGTTATAAGTGTGTCGTTTGTAGCTACTGATGGATTAAAAGTAGTATATATGCTCGATCGAGAAGATTATACATTTGAAAAGCTTCATGAAGATTTTCCCTCTGATGCACGAATTATTCTCTTTAAAACTGAAAAGGATTTAATTGTAGAAACCTTTCGACTGTTGTGGAACTATCCTGTCGTTATAACTTTTAACGGTGATAATTTTGATCTAAACTATCTATCCCATCGAGCGGATAGATTGAAGATTAATCGAGATCTGAATCCTATTCATGTAAAGCGAGGTTTTGGAATATTATCAAAAGCAGAATGTGATTTAAGAAGCGGTATCCACATTGATCTTTTCAATTTATTCTTTAATCGAAGTATTTCAGGATACGCATTTGGGGGTGTATACGAGAGTGCTTCACTTAATGCCATTAGTGCTGCTCTACTCGGAGAAGAAAAATATCAACATGACGAAATAATTCATGAAATGGAATATGATATTCTTTCATGGTATAATCTTAAGGATTCTATATTAACATTAGATCTTACAAAGTTTAACAACTCACTAGTTTGGAATTTGATAATTCTCCTATGTAGAATAACAAAGATGCCCATTCATGATATGGTTCGTAGACAAATTTCAACTTGGATACAAAACATTTTTTATTTCGAACATCGGAGGAAAAATTCTCTAATTCCACGTAGATCTGAAATAGCAGAATTGAAAAAAGGAGGTATTTTATCATCCAAAGCTGATGATGAGAAATTTATGGGCGCTTACGTCGTACCTCCTGTCCCTGGAATTCACTATGATGTAGTAGTGATGGATTTCGCAAGCCTATATCCTTCTATAATAAAAGAATATAATCTTTCATATGAAACAGTCTTATGTCCTCATGAGGATGATGAAGATAATCTAGTAAAAGGAACTCCTTATCATATATGTACCCATAAAATGGGGATCTTTGCATATGTAGTTGGATTTTTCCGTGATATCAGAGTAAAATATTTTAAACCAAAATCAGGGGATAAAAGCTTATCAGAAAAACAGCGTAATTATTACCAAACTATACAACAAGCTCTTAAAGTTTTTATTAATGGAAGCTATGGTGTATTTGGATCACAAAATTTCCCATTATTTTGCTTACCAGTAGCAGAAAGCACTACAGGAATAGGACAATATTCCATTAAACAAACAATCAAAAAAGCTGAAGAATTAGGTGTAGAGGTTTTATATGGTGATACCGACAGTGTGTTTCTTAAAAATCCTACTAAGGATCAGATGAAAGAAATTTCAGATTGGAGTAAGAAAGAATTAGATTTAGACTTAGAAGAAGAAAAAACCTATCAGTTTTTAGCTCTTTCAGATAGAAAGAAAAATTATATAGGAATATATAAAGGTACAAAATATACAGATATTAAAGGATTAGTAGCTAAAAAGAAGAATACACCCGAATTTATTAAAAAAATTTTTAGTGACTTGATTGAAATCTTAAAACACATTACGAATGATGATGAATTTGCAAAAGCACGAAATCAAATCATAGAAATAGTAAAATCCAATCTTAAAAAAATTGGAAAACCAGACACATTTTCTTTAGAAGATTACGCGATAAATATTGGTTTACAAAAAAATTTGAGGAGCTATACTAAAGTTATACCTCAACATGTTAAAGCTGCAATAGAATTAAAAGAGGCAACGGGAAAAGAATATCAAAAAGGGGAAACAATCAGTTTTATTAAGAGTAAAGGACCAATTGGAGCAAAAGCTATTGAGTTAGCGAAACTCCAAGATATTGATATAAAAAAGTATAAAGAACTTTTAATATCTGCGCTGGAACAAGTTTTTGATGCTCTTGGGATAACCTTTGAGGAAGTGAAGGGAATTAAAAAGATGGACGCGTTTTTCTAAATTAATTAAAAAAATAAAAAAGAAAAAATAAAATTTTAATTATTACCTACTTCTTACTGAATTCGTTTGGATTTCCTCCAGTTTCAAGATATTCAGCATATTTTTTTAAACTTTTTAATAGCATCTCTCCTGCCATTCCAAGTATGGGTTCCTGACTTGCATCGTCAAATTCAGCCCATATAGTAGCTTCAATAATATCTCCTCTTGGTTTTAAGACGTATCCTAAACTTGTCATTGGACTACCCTCTTGAGTTGCCGACAAACTTTCAGGAGGATTTGTTTCTATACGAGTTGATGTTATATCACCAACATTCGTTTTAAAAAAATAATTACCTGCTCCTAATTCTTTAACTTCATTAACAACAATATTCCACCTAGGATAGTCGTTGTCATCATCAATAATCTTAAAAATCTTTTCTTGAGAGGCGGAAATATCTACACTTCTTTCTACACGTGGCATAAATAGATCACTTTTTGAATTTCAAAGAAATTTGTTAAAATCTTTAGAACAAGATTATTTATAAAACTTTATGTTTTTATTAAATACCTTTAGAAGAGATAATAAAATGAGACCATTGTCAAGGCACTAAAAATGGGATTCAGAATATTATCGTCAATCTTCTGATTAGAAAAATCGATTATAAAGAATGTTGTTGCCCCTGTGAATGAAATTATGAAAATTTCAAATAGAGTTAGCGAACTTTCAAACAACCATAAAGAAAGGCAAGCTATTATAAAGGAGGTTAAAAATCCTGCAATATAACCTACAATGGTTTTTTCAGAGGATTTAGGAAAATGAACTTTACCAAATCGAAGTCCAAATATAGAGGCAGCACCATCTCCTAATGTTGCAATGAGAGTAGCTGCTACAAAAATACCGAATGGAAAAACAAAAATAGGGGCAAACGATAAAGCAAGTGCTAGTGGTTTTATATAATTGTAATTTTCATTTCGTTTCATAGTCTTTCCTAATATTTTTAAAACATTGTCAGGGATTAAATGAAATAAGTTATGGTTTTCAAATATATAAGATAATCTGATGTAATCTAATGCTCCAAAGATTAGTATACCTGAATAACCTGCTGTTAATATTAAAAATCGACCAAATTGTGGACCTGTAATTCCCCATACCTCACCAGCATTCAATAAACCATCCCATATATAAACGGCAAAAATCCAAAGAAAAATAATGATTCCTGCAGGAAATAAATGTAAAGCTTTTCGGTGAATATCAGTTTTAATTTTTTGAGATATTAGATTGTTCATGTTCTCTTCATTTTCTCGAAACTTATTTAAAAAGTTCTCAATATTTCTTTTTCCCTTAATATCTGGAATATTTCTTTGTACAACTCGGTGTTGATAAAATAGAATCAAGAAAATCAAAAAGGGAGTAAAAATGCAAATAAAAAACATCGAAAGTATTTGAAAAAAACAAAAATTATGATTTCCTATAGATAGATATAAGGGATATATTAAACCTGCGACAATCCATAAGAAGAAAGTTAGAATACAGTTGATAAAATTATGTTCTATAGGAAATTTGTGATTTAGCTTAATAGCATAATATAATAAGCCAGATCCACATGAAATAAAAAGAATTGTTACTGGCAATAATAATATGTTATAAGCCATGATATCTTTTAGTAAAATGCTATTTTAAAAATATCTTTTGAAAAAAATCATTTACCTGAAATATAAAAAAAGAATTGGAGTTAAATCATATGAACTTCTTTTTTCAAATTTTTCTTAATAAACTCCCCTAGTTTTTCAGTTGCTTCCTGACCTTCTGGTCCCCATACAGCAAACATTTGAAACATATGAATCATATCTTCCCATATATCTAAAATAACATCAACTCCAGCTGCTTTTGCTTTTTCTGCAATTCGAGTTGCATCGCTTAGCAAAATTTCTGCACTACCTACTTGTATTAACATAGGTGGCATTCCTTTGAGATCAGCATATAATGGAGAAATATAAGGATTTTTGGGATCATTTTCTCCTACATATAACGAAGATAAAAAGAAAAGGTCGCTAACATTAGCAAGTGGATCTACTTTAGCTTTTGTTCTGATTGATTCACCACTCATAAGTAAATCTGCCCAAGGTGAGAGAATAATTGCTGCGGCAGGTAATGTCATCCTGGTGTCTCTCAAGTACAAAAGCGTTGCGAGTGTTAAACCCCCTCCAGCTGATTCACCTCCGATTATTATATTTTCAGGATAAATTCCTTCACTATCAATTAACCATTTGTAAGCAGCAACAGCATCTTCTAAAGCTGCAGGATAGGGATTTTCAGGTGCTCTACGGTAATCTAATAATAAAACTCGTGAATTTGATACCCGAGAAATCCTTGAACCAAATTCTTTATGTGATTTAATTGAACCCATAACATAACCTCCCCCATGCAAATATAGAACAACAAAATCATCTTCAACTTCAGGTGTGCTTATCCAGGCGGCAGGGACACCATTAATATCAATTTCCTCAATTTTTACATCGTTTGGAATGGGTATCATAGCTTCTAATTGATCAAAATTAGCGCGGTTTTCTTCTACCCTTTTTTTTGTAGCAATTTCTCCTTGTTGGAAAAACATTTTTATAACTCTTTCCATACCTTTGCTAACCATTTGATATTTCCCTCTTTAATATTTCTAAAATAAATTTTAGTAAAAATAATTAGTTATTCTGAGTAAAAAAAGATATCTGAAAAAAAAAGGAATTAAAAAATTATTTAATTTCTGAGAGCTCGATACCTTTAGTCTCCTTAAGAAACAGGTATGCTATAGGAATAACAATAAAATGACCCATAACAAAAATTATAAACGTTGTACCTAAACCTACAAATAAAATAATTACTCCACTTAATATTAATCCCACTGTACCACCAATTCCTCCAATTAAACTCCTAAAACCAATACCAGTTCCTCTTCTATCAGTGGGTAACATTTCTATTGTAAGTAACCTAATAATCCCTATTGCTCCCCAAGTAGATATATGCGTTAAAGAATATCCAAGTAAGACAATATAGAAAGCACTTTCCGTATTATGAGCTCCAAAAACCCAGATTAATACTGATATGGGTGCTAAAGCTGACCATAAATATAATAATGGTTTCCTTCCAATTCGATCTGCCAGAAAACCGTTAATAGCGTACGCAATAATTACCGCGAAAATGACTAAGAAGAATACTAGAGTTATTTGGTCCTGCGTCAAAGTTCCAACATCATCCATATATTTTTCAAATAAACCTATGTATATTCCCGAAATTCCCCGAAGAAAAACTATTAATAATAGGAAGGTATATGAATTGCGACTTTCCGTTTTAAAGATGGAAGCTATATCTTCCTTGAACGATCTTGGTTCTATTGCCCCACTTTCTCTCATCAACTGATATCTCTTCGTCTCTTTTAATGTAAAATAAATGATAATACATAATGGAAAACCGATTATCATGGGAAAAAATGTCATTCCCTGCCAAAATGAATCAGTTTCTTTTATAAAAATAAAACGAGATATTACCATTATAATAGGACCTAATAATCCTGCCATTAAAATAATATTTGAATAATAAGCTCGTTTATTTGGCTTGACTTCTTCGTTGATATAAATCAACCAAATATCACTGCTAAAAAAAAATGATAAGAAAAACACAAAAATCATGTACATAACAAAATTTAGGGAAAGGAACATGCCAAAAGCAGCACACGCCATTCCAAATACCGTTAAACTTAACATTTTCTTTCTACCTAATTTATCAGATAGATAATGACTAAAAAATAAGAAGTACATACCAATAGAAACTGCACCAGATGCAAAAGCCATTATAGAATTCTGAACATTTTCTGATTTACCACTCAAAAAAGTTTCCGCTATGACTGAAGGAATCGCTCCAGGAAATACGGTTGCATACGAGTCAAGGATTTGTACTAACATTAAAATGAAAATCATGTATAAAAAATATTTCCTTGTTCTTTCTGTAGTCTTTTCTTTATTTATTTCAGACATAAAAACACTTTTTAATAATATCCCGAGATAATATTTAAAGAATAATTCATCTTGAAGATATATAAACCTTTAACTTTCCAGCTTATTATCCCCCAATTATAAGAAAAAAGTCAAAAGAATTAGATTATAAATTTGATAATTAAAAAAAGTCCGATAGCTATTAGTGCTATTGCGACACTTATAATAATTGCCATCCCAGTTGGCTTTAGAATATCAATTCCTGCATTCCATTGGATAATTGTGATAAATAAAATAATGATTCCAAATGCTATCATGATCAATCCAGCCCCAATCAAAACAAAACTTGATTTTGTAGAATCTTTCATAATTACTCATATCCTCTATTAGTATTAGAAAAACATAATAATAAAATTAATGTAAAAAATATCTAAAAATTAAAGTGTACTGTAAAATAAATAAAAAATAGTTATAATCCTGTTAACAGGATATCATCAATAGCTTTATGAACTTTCTTTACGTTTTCTTCTCCAAGAGCCTTTTCTACTCCTAATTTCAGGTCTAGAAGGGTGCTAAAAGCTTTAACAATAGTATTTTGAATTACGTTATTAAACCCACTTTTATCACCTTTGATATCTTTAAATTCTTCAACTCTATCAAGCATTACTTTCTCATATTCTTCTGCAGTTGTAGTTCGAAGTTCTACTAGCTTACGTATCTTCATTCCCTCTTCGGAGTCAACAACTTCTTCTGGCATTTAAGTTTCACCCTCCTCCTTTTTAATTCCACCATTACGAGCTACTTCTGGTTCAATTTCTACTACTGCTTGACCGGTTGTAGTATCAAATTCATTTTTTATTTTCGCAGTGATTTCCTTTGCAATTTGTTTTTCAATTTCAGGCCTGTGAATTGTGTTCATCGTACAGAAACTTATCTCTTTAACCGTTTCATCTGGCATCGCAACACCAAAGTGAACAATACATCTTTTCGCTCTTTCAAGATCCATATTATATGCATCTTGGAAGTGCATGCTGGAAAGCAACAATGCGCCGTAACTGAATGAGCTTATACTTTCCCAATCTCCACGCATTAATACTCTACTGAATAATTCCATGAGTTTTCCTGGTTTTTTCATGTATTGTAGTACACCAAGTAAGAATCGCGCTCGAAGTTGAGTTTTATCAAGAAAATTTAGTCCCTTATCAAGAGTTTTACCAAAATCTCCTAATAAATCTTCAAAAATTCTAATCGGTTTCTTTTCTTTGTTTTTGATTTTAGCCCAAAATCGATTTGCGAAATCTATTACTTTTAATGGATCAAAATAGTCCATTATTGGTGCCATCTCTCCTGAATCGGGGTCTACTATCATGTATGAAGCGAAACCGCAGTCAGGATGGCATGTAAACTCAATAGGTTCAACATCCGCTAAATAAGCTATTACTCTCCCAAACTCCACTATAGTTGTAAGTGGATACCATGCGTTCTCCATGCTAACCTTTCCACCAGTTTGTCTCTCAATTGCTTTAAGAACATCTGCATTTGTTATTCTCAATTCCTCACGCTCTTCAAATGCAATTCGACCGCATAAGGAAACTGGTTGAAAGGTAATACCACGTACAGTATCAATATTATCGATTGCATATTGGATGATATTTCCAACTTCGATATCTGTAACTCCCTTGGCTATTGTTGCTACTAATACAATAGAATTAAGTCCCGCTTTTCGACAATTATCAATAACTCTCTGTTTATATGACATTAAGTTTTTAATTCCCCTAGTCTTTTCGTATGTTGAATCATTAATTCCATCAAATTGAAAGTATAATGTGTCTAAGCCCATTTCCTTACATTTCTTGGTAAATTCTAAACCACCATTTTTCTTTTGAAATCCATAACCATTAGTAGCTACTATGACTTCCTTGAATCCATGATCCTTAGCCATTTTACAGATTTCAGGAAAATCTTTCCTCACTGTTGGCTCACCACCGGTAAACATAATAGCAACTGCGGGGATTGGTTTACTTCTAAAGTGTGCCATTACTCTATCGATTTCCTCTAGAGTTGGTTCAACTAAATAACCCGACTGAAGTACGTTCGCATAGCAAAAATTACAGTTAAAATTGCACCTATTTGTGAGATCAATTAAAGCTAATGAACATGTTGATATATGTTGTTCACAGAGTCCACAATTATATGGACAACCTCTTGGGTCATCTCCTATAAAATCTGGAGGATTTGTTTCACCATCCTTATCAAATTGCCAAATAATATTCCCATCTTTATCTCTTATAGCATAATGTGTCCATTTATAATACTTAGCAGAACTACTAATTAAATCCCTAAAATCACCATGATCCTCGCATGTCTTCCTCATCCAAATTTGTTCATTCTCTTCATAAATTTCTGCTGAAATCGGTTGTAGACACTCAGGACATACACTCATCGTTTTACGATAATATGGTTCATTGACATATTCATCATCGTCTAAGTGGTACATTTTCTTTGCTCCAAATCTATTATTTATTAATAATATTTTATTCAAATATGTATTTATACAAAGTTAGAAGTATTACTTTAAAAATCTTTTTCTACTTTTCCAACTTTTGCGAGTATTATTTGTAAATAAACTTAAAAAATGCCTTCTCTTGTTCCCTACCATCATTCTATGGCTATTTATTTTCAAATATAGGTTTTCTTTTTTCGAAAAAAGCTTTTAAACCCTCTTGAAAATCTTGAGTTCCAGCAGCTTTTACAATTTGCTCCGCTTCTCTCTCTAGATGAGTATCTAAATCATTATTATAAGATTCTCTTAAGAGTTTTTTGGTAAAAGCAAACGCCATTGGCGCTCCAAGACTCAATTCGATAGTAAGCTTTTTAACTTTTTCCATAAAAAGTTCTGAACTAATAACTTTATTCACTAAATTATAATTTAAAGCTTCTTTAGCATTGAGTGTTCTGTGAAGAAAAAACATTTCATTTGCTAAGCTTAGTCCTACAAGTTTGGGAAGATGAAAAGTAGAAGAGGAATCTGGAGACAGGCCTATCCGAGTGAACGCACAACCGAATGTTGCATTCTCCGAGCCAATTCTAAAATCACAGGCAGTAGCATATCCTAAACCCGCCCCAAAACAAGCACCATTAATAGCAGCGACAGTTAGTTGCTTCATATTTTTAAGAATTTTTATACCCTTATGTAATCTTTCTGCCATTTTAGCCATGAACTCATCAGGAACTTCTGCCTTTTGGAACTCAACTACATCTCCCCCAGCACAAAAAGCTTTTCCTCTTCCAGTAAGAATTAAACATCTCAAGGTAGAGTGTTCTGAAATTTCATTAAAAGCTGGAATTAATTCATCAAGAAACTCAATATTAAATGCATTTAATTGTTTAGGACGATTAAAATAGACTACTGCTAATTTATTTGACTCATCAAATTCCACTTCAATGAATTTATAATCTTTCATTATATTCAGATTTAATGAATAGAACAATAAATTATTTATTAGGCTTTGGTTGGAGTTAAAGAATTAGGTTTGGTATTAATTCAAGAATCTTAAAAAATTTATTTGAATTTGTCTTGAAAAGTCTTTGTTAAACTTTTTAATTTTTTAGATAATTTTAATTCAGAAAATTGAATTTTCTCTAAATTTTTATATCTTTCTGGCAATGTTTTTATATTTTCTTTATAGAATGTTTGGATATCATCGATTTCTGGTAATTCACAGATTAATTCTCCATTTTTTATGATTGGATGTAATAATGGTGTTGAATTTGAAGGTGCTGTTTCATTTTCAAGGGTTAAGATATCTTCCTTAAATTTACCCTTTTCATCATATACCCTATAAACTTGCTTTATTCCGGGATAAGTTATTTTTTCTTCACTAATCTTTATTTTTGGAGTTTTGTTATACTGAATTAATTTGTAAACACCAGAAATGGTTGGATCATCACGTGACGTGGCTAATTCTGTTCCTACTCCAAATGCATCAATTGGAGCACCTTTATCAACAATTTCCTTAATTTTATATTCATTGAGGTCAGAACTTGCTACTATTAAAACTTTTTCACACCCATTTTCATCTAGAATTTTTCTAACTTTAATGGCATGGTTAATTAAATCACCGGAATCTATTCTCACTCCTCTTATTTTATTACCAAATTGAGCACATTTTTCAGCAGCCTTTTCGGTATCGTAGGTATCAATTAATAGAATTGAATTCTCATCATAAATATCAAAATATGTTCTAAAGCTATCTATCTCTTTATCAAATTTTTGAACAAAGCTGTGAGCCATAGTACCAGTTGAGTTAATTCCCAATTCAATATCAGCAACTACGTTACTTGTTCCATTGAATCCTGCAATATAACTAGCTCTAGCGGCATAAACACCAGCAAGAGGACTATGAGATCTCCTTGTACCAAACTCAAGAAGAACTTTATCTGGCGCAACATTTCTAATTCTTGATGCTTTTGATGCAACTAAGCTTTGATAATTTATTACATTTAATAAATATGTTTCTGCCAGTTGTGCTTGAATCATTGGACCTTGAATTCTCATAATTGGTTCATTAGGGAAAAAATAGTTTCCTTCTTCCATCGCCCATGCATCTAAATTGAATTTAAAATTAGTTAAATACTCGTCAAAAAATCTTGAATTAATTTTTTTGAAGACTGGTTTATTTTTTAAAAATTCAATGGTTTGTTTTGTAAATCTAGCATTTAGCAAATAATATACTGCTTGTTCTAAACCTGCAAAAATTAAATAATTTCGATTTTTAGGAAATTTTCTAATAAAAAGTTCAAAAGTGGCAATGTCATCTTCTTCTTTTATATTGTTTTCAAGGTTATATTGATAATATGCTGCTGACATTGTGAGTTGATAGAAATCTGTGCTTAAAATCATATTATCATCATTTACATAACCAGAACTTAAACTAGTCATTTTCGTTTGAGATTTTAACTTAGGTTTTTTAATTAAATATTTTAATTCTATCTGTTATAAACCTTTTTTTAGAAAAAATTACAATCAAGAATTAGGATGAAGAAAAATAAAGATTTACAGCAATAAAAATGATCTTTCAATTAATTTCTTTTTTCTGAATTTAAATTCGTTAATTCTATACTAAGATCCCATAGTTTTTTAGCTAATGCTTCATCATAAGATGCTTTTACGGACTTAGCTTCTTTTCTATTTTTAAAATATTTTCCGCTCACACCTTCAATATCAGGTGAAGATGCACAATAAATTGGTGTTTTAGCACCTCTTTTAGGACTTTTCACGAATAGGCTAATAATTGGAAAGAAATATTTAACAAATTTTCTAAAATTACGAATCATATTTGTCCTTATATAACCCGGATGAAGAGAATTGATGACAACACCATATCCATCAAATCTTCTAGCAAACTCATAAGTAAAAGTAATTAAAGCTAATTTAGATATAGAATATGCTTTCATTTGACGGTAATGTTTTTCCCCATTAAGGTTTTCAAAATCAATAGATTTAGCTTGCACACTTGAAGCGACGTTCACTATTCTTGCGGGTTTACCAGCTTCAAGGGAATCAAACAATAAATTACATAACAAAAATGGAGCTAAATAGTTGACAGCTAGTGTAGTTTCAATTCCATCTATGGTTAATGTACGTTTGCTAAGATTTACACCCGCATTATTAATAAGTACATTCAAATGATTATACTTTTCTTTAAAATCTTGGACAAGCCGATGAATTGCTTTTTGTGAGGATAAATCTGCTATCATTAAATCTAAGGAACCATTTTTACACTTTCTTTTGATTTCTTCTAAAGCTTTATCTCCTCTTTCTTTATTACGACAGATCATAATAACAATTGCTCCCATTTTGGCAAGTTCAGTTGCTGTTGCTTTACCAATCCCAGAATTAGCACCAGTAATCATACAAATCTTTCCTTCCATTAACTTTAAGCTTAGATTCTTCATAATAGTTAAAACCTATCCCTAAATTTGAAGATTTAAAAATCCTAATTAAAGAATAAAAATAAGTAAGAGAAGAAAACTAATAAAATCTCTTATCTTAATGTAGAATGGTTTCAGAATAAAATTATAGTTTTTTTAACTTTGAAACTCTTTTTAACATTAAACCTAAAAGATTATCTTTTGTAACACCTCCATTACAACTTATTTTATCACCTTTTTTAACCTCTTCTTTCTGATATGCTGCTTCGCTTACCCTAATTTTTAAGGTTTCAATGCTTTTAATGTTATCCTCATTATAATCACTTGCCTTTTTTAGTTGTGGACCGATTTTCACATTTTTCAAAGTAACTAGATAAAAAACAGTAATATTACCTTGAAAATCAGATTGTCTCTCCTCAACATCTAAAACTTCTCCTTCATTAACTGTAATACGGGAATTAAGATAAGCCCTTAAAATTGCACCAGAGGATCCTTCTTCAACAAGAACTTCTTGTTTTATTGCACTTTCATCTGAAGTACCTAAATCCACTTCACTTAACACAATTTTCTCAATTTTTTCTTCAAAATCGGGAGGGATCGCTGTTAAAGTCCAATCTTTAAGGTTAAAATATTTTTTTTTTAAAGAATAGATAAAACCTACCCAGAAATGACTACAAAAACCTAGGTTTGAACCAATACGACAATCACAATCTCTCTCTGGATCATTTACATTATCAGGAGTAATAGATAAATAAGAACCGGTTTCCCAGTTAAATCCTTTAAAGGAAATTTCGATTTCATGGTTTTTCGAATTCACTATTTTAATCTCAGATATACTTTCTCTATCTTCCCCATTAATTTTCTTTAAAGCTAGATTTATCTCCCTTGAGATAATTTCTAATTCTTTTTGAGCAATCAAATCATCTAATTCTTCTTCAGATAAAGAGTCAAGAATGAATTCTACTAATTCTGATTTTTTTAGTTTTGAAAATCCTTTTATCTCAAAATCTCGACATAATTGTTTTAGATCATTAACATTTAAGGCTTGCAATAAATAGTTTAAATATTTTTTATTATCCATTTGCCTTTTCATTTTATTTAGCGCCTAAAATAACTAAAAGATATTACTTTTCAATAATAATTTGAAAGACTAGTTTATATTTCTATCTATCTAAAAATCTAGATCAAAATAAATTTGTAAAATATTTGAAGAAAACTTCAAATTTATTAAAAAGAAGTATTAAAAACCAAAAATCATTGCAATACTGAATCGTATGAAAAGCTTTAAATACAAGATTATCCTTTTTATTTAAATATAAATAGTTTTTTAAATAAATAAATCTTTAATTGAATAAAATAAATCTCGATTCTCTTGGTGGTAATAAAAGATGAGCATTGAAAGTCCCGATTTCCTGAAACATTTTGGGGAGATAAAATTTGCTGAAGAGAATAGTATGTGCATAAATGATTTTGAACTCGCATTAAGGAAATATGTATTTGGAAAGAAAAAAATTCCAAGTGGATTTTATAAGTTTGGTGAAATTGATAATAAATCCATTAAAGATTTTGAGAATTCTCTTAAAGAATATTTTTGGTAAAGAATTAAATACTAAATTTATTAATACTCCTCCTCTTTATTATTTTTGTGATATCTATCTGCAGTTTTACAAATATTAAAAATTCTATTTTAAAATTTAAATTGGTTATAATTTTAAACCCTAATATTCACTAATTATTATTTTATGAGAGAAATATCAATGTCAAAAAAACTCAAGTTAACGATTATGGGAATATCATTTATCAGTATTATTTTTCTTGGTTTTCTTGCGTGTAACGTCTCAGCACAAACAAAAGAAATTTATTTTCC
>Ga0209427_10001146_pt1 | contig 30034 bp, 27 predicted proteins | sample DeeMarSWOR136_30_FD_187465 | JGI IMG/M metagenome (GOLD analysis project Ga0209427, IMG submission 187465) | Marine sediment microbial communities from White Oak River estuary, North Carolina - WOR-1-36_30 (SPAdes) (version 2) | ecosystem: Environmental > Aquatic > Marine > Intertidal zone >...
CAGATAATAATGGCTATCAACAAATTAAATTTGATGTTAACAAAAAGCCATTATTAGCGGATGCACTTGGTAATTTAGCACTATATGGTCTATGGGGTAAAACCTTTTCTAAAGCATCATACCTATTTCAAATCGCTGTCACTTTAAAGGATGATTTTGGTAATACCAAAAGTATTACGAGAGAAACAACAGACTATACTAAAGGACAAGTAGAGGTAGGGAAAGTTTTTGGATTTGATATTTTTCGATTTCTCGTAGGAGTTAAAGATTCGCTTCTTTTTAAAGTCACTGCTTACATTATTGCTGGAGTAATATACGCAATTGCGGGAATATGGTTTCCTGCCTTCGCAAAAGCTGCGATTGAATGCTTCGTCAATGCTGCAATATCAACTTGTTGGGCTATTTCAATAGGATGTATAATACCTATATTGTTGTGGCTAGATCCTCCATTAGATGACATTGAAATTAATGAACTTGATTTAGAGAATTTTGCAAACAATTCAATTTCTGGGATTGGTAATAATTTTGCAAAATCCTTAATTTCAATTCAAACTGCCTCAAATAATTTATCACAGGGAATCTTGAATCATACTAATTCAGTTATTTTAGGAGAAGAGATTACAACATCATTAGATGAGCGTTATAACGATTTAGAGAATGCTATTAATGAGTATACAGGTACTGTAACTGTCTTTAATGAAGAATTAAGAGAGACAGATATGAGTTATATTGAAACTGAAGAATTTAATGATAAATTTGATGAAATTGTTGAAACCGTTAACTCAACGGGAATACCAGGTCCTCTCAAAAACTTTTGTGTTGATGCTGGATTTAATGACAAATATTTGGATTCTATAGATCAACCAGGATTAATTGTAGGAGACCCATCACCCTTAAAAAACATTTCATTCTGGAGCTCTTTTTCTGTTATTGACAGTCTCAATACAACTGGGTATTACCTTGGGTTAAAGGATTTCCATGATATAATGGTATTAAACCACACTGGAGAAATGGGAGGAATTAAGCCTAAAAATATCGATTCGCAAGATATAATTTTGTTGGATGAACACATTATAGCAATTAACAACTCATTAAAAGAACATCGCTATGATGATGCTTTAGATAGATGTTATTTTGTAGAATCTAAAGTAGATCAAATTATTGAAGAAACACATAATTCTTCCATTGCATGGTACAAGAATTTAGCAACCATGGTTAAAAACAAAATTTTAGACATGGATGATTTTGTTCCATCAATATATTCAGATAAAAATAGGTATAATATCGGTGAAGAAATTAAAATTTCTACTGAAATATATAATATAGCCTATAAAAATGATTACTATTCTATTGAAGTCATAGATTCCCCTGATTTCATTGAATTAAATTATCAATTTGCCATTTCAGTAGATCCCCGCGACAAAAGTGAAACAATAACTCAGCAATTTTCCATCCCCTATGATTGGCATGTTTCTGCTGATGTCTATGATATCACTATTTTGGTTTGGTCTCAAAAATTTGATAAAATGCGAGAACTCACTTTATCCATTGAAATTCTACCGTTCCATAATACTTCGATAATTCAACTAAAGGACCAAATAGCATTAAAACCTGGTGCAACTGAATATTTTGATTTTAAAATCGTAAATTTAGGAAATATAGCTGAGGAATTTATAGTTAATGTCTCTGGAGTCAATTCTACGTGGTATGAGTTACCATCTGAAACTATCTATATAATATCTGGATTTAGCCTAACTTTTTCAATAAATTTTTCGATTCCACGTTCAAATCAAATCCCACCTGACACTTTTATATTTACAACTAATTTTACAGGGTATTTATTTAAGTCGTACATATCTGAATTAATAATTTTACCTTTTTATGACTTTTATTCAACCTATACTCCATCAGAAGTTAAAATTTTGATACCTGGAGAATCTGAAACTTCGAAGATATTAATAGAAAATCTAGGGAATACTCCTGTAAATGCTATAGTATATCCTATTGATTTCGATAATCCATCTTGGTTTAGCATTACAAGCCCAATCCTATTAGATATAGGAGAATCGGTAAATATAACGATTGTTTTGACTCCAGAAAGAATATACTCCACTACTCCTGGATTTTATAATTTCAGTCTACTTGTTTCTCTTGAGGAGGATGAAGAGTTGATAAGCATAATCAAAGATAACTTCACTGTATTAGAATTTTATGATTCAGAAAAATCCGTACTAAATTATACTCTTACTGCTGAAATTGGGGAGTCAGTTGATTTCATTTGTAATATTACCAATTTAGGGAATGTAATAAGTGATTATTCTTTACTTTCATTCTCTTGGAACAACTCAATTCTGGATAATTGGACGACTATAGTAAATTCATTTTTAAGATTAGATCCTGGTGAAACTAGTTCATTGATATTAAATGTGGAAGTTCCATACTTTTGGGAAAATATGGAGGCTATAAATGCAATTTGTATCTTAGAAATAAGCAAAATAAACGAATCTATTACCGAATTATTTGATGTAAATTTAAAAATAGAATCAACACCTAGAAACTTAATCTACTTTATAATCAATCGACTTGATCGATTATATGATAATATTGATAAAGCGTCTGATTCATGTAGAAAATGGTTTCTATTAGCCTCTCTTAGGAGTTCTATTCATGCATTAAATAGATCTCTGTATTATTTTAATATGAACTACTTTGATGTTTCGGTTATATTGGATATATGTTCAAGAACAAAATTACAAATTATGAACTTATTAGGAGATACTTTTATCTTCAACAAACTCTTTAACATTTCATTCTCAAATTATGTAAAAAATGAATTGTTTGAATGTAAAGATCAAATTTCGCTGCTTATAGGAATGACAATTAATATAGCACTTAATCAGAAAATTGGTACCCAGCTATGTTTAATTCAAATTAAGCATAACCAATTGTTTAGGATACTCAACAACTATGATCTTAATTGTATGGTTCTACATTTAATCAATATTAAAATAATCACTATTGACCATTACTATTCACTTGTCTATAAATATGCTATACATTATAATATAAACTGTCTTAAAATCCCTATTAGATGTTTAATACAGAAATACAATTGCCTTTTGTATAAATTATATAAATATTATCGATGTGGATTAATACCAATGGAATTATATGATGCACTCTCAAAATCAATTACAGAAATTCAAACAGATTTAGTCGCCTTTTTATAAAAAATTTTCTTTTTTTTTTTATTTTATTTACTGCGATCTAAAAGATCTTGCAAATCTTATTCGTCTCTCTATTCTCAGTGTTATATCTGTAGGAAAAAGTGTACAATAATTAACTCTAAGAAAAACAAAGAACTTTTCGATGAAACTTCTTATATTAAAAAGGGTGTTGAATTACAAATAAGTGTTATATAATAAAAATGGAAAAAAATAAAATATTTATATTCCTAGCTTTTTTCTATTTGCTTCAATATGGTCTAACATAGCATCCACAGCTTCTTTTGTATCTGTTTCCACATGTAAAATCCCACCTGTAACATCCTTGCAGTCTATTGTTAAAAGCTTCACCAAATCTGGACCCCCTGTTACTGTAGGAACAGGATTGACATATGTATATAAACCAAAAGCTAATGCAAATATGGCATCAATAGTTGCTTTTTGCTCCATTGGAATTTACTAATCTAAAATTTATTAGCAATATATTCTGGCGCAACAGCTACTACAGGCAAATCAGGAATCGCTACACCTCCTAAGGCATCTGAAACCGCACCAACAAGATCAGCCAACCGTCCGGTATCTGTACATGTACCATAGCTTAGAACTGGAGGTGTCCCTAATTTCTCGCAAACCGTTTTTAACCCCGAACCTGCTAAATCTTTTGCTTCAGGGCTACAAAGACCTGCTACTTGAAGACCGCCATTACCACAACCCATAGATAATACTAAAACATCTCTTTTAATTAACTCTTTAGCAATACTTACTGTGTGGACATCTTGACCATAATCTCTAAGAGTAGTGCAGGAAACTAATCCAGCAACACCACGTATTGTTCCATCCTTGATAGCATCTAAAAGTGGTTCTAATGTACCACCAAGAGCATCAAGAATACTTTCGGTAGAAAAGCCCACAACGGCTTCATTCATGTCAAGCCCTGTTACGGGTTCAATACTTGATCTTCTTTCTTTAAAGTTATCAATTGCCATTTGGAGGAGTTTAGCTGCTTGTTCCTCCGCCTTATCAGGAATATAATCTACTCTTTCAGTTATCCCCTCAAAAGCAACGACTTCGGATACTGGTATTAATTTGAATTTATATTTTTCAGCATAAATTGGATCGATTGGCATTGAACAGTTCATATCGCAGACAAATGCATCGATGCAGCCGCTCGCAAGAACTGCTTCTTGCATTATCCAATTTCCTGTAAAACCATAGAAAACATCATCCATCTCCCACCTCTGGATCATCTCTTGTCCCGTTTCTATATTTGCTATTATTCTTAATCCTTTTGCACCTACAACTTTAGCTTTTTCCTGCCATTCTGGCTTTCTTGCTAATTGGACCATTGCAAATCCTAAGAATGGTTCATGACCATTTGGGAGCACATTGACGTAATCAGGGTCCAACACTCCTAGGTTTACTCGCATTTTATGAGGTCTAGGAACATTAAATAATATATCTTGTGTGAATTCATTTACTATTTGACTCTGGTATGCCATTGCAATTCCGAGTCTCATTGCTTTAAGGGCTAAACTTGCATAATATCCGTCCACATTAGTCAAACAAGAACTTGTAGAAAACATTAATTCACCATAGAGTCCACCAGGATATATTCCTAGCTTTTTCCATACTTCTTGCCTTTCTGGAGGCGCTATTTTTGCTATTATTTTACTTGGTTCATCATAAGGTCTATTGAAATCTTCTTTAGCAAAATTATACAATCGAAGTGCGATATCATTATCTGATCCTGATGTATCTAAACCAAGTCGCTCAGAAAAACTTTTTAATTTACCAGGTTCTGAAATCTTAAAAGGAGTTTTGCCTTCTATTGTTGCTTTTAAAGTTTTTAAAGTCGCTTCAGTGTGATAATGATATGTAGAAGCACCTAAAACATTTCTAACAAGCATCATTCGCATAGCCATTCCATCAGCAGTAATTCCACAAACACCTCTTTTATCTATTGATGCATCTGCTCTACAAGGACCATTTGAGCATAAATCACAGCGAGCACCTTTCAAACAAAAAGGACACCGCTTATCTGGCACTCCACCGAATCCTTGAGCTTCAAAACGATCCCATATATTAATAATTCCATCCTTTTTTATCCTTTCATATACTTTTTGAACAGATTTATGATATGAAAGTCTTTCTCCTTGCATTTTTATAATCTCATCCTTTTTTAATTAATTTTTTTAATTAAATTAAGTTTCAATTACTTAAATTAATAATTTCGAACATCTTCTATTAAATTCTTCTCTTATAAATCATAGATTTGAAATTAATCTCTTATTTGAAAGTGTGAAGAAAAACTTTTAATTTTCAATGATATTTACAATTTTTAATTATGAATTCATTACTAATCTTTTATTCAAGGAAAGGTACAACTAAAAAAATTGCCAAATTACTTTCTAACAGTTTAAACTGTGATTATGAAGAACTAATTGATCTTAAAAAACGAACTGGATTTATTGTGGGCTTTTTTAAATGTGGATATGCTGCTACACGAGAAAAACTTACAACTATTAAAAAGATTCAAAAAAATCCCGAATTATATGACCTTATAATACTCGGAACTCCCAATTGGAATAAAAGGATGACACCTGCCATAAGAACATACATTTCTGACAATAAAAATAAATTTAAAAATGTTGCTTTTTTCTGTACAGAAGGTGGAAAAGGTGGACCTAAATTGTTTGAAGGGATGGCTAAATTATGTGAAAAAGAACCGTTATCCACCTTAGAAATTACAAAAAAAGAACTTGAAAAAAACGCCCATACTGATAAGATCAATACTTTTATACACACATTAAACCAGAATTAATACATTTTTTGCTCTAGAATAAATAAAAAATCATAATTTTTTGTGAAAAATAAATGACAAGACCTAAAATTGTTTTACCTGAAAATGGAATTCCAGAGGATACTCTCCTGAAAGAAATGGAAGAAATTCGAAAGGAGGATATCAATTGGCGCGAGGGAAAAGTGTGGAGCCTCGTTTATCACGCTACAGATGAACACACAGATATCCTAAAAAAAGCATATACAATGTTCTTTTCTAAGAATGCATTGAGCCCAATTGCGTTTCCCAGTTTGAAAAAATTTGAAACAGATGTTGTTTCCATGGCTGTTGACTTGTTCAATGGAGATAAACGGTGTTGTGGAAGTATGACCTCTGGAGGAACTGAAAGTATTTTAATGGCAATTAAAACTTATAGAGATTGGGCGGAAGAAAAGTTTCCAAATATTAAAAAACCTGAAATGGTTCTACCTAGCTCAGCACATCCCGCTTTCGAGAAAGGAGCAGATTATTTTAAAGTAAAATCCGTACGAGTACCAGTCGATAATAACACTCATCGAGCAGACGCAAAAGCCATGGAGGATGCTATTACAGAAAATACGATTTTCCTTGTTGGATCTGCATGCGACTTTCCGAGGGGTGTTGTAGATCCTATTTCTGAACTAGGAGTTTTAGCTCAAGATCATGATCTTGGACTTCATATTGATGCATGTTTAGGAGGATTTATGCTGCCTTTTGTAAAAAAACTTGGTTATGAAGTTCCTGATTTTGACTTTTCGGTACCTGGTGTGACCTCAATTTCTGCAGATGTTCACAAATATGGTTATGGTGCCAAAGGAGCATCTACGATCCTGTACCGAAAAGAGCGAATTTGGAAATACCAATTCTCTGTATATACAGATTGGTCTGGTGGTATCTATATTTCCCCATCTATGAGAGGAACACGTCCTGGAGGGGCAATTGCAGCAGCTTGGGCAGCAATGAAGCATTTAGGAACAGAAGGTTATTTGAATTTAGCTAGGATTGTTATGGATACCTCAAGAAAGCTAATCAATGGAATTAGTCAAATTTCTGAGTTATATATCATTGGAAAACCAGTTATGAGTGTTTTTTCATTTACATCTGATAAATTTAATGTATATCATTTAGGAGACATATTGGATAAGAAAGGGTGGCATTTAGATCGAATTCAATTTCCAAATGCTCTACACATGATGGTGAATCCTTTCCATGCGGAGATTGTGGATAAATTTTTGAATGATCTTCAAAATGCTGTAAATGAGGTAATTAATAATCCCAAAGGAATATCTGGAGGAGATTCTGCTATTTACGGAATGGTTGCTAGTTTACCTGATCGTGGCAAGGTTAAAGATTATATAATCAATTTCTTAAAAAGCCAATATAAAATAAAATAACTCCAAATCCTCTTTTTTATATTTAAAATCTTGATTTTTGATCAAGATACAAATAGACTCGATTTCTTTGGATGTATAAAATATATATTGATATTTGGATTAATTTTATAACGAGTATGTAAAAAGGAGATATCCAAAAAAAAGATGAATTATGACAGCCAATAATGAAAAATTTAAGCAGAAGTTCGAAATTTCTTACGAGGATTATTTTAAAACTCGATTCAACGGGATTGTGGATGTTTTAAGGGCGCTAAAACCACTTATGGATGAAAATAAAATTTTAGATCGACTTAAGAAACTATTCGAAAAGAAAAATATAGAAATAATTGTAAGACAAATACAAGAACAAAAACCTATAACTAATTTTCAAGATTTCAAAGAAATCTTTAAGGAACAGTTGAGCACAGAATTTATGAAACATTGTGCTAGTTTTTCCATAGAAGAAGATACCCCTACTAAATTGTCTTTTAAATTTACCGAGTGTCTTTGGGCAAAAACATTCAAAGAAATGAATGCTACTACTATTGGGTATACTATATGTTGTCATCCTGATTTTGCTATGGCAAAAGCTTTCCATCCAAAAGTAAAACTAGAACGAACAAAAACATTAATGCAAGGAGATAATTTTTGTAATTCTACATACATTTGGGAGGATTAAATTCACAAAAATTTCACTTGAATTAAAAAAATCCTTTATATAAACATTACATGCCCCCATATTGGTAAATAAGTTATGAATTCTCTATATATTAAGAAAATAGCGCCGCATCAAAGCTTTAGATTTGCTAAAATTCTGCTAACTTTACTCATGAGTCCTAATTTAATATTTATTAACTTAAATTCATTTTTAAATAACTAACAATGAATGGTAATCCTTTTATTAATCGATAAGGATTTACCAAGAAAAAACAGTTATTTAAAATTATAATAAATTTTCGATTATTTTATCAACCTTTTCCTTAATATCCAATTTAGCGGAAAATGGATCTTTTAAAACTTGTTTAGTTTCAATGAATACATTTGTACTTAGCTGTTTCATTAATTTGATATCAACTTGTTCTTCAATAATAAATACAAAATAAATGGATTTTTGATCTCCAAATAAATCTTTTGTTATTATCGCAATTTCATAATTTTCTCCATATGAAATGGTTGCGATATCTTCTTTAAAAAGTCTTTTTCCTATGGCTCCAATAGCAGAAATTAGACCACTAAAAATAGTTGGCTCAATATCATTCAAATCTGGATCTAATTTCTTGGAGTAAAATGGGTACCCTTGTGAATCACAAATCAATATCGATTTTATCATCTTTTTTATACAATTTTCATTTATCCATTTTTTATGATTATAAATAATAGAAATCTTATTTTAACTTTCAGTTTATATCTTAATTATGTGCTACATAGTACAAAATTATATTATTAGCATTATTAAAAGTTTTGAGAAAACTCCAAAATTTTAAATATATGTAGTTTTTTATTTGACCTAAAATAATCTATCGTTCAAGTGAGATTTTATGGGAAAAGAAAAAGAAAAGGACAAGGATAAGGATAAAAAAGAGAAAGATAAAAAAGATAAGGATAAAGAAAAGGAGAAAAAAGATAAAAAAGATAAGGAAAAGGAGAAAGATAAAGATAAAGAGAAAAAGGACAAAAAAGAAAAAGAAAAGGAAAAAGAAGAGAAGGAGAAATCTAAAGTCTCGGTAGATCAAGAATGGAAGTTAGCAGTTAGTAAGAACCTCGATTCAATTACACATGCATATGAAAAAATAACTAATAAGTTTAGAGATATTGATAATTATATCTTAAAAGATGCTAAATCAAAAGATGATTTTATAGAAAAAGTAAAAAAAAATATTGAAGATTTGCCTGAAGCATCCCAGCAGATCTTTCTCAGTTTCTTACAATCGATCAAATAACTCTTTTCACATTTTTTTATTATTAATTTTAAATAGATTAATCTTAATTCTAAGAAAACTATCAGTTATCAAGAGCCTTTAATTCATTCTCTAAGTCTTTAATCTCTTGTTCAATGACTTTCTTTTTAGCACTCTCTTCATTATTAATTGCCTTTATTTCCTTTTCTACGGTCTTTTCTTTTTCGCTTTTTAGTTTGCTTAACTTTTTCTTTAAAGGTTGCGCTTTAACAATTAACTCCCTCTTTCGCGAGCTTAATTCTTTTTTTTTTATGTCAATCTCATCAAGTTTTTTAGTCACTTCATCGAATTCCTTTCGAATAGCTTCCAGTTCTGAATCTAATTCAATGATCCTAGCGTCAAAATCCTGATTAATTCTAATTTTTATATATTCCTCTTTCTTTTTTGCTCCTTCTTCTATTTGCGAAATTTCATTCTGGATATTTTTAATACGGCCCAGAATTTCTTCTTTTGACATTTTTTATCCCCTATTAAAAAATAAATATAACTGATATATAATGTGACATAAAAATCAATATAATTAAATTTAACAATTATTTTGATTTGAGAATGTTTAACATTGCTCTCGGTACTTTTCTCCTTTTCTAATTTTTCAACCTTTTTTTAAATATCTTTCATTTAACATTCCTATTTTCTTTTATTAGAAATTTCATAAAAATTTAAGAAGTTTATAAAATAAAGGATGTTACTGATAACTATAAACTAGAATAAATATAATATTATTAAAAAAAGAGTTAAAAATGTTAAAAATTTTTATTTAAGATTGGTGTTATTTTTTCTATGATTGTAATCATTGTATACACTTTTTATATAATACCCTAACGCTCCTCCAATAAATCCCAATACCAAACCCATCAATAAAATTATTAGAACAAATAACCACCCATAACCAAAACCAAAAATTAATGCACCAAATTGATCAAAGATTAAATAAATATTTTTTAAAGCTAATCCAGATATCATATATAAATTCCATGCTATAAAGGTTCCGATACCACTTGTTAAAGAAGCTCTTTTCAAATTTTTACATAAAGCGCCAGCAACTACCCCAGGAATTATAATTAATTGCCACACGGGAATTAAACTTATAATGGACGCAAGTATAAATGAAACGCTAATACCAATAAATATCTCTTCATTTTCAGGGTTCATTTGTTTTAATCACCTAGTGGATTTAAATATATGATAGATTCAATAATATTTGATGGAAATGTTACAGGAGTGTATTGTACATATGTATAATGATATTTTCCTTGTAAAAACAACTTCTCTAACTGATCAGCATAATGTTTTGAATTTGATATGCCCCGTTGACCACTTGATATTACAGATCTTGAATTACTGAAATCGCTAAAATCAACAATTAATCTGTGGGCTGCTCCCCCTCCCGAATAGCCAACACCATCTCTAATATTAGCTCCCGAAGGATTAACAGTATATCCTTCACCATCTCCCTCATATGGTCCTTTACTTAAGGCAGCTAATCCAGTAATACTTCTAACATAGTATTTATGAATATCACCCCATCTCCATTTAGAAGGATCAGATTTCCCATAAAAATCTTCAAGCCAATGAATTGTACTATTAAATGCTTTTAAAATTATATCATTCCTGGTTTCAGTTTCTGAAGTCGTAGTAATATTATCAAACCAATGTGAGTTTTCCTCTTCTTTCATAAGATACTCTAATTTGCTCCAACTTGGACTTCTTACAGCATCATAAGTGGTAAATTCGTCATTAAATGTAAAATCTTTAAAATAATCGCGCCATTTCCGATAAATTGTTGGAGCAGCTAAATCCTTATCCATCACATAATCCCACTCATTTAATAGATCAAGAATATCCCCAATTTGGTCGGGGATATCTGAGCCATAATAATTTTCTACAGTATTTATTATATAAGGTGTAAATGCCACTGCCATACTAGATTTTACATCTGATTGGAGATCCATCATCTCTAAAACACCAACGCTACCATTTTCAGAATAATTTAATACCTCATTTATTCTTCTAGCTCGATAACCCTCTGCGTATCCACTCATCAAGAAATATTTTTTATACTCTGGTCCAGTGGCAATTTGATTTGCGGAAGCTAAATAATGTTGAGATACATTCACAGCATTAGGCAACTCCTCAAATGGGACATAGCCAATCCATTCTCCTTCTCCATTAGATCCATTATAAGGTAATGAACCGTTACCATAATATTCCGAAGCAATTTTAGAATCATCTCTAATAGGTACTTTCCCTGTAGGACGCATACCGATTGTTCCATAAATATCCCCATACACTATATTGCATGGAGGCATATCTAAATACTGTGACGCATCATCAAATTCATTTCGATTCTTAGCATGAATCATTTTATAAACAGCTAACCATTCATATGTAATTTGATTTGGAACCCATTTAGCTGTTAAAATGAGATTTGGCTCTTCATAAGAATCTGGAATTGTACTACTACTTAAAATGTTATTCATAACAGGTCCATGAACTGTATCTTTTATTGTAAATTTTACAGGATCTTTCCCTTTTACTTTAATATTATAAACTCTTTCCGTATACTCTTCAGAACTCCCATTATAAATATAATGATCTTCATCTATAGTAGTAAAATAATACCAATCCAATTGGTCAGCAGGAAATATAGTGTTCCCCCAACCAATAAAATTGTTAAAGCCATTAATGGGAAAAGTTAATCCTGGTACAGTATAGCCGTAGAATTCAAAATTTTTATCTGTAGAGACTAAATGTACCTCATAGAGATACTGGGGTAATGCCCAACCCCAATGTTGGTCATTACATAAAATTGGGGCGCCAGTATTACTTTTTACACCATCTACAACCCAGTTATTTGAACCACGGCAGAATTGAGACTCTATTAATTCTCTTTGCCAATCTAATTGCTCTATATCACTTAAAAAATTAGAAACCACATTTGTCAAACTTGAACTAACTTTAAGAGACGCAAAATTTGGAGTTGGACTGGTAGGATAGCTTCCATAATTTGGACATACTGGGATTTGATATGGCGCATAATAAGAAAATAACTCAGGATACCAACTCTCATTTACAGCTTTGAAAGCATCATATATAATGTAACGGTAAAGATCATCATAACCCCAAGAATAATAAAAAGAAAGAAACTTCAAAATTGACATTAAATCTAGAATAGTAAATGCTGTTGGTTCAAAATCTAACAAATAATATTCTAATGGTTTCGAATTTTTAAGAGTTTTTATATAATAATTAATACCTTCGATATATCTTTCAATAGTAGGAAGAAAATCTATTTCTCCAGCATTCTGCATTTCATATGCTTTTTCAATTGAAATTTTTGCCCAGTATTCCATACCCGTAGCAAGATATAATTTATCATCTGCCAAGGCGGATTCACCTAGAATCTCTGATAACCTACCTCGTGCGATGCGTCTAAACATATCCATCTGAAACAATCTATCTTGACCATGGCAATATCCTAAAGCAAAATAGACATCTTCTTCATGCTCTCCATAAATGTGGGGAACTCCCCATTCATCTCTGATTATTGTAACTTTATCGAGAAGCTCGGGAATTGTTATTGTATCACGTTTGGGTACTTCACTAGGAATATTCCAAAATCCATCTCCTGGAAACAATACTTTACCTAATGAAGGAATAGATAATATTGGAATCGAAAAAATTGTCATAACAACTGCTGCTATAATCATTACTGCTGCTAATTTAACAATATTCTTCTTTTCATTAATTCGCATTTTTAAATCTCTATATTTTTCACTATTTATAAAAATTGTATGAATTATGTAATAAACTTAATTAAACTAATATAAAAACATTTAATCTATTTCTCTCTAAGCAAAATAAACATTTCATCAATTAAAAGCAATGCAAAATAAAAAAAAATAATCAAATTCTTCATAAAATTTAGGATCTAAAAGAGATTAGCTTAGATTCTAAAAATAGGAATTTTTAATGAAAAACTTTACAAAACTTTTTTAATTAAAATATACTGATTAAACAAAGAAATCTGTTAAATCTCAAAATGACATTAAAATTACTCGTAAAAAGAATATTTATTACTATTATCATTATAAGTACTTTTACAGTAGCTTTATCCATCAACTATAGTTACGCATTGAATAATGATGAAGGTTCTAAATCTTTTAATATCAATTTTGAGATGCAAGAATTTTCAGCTATAGAAGGTTTCTATAGTAATGTAAGTTCCTTCAATATAGATTTACCTACCTCTTCATGGGGTATTAGAGATATTGAGCTACATTTTACTGATATAGAATTTGGCATTGAAACTAAAATTATTGAAGATCAAAATTATACTCAAAAGGAAATTAAATACCAAAACAAAAATATAAGAAGACAAGGTTTATCAACACAAATTAAGTTATATCAACCTACAATTATATATGGCTTATATCTATATGGTATGAAGGAATCAAGAGACATAGCAAAAAACATATCAGTTCAGATTAGAGGATATAATTTAACAAATAATATACCAAACAATACTGTTTTTTCTGCTATGGATATTAATATATCTACTAATCTAGGGTGGTACTTACAAAATTTTTCCTCCCCAATATTTTTACCAAAAGGAAATTATTTTTTGGTATTAAATGGGTCAAATATAATAGATCCTAAAGATGATAGATATTCGTTTTATTTCAACGATTTAAACCCTAAATATCCCTCCTTACACTTTTCAGAATACACTAATAAAGATCAATGGAGCGTTGGAATTCAGAATTGCACATTATTATATAAACTAATTCAAAAAGTAAATGGAACAGCTGTTCCAGAAAATATCGATATGACAATTCAGATTGATGATATTTCTTATGAAGTTTCAAATGGAACATCTGAAGGCAAAGGGTATCTTAAATTAACAGATATTAATTACAATCCAAACAAAACTGAAATAGATGTTCAAGTAAAAAATAATAAGACTTCTCAGTTATTATTTAATCTCATTTATTATTCTAATATTTATAATATTTTTACGACATATGGTACACTTTTTGCTAGATATAATGCTACTAACTTATGGACTTTAAGCCCTGAACTCATAAGAATTTCAGATAATCATATTGTTAAATTCAACTACCCTAAAAGTTGGAATAATCTTCAAGTATTTAAAAATGGTGAAGATATTACATTAGATGTTATAATTGATACAAACAATAACTACGTTCAGATTCCTAATGATATTGTCCAAAATAATGTTTCTTGGGAAATTAAAGCAGAATCACCTAATATCCAATTTAATCTTAATGTAAAAATTTTTGAATTTCAAGTAAATGAAACATTAGAATTTAGTATTGGAACTCCTATCTTACCTGGTACCTATACTTCTTTTATAGTCAGTCCAACTGGAATTTCAAAGGAATTATCTTTAAGTGATAATGTTTTCTCCTATGATATCCCTTCAAATGCGATGAATGGTTCTTATACTGCATATATTTTTTGGCATAACCAAACTGATGCTGGAGTTCAATCTGTAACCTTTCAAATTTCTAAAGAAGATAGTCCTCCATCCGATAACTCCAACAACGACTCCAACAAAGATAGTATAGATTTGATTACATTTCTGATAATTATAGGGGTGATAGCAGGAGTTTCCGTTCCAGGAATATCTGGTTATATATTAGTAAAACATCGCACAGAGAAGCACAGAGATCAATTAGACCAATTTTTAAAAAAATGTAGTGATATTCTTAATCTAAAACACATTATAGTACTCGATATTAAATCCGGGATTGATATCTATTCACAATCTTTTGAAGATGAGAATAAAGAACTTGAAGCCACTTTAATTTCAGGTTTTCTACAAGCAATTCATAATTTTGGAACTGAAGTGATTAAAGGTGCAAGAGAAACGCAGACTATTAAAGTAGAATATAAAAAATCACTTATTATTATGACTGAAGTTGGTAAACTCCGAATGATCGTTATGATGAATAAACATCCCGAATCTAGAGATTTCGTAACCTCAATTGAGGAACTAGCAGCAGATATATATAGTAATTATCGTGAATTGCTCGATAATTTCCAAGGACAACTTAAACCATTCGTAGGTATAAGGAAGTTAATTGAAAATAATCTAAATGTTTCTCTTCTTTATCCTTTAACAGTAGCATTCAATAAGAATATTAAATTGGATTCTAATGAAAAAGAGATGGTCAAAAGAGCTCAAAATTTCATGAAGGAAAGTAATTTTAATTATTTTTATAGCATTTATCTCCTTCCAGATAATGTTTGTAAACCTAAGGATTACGAAACGATTCTTAAATTAATTGAAAAAAGAGTTTTCCAGCCTATTGAAAGAGATAAAGACTAAAATAACAGAAAAAAAAATGAAATCAATTTAGGATTTAAACATAAGTTTGAATCAATAAAGTACTTTGGCGAATAAAATTAAAACTATAGGATTTTAAAGCCATAACAGACACAGTATGAGAGCCTGTTGCTAAAGTGTCTGTCGAATATTGAAGAGCTACAGGAATATAAGTATAATAATCATCTATGTCATAACCCCCTGCTATGCTAAATGGCTCATTTAAAATTACACCATCAATCCTAAATGTAAAACGCATAAATGTCTGAAGAGAATTTGAGTAAATAATTGTCCTGGTGATAAATAAAAAATAAACCGATTCACCTTGATTTACTTCGAATGTAATCGTAAGCAATGGTATAGTTTCATTAGTATTTACAGAAGTAGGAGACCAATCGTCTAAATTTTCACTATACCAAGTTCCTCGAACTGATGTTTCCTTAAGTTGTGAGTTAAGTTCAGCAATTTTATCGTTGAAAATAAAATATGAATAGGCTCCAAAAGCTATCCCTCCTACACCTATTAATAATGCAAATACTGCAAGTCCTGATGATTTTCCCATAAATATATCACTTTTACATTTTTGTTATTAGTATAGAATTTAAATTAAATTTAGATTAAGATTATTCTACAATTTAGGTTAATAAAGTTTACTCCACATCAGTAATAAGGAAATCTTCCTTAATATTCTCTTTTTTAGTGAATTTTTCCTTATAAGAATACTTTAACAGTTAAAAGGAAAAAGAGTACAAAAATAAATTAAATATAGAAGAAGAAATTTTTTAATTTTACCCAACCTCATGTTTACTTGCATAAATAGAACATAACATCTGTAAAAAGTATGTGACCCCTGTAATTACTCCATATAAAATACCTAATGTCCAAGTTAAACCCCACATCAATATTATGCTGACATAATACATAAGTAAATAAGGTATTAAAATTCGAATATTTTTAGGTTTTCGAAACTCAATTTTCTTAATATAATCTAAAAATAGCTCAAAAATAATGAAAATTACAAAAATCAATGGATAAACCCAATACCACCATCCTCGTTGAAGATATAAATTAAAAATTACTATAATTAACGTAGGAATGCCAAGCAATATGTAGAATATACCCAATATATGTTCTACTCCCGGTTTTTTAACTCTTGAAACGAAAATAATGGAGATTATAATATTAGCACTATTTATACTAAAGAATAGTATTAAATCTAAAATATACTAGTTCATAATACATTTAACTCCAAATTTAATTTTATAACTTACAACATATTATATCATTTAAAAGTTGATCCTACTCTTTAGAAAGATTTAACAACTCCTCATTATTGAATTTCATTGAGGTGTATATTATTCAAAAAGTAAAAATAACTGTAATTGTTGATGAATTGAATGGGGCAGAACCGGGTTATATCAAATCTTTTGGGTTCTCAGCGATGATCGAAATAAATGATAAGAAAATATTATTTGATGCAGGTACAAAAAAAGATGTTTTAATGGCAAATCTCACTACATATGGAATTGATCTATCTTCAATCGATGCTGTAATTCTGAGTCATAATCATTATGATCATGCTAATGGATTATCTATTATTCTAGAAAATAATATCAAATTACCTGTCTATGTTCATAAATATTGGGAAAAGCCAGTTCGGCATAAGGGAGAACCTATTCCTCCAGAAAATAAAAGAATTATTGAACAAGGAAGATTACTTGAAGAATTAGAAGAAGAACTCTACATTACTAACGCTTATATGTCTCCGGATTATGGGGGAATTTATGAACAAGCATGTTACATAAAAGCAAAAGATTCATATATTCTAATTTGTGGATGTAGTCATCCAGGTTTAATAAGTTTTTTAAATGATCGAGAAAATCTGGGAATACCTATGAATACTCCTTTGCATATCATTGGAGGCTTTCATGGTTTTAAATTTGATGACGATCACTTACAAAAATTAGAACCATTAATTCATTCGATTATGGTATGTCACTGTACTAAGAATGTGGAGGTTTATAAAAAACAGTTTCGGGATAAGTGCTTTATTGCTACTGTTGGGAAATCAATTTCTTATTAAAGCCAATTTTATGAATTGATCAAAAATCTTATTTCATATACTTTAATAAATCCTTTACTTTAATCTCAGGATGATGATATCTTCCCTTTTTTAAGGTCTTTTCAGCAAATTGTATAGATTGTTCAGGACAGTAATTTATGCATGCTAAACACTGCTCACAATTATGTTGCCATTGTGGTTTCCCTTCTACAATGATAATATTGTTTACTGGGCAAACTTGTTCACAAATACCACAATTATTACATTTTTCATCAGCGTAAAAGAATTTATCACTTTCATAAACATTATCTCGGAATGATTTATTCATTTTTTCGATAGTCCTTCTAGTCTTTAAAATATCTATTTCAAGTGTCCTATCATTATTCTCTATGATTTTAGCAATATTTTTAATTTGATACAGAGCTTCTACAAATCTTTTTTTCTGTTCTTCCTCTGGAGTAACCTCATCATCTAAAATATAGCTATTAGGCATTTGAATAAAAAAACCCGAACTAAGAGTCTTTGATTTTGCTTTAAGAATCCTCTCTATTTGAATTAATGGGATGCCATCGACATCTCCATCTCTTGTAACTATAGCAAATATATAATTTACGTTATCAAGTTCAACTTTCTCCACAAAATCATGTACTATTTTAGGCAATCCCCAAAAAAATAATGGAAAAACGAACCCTATTTTTTCATTTGTAATTGAGATTTGTTCATTTTGCAGAAACTTTGCCATTGGGATTAATTCGCAGTCCCCTAAAATTTCTGAGAGATTCTTTGCAATATAAAGTGAATTACCTGTTCCTGTAAAATAATAGATTGTTGTTTTCATAGATCTTCATTATTTTCTAATCTTTTTAAAAACTTTGCTTTCAAAAATTATTAATTAATAGTTAAATTGTTTAATTTAAAACTTAAAATTGGTGAAAATATGGTAAAATACAAAAGAGGTCATCTTTATTATCCTGAAATCCCAATTCATAAAATATTAGAGGATACAGCTGAAAGATTTCCAAACAAACCAGCATTCTTACATCCAAAACAAATGACGTTCAAAGAATTTAGAGAAAAAGTAGATATTTTCGCTACGGTATTGAAAGATTTAGGTGTGAAAAAAGGAGATAGAATTGCTTTATATGGATGGAATTCAATTCAATGGGAAATTTCATTCTTTGGATTAGAAAAAGCTGGAGGGATTCTAGTTCCTATGAATCCCTTATTTAAAGAAACTGAAGTAGAGTATGAAGCAAATGACTCAAGAGCGGAAACTATTATTGTTTCTCAACCTCAATATCCTACTGTAGCAGCAATCAAAAACAACACAAAACTTAAAAACATTATCATAATAGAATCAGAAGGGAAAAAAGAGAAAGTAGAGGGAACGATTGGATGGTCAGATATAATAAACAAGACAAGGTCAGATCCTCCGGAATATGAATTCAACTCAAAAGAAGACCTCGCAGCATTAGTGTATACAAGTGGAACAACAGGATTGCCTAAAGGAACTATGCTTACTCACCATAATATGGTATCAAATGTTATTCAAAGTGCCCAAACTTTTGAATTAAGCGAATTAGATATTGCGATGACAGTACTTCCTCTCTATCATATTTATGGATTAAATGTGTGTATGAACCAAGCAATTTGGTTAGGAGCCGCACAAGTTGTTTCACCTCGATTCGAAATTAAAGAATTTTGTGAACTTATAGAAAAACATCAAGTAACCTATAGCTTGTGCGTACCTCCAATATTCCTTGAAGTAGTACGACATCTAGAAGAACCGAATGTAAAAGGATATGATTGGAGAAATCTTAAAATTTTTAATAATGGTGCCGCACCGATTCCCATGGAACTTATTGAAAGATTTGATAAACTTGCTAAGGAAAAATGCAATGCTAAAGATGTTACTGTCCAACACGGATGGGGGCTAACGGAAGCATCTCCCGTAGTTGCTGTAAATCCAATGTCTCGACGAAAAATGGAATCTCAAGGAACTCTAATTTCAGATACTTTTCATAAAATCATAGATTTAGAAACTGGTGAGGAAATTCCTGAACGTGGGCAAATTGGTGAACTTGTTATTAAAGGACCGCAAGTTATGAAAGGTTACTGGGAAAGACCTAAAGAAACAGAGGAAGCATTCTGGATAGATCCTAATACAGGAGAAAAATGGTTAAGAACAGGGGATATGGCATATATTGATGAAGAAGAATATGAACATCTTGTAGATCGCATCAAAGAAATGATAAAATATAAAGGGTGGAGCATTGCACCAGCCGAACTCGAGGATTTGTTGTTCAAAAATCCCCATATATTTGATGCAGCAGTTATAGGAAAACCTTCTACCGAATTGGACGTTGGTCAGATTCCCAAAGCTTTTATAATATTAAAGCCAGAGTCCAAAGGTAAAATAAGTGAAAATGATATAATGGACTGGGTTGCTGAAAGGATTTCTGCTTATAAAAAAATACGTGAAGTTGAATTTGTAGATGATATTCCAAAATCGGGTTCCGGCAAAATTCTACGACGTAAATTAATCGATCAAGAGAGAAAAAAATTAGGATTGCATTAAAAGCTATAAAATCAACGATAGAGGAATATAAAGACTCTTATGAAATAATATTATAAAATATGAGTGAATATCCTAATGATACCACGATTGTTAATTGAAAAATATCTGATGCATTTTAGGAATATGTAAAATTACTATATTCTCCAGAAGAAGCCAAGATCACTCGGTTCTCATCAGTTAAACCTCAATCCATAAATACAATAGCAAGAAAAGCTAATAAAAATAAAAAATGTTTCTCAATTCTTTATTTTTATTCCATAAATTATCAATTTCAGTAGGATCATTTTTAAAGTCGAAAAAATCACCCATTTGCTCATATCTTTCATATACCTGATTAATTAACCCATTAAATCTCTGTAATAGATGTAGAGATACTGAACAAAATAAAAAAAATCCAGAGAAACTCTAATTGAAATGATATTTTATATTTTTACTTAAGGATTCTCATTAACTTTCCTTATTATTAGTTATAAGAAGGGATATCAAAGAATTTCATAATCCCTAGGAATTTAATATCTTGTATATCATAATCTTTATAAATTTCAGGAGTATTAATTCCAAGTATTCTACTTTTAATGTTCTTATAACTTGCTATTCGCATAACAGGTAAATAATCTTTATCGCTGCTAACTATTACAAAACCCCTAATTTTACACTTTTCTAGAATTTCTACACCATTAGCAATTAAATAATTGTCTATATCGCTGTAACCTTTTCCTTTAGGGATTTTTAAAAGATGAAAAAATTCCTTATCTCGATTATTTAAACAAAAATCGACAATAATTTTGTTTGATAGCTCTAGATCCTCATCAGGCTTTGAAAAATAACGGATTATATATTCATCTGAAATGAAAAAGGAATTTTTAATGTATTCAAGTAATAGTTCATGGGCTTTTTCCAGAACTTGTTCAAAATTGAATGAAATTATCCCTCGTAAAGTTCTAACAAAATTGGGGAGATCTACAAGAATAACAACTTTATTTTCATGATATTCTAGAAACTCATCATATTCACCTGCATTCATGGCTAATAAAGGAATTTCCTCTATCTTGCGGAGGTGGTCTGCAATTTCTGTTAAATTAAAATTTTCAGAAATAGTCTCGATCAAATCATTATTAAAACTATTATTTTCTTGTATATTCTGTTTAACTTTTTCATTAGCTCCTTTTTTATCAATTTTTAATTTTTTTATTTTCTTTTTTTTTTTAAATTTGGGAGGGACTCCTTCCCATTCACCAAGCGTCACATTATAACTATAAGGTTTTGAGTAAGTTTTACAACTCATTTCAGTGCATCTAAAATTAATTAAGATACTATAATTACCATTGGCAATGAATTCACGATTATAGGATTTATCACACTTATCACATTCAGTTTTGAATAGATCCTCAAACTGAATATATTCGTTTAAAACTGCAAATTGAGTATCTTTATTTTTACAATTTCTATTCCAACATTGATACTTATTATAAAATCTATTAGAATCTAATCTCTTTAACATACTCTTATTACAAAAAGGACAGTATATTTTTCTTCTTATAGAGTTCTTAAGAAAATCAATACGTTCAACTTCTGATTTTAATAAAAAATACATTTTATGTAACCCAACCCTTATCATTAATATTGAACTATAGAATGCATCCCCACTTTTCCTTATAAATTTTTACATTACTATCTAATTATTTTTAATGTCCTTTTCTTTTTAGATTATCTTAAATATCCTAATAGAATATCTATATATGCATTAAGAAATCATAAGAATATAAATTTTACATTTTAAATTCAAGAATTTCATTGAATCCTAAGATGAGACCCTGAGCAATCATCTTTATATCGAGTAATTAGGTATACCTAATAATTTAAATATAATGTTTTCTTTTTCTAATTTAGATGAGTTATGTGATAATGCTGAAAAATAAATCTAGTAAAAAAATTAATTTTACAAAATACTAATTAATTAGAAGAATTCACTATATTTTATTTAAAAGAAATCTGCTCAAATGATGCAAAATGAACTTAATAACAGAAAGAGGGCTTGAATCAGTTAATGTATAGGTGTATTTCGTCGGTTACTTAACTATCTTTATTAGAGTAATAAGTACCACTTGAAAAAAAAAATCGTATTAAAGAACTATATTTAGGTGAAAATATATTAAAAAATCAACGAATTATGGAAATTGGGTACCCTTAAATTTATTTTATGCTTTATTAGGTATCATTTTAGTAATTTTAATACCTTCTTTATTTCCAATATTACTGATTATTAAAATAATATTATGGGTAGTAATAGGGTTGTTTTTAATGCCTTTTATTTATTTAATGTATTTATATTATCAGTTCTCAGCAAATAATAAAAACTTACAATATAAAGTTTGGAATCTTGTGATTCAGAATTTGCATTGGAATGGACGGGGAAAAGCACTCGATATTGGCACTGGAGCAGGACCATTAGCAATAGAGCTTGCGAAAAAATTTTCTCAATCCCTTGTTTGGGGTATTGATAATTGGGGGAAATTATGGAATTATTCTAAGCAAATATGTGAGGAAAATGCCAGAATTGAAGGAGTTGCAGATCAAGTTGTATTTCAAAAAGCTAGTGCTTCTAATATGCCTTTTAAGGATGGTGAATTTGACGCCATTGTAAGTAATTTTGTATATCATGAAGTTAGGGATATTAAAGATAAAAAGAAACTAATAAGCGAATCCTTTCGCGTTTTAAAAAAAGGAGGAGCATTTTCTCTACAAGATACATTCCAAAATCAAAAAAAATTTGGAGCTGTTGAAGATTTAATCAAACAGATTAAGGGATGGGGTATCCAAAAGGTAAATTTTATTGAAACTGCTGATGAGATACCAATGCCTAAATTCTTAAAATTTGAGTTAAAAACAATGGGATTAATATATGGAATTAAATAGATTTACAAAATCGAATGAGATTTAAAACAAAGAATGAAAAATGGGCATTAAACAAATATTAGTAAATCAAGTAAGAAAGCCTAATGGAAAAATAGGAAGAATAATGGCAAAAGGAATGAATAAGGGCCATGCAAAGTTAGCAAAGTGGGGTTTATCAAATTGTATAATAGAATCTTATTACTTTATATTAGACATTGGATGCGGTGGTGGAGGAAATATAAATAATTTTGCTAAAATTATAAAAGATGGAAAAGTTTATGGAATTGATTACTCAAAAACGGCAATTTATGTAAGTAGGAAGATTAATAAGGAATATATTGAAAAAGGAATTGTAGAAATAAATAAAGGTTCTGTGTCGTCTTTACCTTTTAATGATAATTATTTTCATGTAATAACTGGTTTTGAAGCATATTATTTCTGGCCAGATTTAATAAAAGCTCTAAAAGAAATATATAGGGTTCTTAGACCTAATGGATACTTAATCTTAGTTAATGAAGGTTATATATGTAATAATGAAAAGAAAAGGAAAAGAGCTGAAAAATGGTCAAAATTGGGAAATTTCCCTATTCATGCGCCACATGAGTACAGAGAATTCTTGGAAAAGGCTGGATTTTCCAATATTCGAATATTTGAAGAAAAAAAAAAGGGTTGGATTACTGCAACAGGTATGAAAAAAGTATAAAAAAGTATGAAAAATTGGACTATATAACACTCAAATAGAAATGATATAATTATAAATATAAATCCCAAATATATTATTGATTTAAAATGAATGTAAAGCGACATAAAGGCCATGAGCGAGAAATTCCCAATGCTCATATATATCATGCGATATTACCAATAATCTTTTTTATAATATGGACTCTTGATTCAAACATTTTTCGATTCTCAACAATTTTAAATGATTTTATACCTTTTATAATTCGCCTAATACTATGTTTAATAGTCATTATTATAGCACTTACTTTTATCATGTTATCCCATAGAACACTATTTAAATCTCACCAACCTCCCAATTCTTTGATTACTAATGGAATTCTTGGATATGTAAGAAATCCAATGTATTTTGGTATTTTATTAATTTATATAGCCTTTATTGTATTGTCTATTTCATTAATTAGTATGGCTCTTTTTGTAGTGATATTCTTAGTTTATAACTGGATGGTTAATTTTGAAGAAAATATACTCAAAGATATGTTTGGCGAACAATATTTAGAATATAAGAAGAAAGTACCAAAATGGTTTCCCAATCCTTTTAAAAAGAAATACATGTGATTTATAGCAGTAAGTATAAATTAGGTATGGTTAATACTTATGGAAACATTTTTATTTGCACTTATTTTAAGTGTAATTGCTGGTTTATCCACAACTATAGGTAGTGTAATTGCTTTTGTTGTTAAAGAACCAAGTAAAAAGTTCATTTCAATTATTATGGGTTTTTCTGCTGGTGTCATGATCCTGATTTCCTTTGTAGAACTATTACAAGAAGGTATAGATGCGTCAAACTTCTTACTAGGATCCACTTTTTTCTTTATTGGAATGTTGCTGATGTTAGTAATCGATATTACAATTTCACATAAGTATGAATTTGAATACAAAAAGGGATTTTCTGAAGATAAATTGGAAAAAACATCTCTATTGGTAACCCTTGGTATTTTTATTCATAATTTTCCAGAAGGTATGGCTACCTTTGTAGCTGCTTTATCAAATATTAAACTTGGAATTATTTTATGTTTTGCTATAGCACTCCATAACATACCTGAAGGTATTGCAGTAGCAGTTCCTGTTTATGTCTCCACTAAAAATAGTAGAAAGGCTTTCTTTTGGTCGTTTATATCAGGCGTGAGTGAACCACTTGGAGCCTTGATCGTTGGTTTCATTCTTTTTCCTTTTATTAATGATTTTATTTTAGGTGCTATGCTTGCAGTAGTAGGAGGTTTCATGGTTTACATTTCCCTAGATGAATTACTCCCTGCTTCTCGAGATAGCGGGTTTGAACATCTATCAATTATTGGGATTATCTTTGGGATGATTATAATGACACTGAGCTTAAGTTTATTTTAGCTTCTATATTTTCCTATGCTAATTTCAAAAAGGAAAATTAAAAATTTAAGGGAATTATGTCAATTAATATAATAAATATTAAAATTAAAAGGAAATAATATGGAATTTGAAACTATAATTTATGAAACTTCAAGAAAAATAGGGTATATCACTTTAAATAGACCTGAAAAGCACAATGCATTGAACTATCAGTTGCTTGATGATTTAGATGCTGTATTCGATCATGCTGAGACTGATAATAAAGCAATGGTAATTGTGCTAAAAGCAAACGGTAAAAGTTTCTGCTCTGGCTTTGATCTTAAGGAATCATATTATTTAACAGTGCCAGAAGGAGGATGGCAATATAAAAATTCATATGATATCTTAAACAAAAAGATTTATGCAAAATATCCACGTATATTTAATTTTCCGAAACCAACTATCGCACAAGTTCATGGTTATTGCACAGATGCAGGATGTTATCTTCAACTTCTATGTGATATCTCCGTCGCAGCTGACGATGCGATATTAGGGCATCCTGCCCAGAAATGGGGTGGCGCTCAAAGTATGCCTCTCTGGCAATTTTATTTAGGTGTTAAAAAAGCACGATATTTATTAATGACTGGGCGAACAATAACAGGGAAAGAGGCAGAACAAATTGGTCTTGTTAGTTTGAGTGTTCCAAAAGAAAAATTGGAAGAAGAAGTCAATAATATTGCGACTGAAATTACCAAAATACCACCTGATGGTGTTTTACATAACAAAATATGCATGAATACTGATTTACGAATGCGAGGGATTGATGCCTTATTCGACTATTACGGTCAAATGAATCGTTTCAGTCGATTTGTATTTAGAAAATAATTTCATAACTAGTTAAGATGAACCTAAAAATTGGAATGATCGGAGTGGGGAATATTGGATTAGTACATTTACTTTCCATAAAAAAGATTACAGAAGATAAACTCCTATCTAGGTTTGGACCTGAAATTAATATAGGAGGAGTAGCAGATATCGATAGAAGTAAATTAAGCAATTTGAAGAGAAACAATCCTTACAATATAGAATATTTTACGGTTAATCCAGACGAGATCATTCAAGATAAATCAATAAATGTCATCTATATAACAACTCCTACTAAATTTCATAAAGAATATTATATAAAAGCTGCTAAAGAGGGTAAAATAATATTTTGTGAAAAGCCATTAGCATTTTCTTTAGAAGATATTAATGAAATGATTTTAATGGAAAAGAAGGCAAACATTCAAACCCAAGTAGGACTTGTACTTAGACATTGCCCTGTTTTATGGAAATTAAAACAAATTCTTGTAGAAAATGCTGAATTTTTTGGTAAAAGATTATCATTTATATTTAGAGATACTCAAGAATGGCCTGTAGCTACTCGTATTCATACTTCTGAATGGAGGAAAGACCCCTCCTTAGCTCATGCAGGGTGCTTATTTGAACATAGCATTCATGATATTGATATACTCGAATATCTCTTTACTGATAATTACAAATTAACCAATTTATTTGCTAAAATACGATATGTTGCTACCTTAACTCAAGCAAGTCTAGAAGATGTAGCCACAATTACATTTGAATATGAAGATGGATTTGCAGGTGATTTGATAAGCATTTGGAATAAGGTGAGAATGGATGAGAGGAGGCTTGAAATCTTCTTTGAAAATGGATATGTTATATTAGATGGTTATACAGGAATTTCTTTTAATAAGTTTGAATATATGATTGGAAGAAAGAAAAAAAGGTTGAAGATGAATGATATAACTGAGGAATATCAAGAAATACATGATTATCCTAAATTTCAAGATATTACTGGGCATTACATACATGAAAATCTAAACTTTTTAGAGTCAATAATTAAGAAAGAAAAATTATATCCTGGATTGGAAATTGGTTATAGAGCTCATGAAATTATCGAATATGCTTACCAATCTTCAAGAGAAAATAAAATAATACATATTAATTAACCATAAGCTTATTTAAAAAATGAAATCTTCTATTCCTTATAATTATACACCATTTAATCCTGTGGAGAAATATACTGAAGTACGTAAAAGTGAAATCCATGGTTTTGGTTTATTCGCTAAAAAGCTAATTCCAAAAGATACGATATGGTGGCATGCACGTCCTCAAGACGTATTGATCATTACAAAGGATCAGTTTATGACTCTTGAAGCATCATATCAACAAACAAATGATTTTTTACTTATTCTTGTTAGATATTCCTATTATGATGTGTATTTAGACGCTCTAATTTTTTGTTTGGATAATTCTAGGTATGTGAATCATTCATTTGACGCAAATTCTGGTACCAGCGAAGAACTTGCATTAAATGCCATAGCAAACAGGGATATCCAGGTTGGAGAAGAAATAACTGAAGATTATTCACGATATTCTTTAGGATCATGGCTACAAAAATACAAACCATTTTTTGATCCTCCATGCTTGTGAAATCCATTTTAAATGATTGTTACTTATCATATAATTCTCTTAAGTAATCCTCTGAATTTAGAAATATTTCACAGTCACAGAATCCACCTGAATCTCTACAGTTTTTTAGAAATTCTTCTTGTTCCTCTTTGGGAATATTCATTTCTTTCAAAATAATTTCTGCATTAGTTAAATCTCGCCCATTACATCCATTAGTTTCCAGTAATTCTTCTAAACGATTAAGGAAAAGCTCTAAATCTTTTTTATTCATATTTTATTTCTACTTTTTTACTTATTATTCTAATAATCTTAATTTATAACATAAAAATTTATTCAAAGCTTAATTTTATTCCATATTCAATTACACATTTAAAAGTGATATATAACGGAAAGCGAAGATATACTTTACAAGCAACTCCATAAAGAAATAGACGAGCGCATGCCCATTGGTTTTCCTGCCCATGAATCTGGATTAGAAATACAGATTCTAAAATACCTTTTTACAACAGAGGAAGCAAAGATTGCAATTTTTTTGAGTGCATTGCCAGAACCTTTAAAAAAGATTCAAAAACGATTAAAAAGAAATGGAATCCAAATATCAATAGAAAAATTAGAAAAAACTCTTGACAATCTTGCTGATAAAGGTGCAATAATGGGAGGTGGTTCTTTATATGATAAAAAACATGATAGAAAACGATATAGTTTAGCTCAATGGGCTGTTGGTATTTTTGAATACCAATTGGGGAGATTGACAAAAGAATTTGCTGAACTCGCAAATAATTACTCTCATGAAGTATTTTATAAAGAATTTTTTAAAAAAAATAGACCAACCCAACTACACACAATTCCAGTAGAAAAAAGTCTTTCACCAGAATATACAGTAGGCACCTATGAAAATATAAGAGATATAATTTTGAATAAAGTAGACAAAATTGCTATAATAGATTGTGTATGTAGACAAGAGCATGATGTTTTAGAGGAACCCTGTAAACTTTCAGAAATGCGTAGGTGTTGTGTTATGTTCAATGATGGAGCGGTCAGACGAATTGAAGACGGAAGAGGAACAGAAATTTCTAAAGAAGATTTCTTTGAGTTGCTTAATAAATTTCAAAAAGAAGGTTTTATCTTACAACCTCAAAATAATCAAAATCCATCTTATATGTGCGTCTGTTGTGGGTGTTGTTGTGGAGTATTAACAATGGCAAAACAATTTCCTAATCCTGCTGAGTACTATTCTTCCAATTTTCATGCTCAATCAAATCCAGAATTATGTAATGGATGTGAAGTTTGTGTTAAACGATGTCAAATGGAAGCAATTAATATGATCGATGATAAAGCAAGTGTAAATCTAAATAGATGTATTGGGTGTGGAAATTGTGTTGCAATATGCGGACAAAAAGCAATGAAGCTTATTAAAAAAGAAAAAGTAGTTCTTCCTGCTAAGAATCAAAGTGCTATGTACCAAAAAATTATGATGAAAAAACGTGGTTTCCTAGGCACTTTAAAAATGATAGGAAAAATAATAACAGGCAGAAAAGTCTAACCCCAATCTGTTTTATACCCTGTTCCTCCCGAAGGCCACGTAAAGATAATTGCGTTTTCTTGACATACATACCAACAAGACCCACATTCTAAACATCTATTTAAATCCTTAATTCGAGCCTTTTGTTCTATAATTTCAAAACAATCTGCTAAACAAACTCTGATACAATTCGCACATCCTGTACATTTGGCACCATCAATTTTAATAAATTCTCCTGTTCCTTCTACCCATTCAACTCCAGGCAATTCTTTATAAGTTTTTACCACTAATGATTCACTCCTTTTTATATTATGCAAAAATTAATGGATTGGCATATTCAACAAACTTTAATATTTTATTACTTAATTTATTTGAAATTGGTCTTAATAGCTTTAATATAATTGAATAAATTGGTTCAAACATTGGTAATATGTTTTTCATTAAATTATTCATAGAATTTGTCAAAGGAATTATTAAGGCAGAGAGCATCTTCTTCTTTTTTATTAGTAAAATCAGAAGAGAATTTATTAACCTCAAATACCTTCTAAATCTCATTTCCATTTTTTTAAGCTTTTTAGATGATAATCTAGCAAATTTTCGCTTCTTTTGGTAATCGTAATTTTCATAAATCCAATTTTGATAATATCTGAAAAACATTTTTATCCACTTTGATATAATAGTATGGTCTTTTTTTATGTATGAAAGGATAGCTTTCAAAAAAGGGGTCATGAAAG
>Ga0209427_10001147_pt1 | contig 30030 bp, 27 predicted proteins | sample DeeMarSWOR136_30_FD_187465 | JGI IMG/M metagenome (GOLD analysis project Ga0209427, IMG submission 187465) | Marine sediment microbial communities from White Oak River estuary, North Carolina - WOR-1-36_30 (SPAdes) (version 2) | ecosystem: Environmental > Aquatic > Marine > Intertidal zone >...
GACTCGTTTGAAAACTTTTAAAGAAAGATCTGTGCCAATGCGACGAACACAAGAGTTTTCTATAGCCATACCTGCCTCTTTCGTTTCTGACACGCCGCATTTACGAGAAAAAACCTTCAGAATAGGCCTAGTTGGGCGTGCAGCTGCAATTTTCAAAGTAAATGAGATTATTGTGTATCCAGATATGTTGAATGTTGACCAAGCCAGAGACGCTGAGCTGCTGGCTTCAATTCTCTCTTACATGGAGACCCCACAATATCTGCGTAAGAAACTGTTCAGAATTAGGCGAGAACTACGCTATGCAGGTGTTTTGCCTCCCTTGCGAACGCCTCATCATCCATTAATAAACCGACTAAAAAAACTCAACATAGGAGAATACCGCGAAGGGGTTGTTGTGTCCTCATCCACAAGAGGATCATTCACAGATGTTGGCGTAGAACAGCCAGCGTTCATACTGGGAAAAAAGTTGCCACCAAACACACGATTAACCGTGAAAATTACACAACTCCAAAAGCAGTTTTTGGCAACTCTAGCAAGCCGAGAAGAGATAGGAACCTACTGGGGTTACAAAGCAACAATTTCTAAAGCTCCATTTGTACAACTAATAAAAAAGCGAAACTTCAACCTCGTGATTGCAACCTCTCGCAAAGGAAAATTGATCACGCAAGTTACAGATGCCATAAAAGAAAAGTGGAAAACCTCAAAGAAAATTTTGATAGCCTTTGGAGCGCCAACACAAGGCTTGTACGAAATCGTGGCTCAAGAACATAAAAGACTCGAAGAAATCGTCCGGTTCATTGTTAACACAATTCCATATCAAGGAACAAAAACCGTAAGAACCGAAGAAGCCCTATACGCCACCTTAGCTATCTTAAACACGTTTTACTAATAGCGTTATTTGCCACTAGATGTCTTTGAATTGCTTGTCATATAGTCGGCGATACAATCCCTTCTTTTTCATAAGTTCCTTATGGTTCCCTTCTTCAACAATTTCACCATTATTAACAACTATTATGTTGTCTGCATTTCTCACCGTGGAGAGCCTGTGAGCGATGACTATTGATGTTCTGTTTTTCAACAGAACTGACAATCCCCTCTTAATCTTTAGCTCTGTATAGGGGTCAAGGCTCGACGTTGCTTCGTCTAGGATCAAAATCGGCGGGTCACGTAAAAGGGCTCTTGCAAAGGATATCAGTTGCCTCTGACCCACAGACAACCTCATCCCTCTCTCTCCAACCTCGGTTTCATATCCATCAGGAAAACTTGTTATGAATTCGTGAGCACCAACCAGCTTCGCTATGTTTTTAACCTCTTCATCTGTGGCGTCAAGTTTACCATACCTTATGTTTTCCATTACGGTTCCAGAGAAGAGAAAAGGCTCTTGCAAAACTACTCCCATCTGGTTGTGAAGCGACCTCAAAGTCACGCTTCTGACATCATGACCATCAACAGTAATAGCTCCTGACTGAGGCTCGTAGAATCGACTCAAAAGCCTAACCATGGTGCTCTTTCCAGCTCCAGTCGGGCCGACAATAGCCAAGGTTTTTCCTGGCTCGACACTGAGATCGATGTCCTCCAAAACCGGATCGCTTAGATTGTAACCGAAGCTTACGTTTTGGAAGACTATTCTGCCTTTTACACGTGGGAGTTCAATAGCCTCTGGAGCGTCAGCTATCTCAGGTCTTGTGTCCATGGTCTCAAATATTCTCTCCGCCGCGGCCATGGCTGACTGTACAGTATTGTAGAACGTTGTCAAGTTCACAATTGGTCGGAAGAAACTGGTTACATATGCGAGAAAAGCGACTAATATTCCCAGCGTTATTCCTCCGCCTACAGTCAATATTCCACCGTACCACAAGACGATGCATGTACCAATTGCCCCGATTATCTGTATAACCGGCATCAAAAGAGCAAAGATTCTGCCCGCTTGCACGTTGGCCTGAAGGTTTTCTATGTTTGCCTGACGAAACGTCTCTATTGTGTCTCTTTCTCTCGTAAATGACTGAATCTCTCTTATGCCTGAAATACTCTCTTGAAGTTTGCTTGTGACCTTAGCGATTTTCCTCCGGGTCATTCGGTAAGCTCTTCTCAGCCTAGACTGGAAAACCAAAGTAATCAACAGCAGAATAGGTATAACCACGAGCGTTGCCAAAGTCAAAGGAACACTCAGCCAAAGCATCACCACCACAATGCCCACCAGCGTTAGAATATCACTCAAAACAGTCACAATACCCTGCGCAAATATCATGCTTAAAGTATCCGTATCGTTAGTAACCCGCGAGATTATCCTACCAGCCTCAGATTTGTCATAAAAACTAAAGGAAAGGTCTTGGAGATGTGAAAACAGCTTCATTCTGATATCGTTCACCATGTTTTGACCCAGCCAAGAGATCTGATAGGTTCGTTCGTAGTCAGAAAACCAATTTATGATGTAAACTGCCACAAGAATTATGGCTATGAAGGTTAACCCAGTGAGTTCTCCTTGGACTATGTAGTTGTCAATAGCCACTTTAAGCAGATAAGGAGGCACAAGTCCACTTAAGGAAACCACGAGTACAGCAGTAACAGCGATTGTCAGTCTCCCTTTATGTTTCAACACATACTTGGCTAGTCTCGCTATGAGAACTCTGTCAGGAACCTTTCTTACGTGCTCTTCATCATCCTCTCGCTCTAAAGCGCGTCTCATGTGATATCCAGTCACTTACCCGGTTCCTCCCTTTGCGAGACTTTATGGTCCCGCGAGTTTTGTTTCGTTTGAGCATCGATGACCAGTTTCTGCGCTTCGTACAGGGTTTGATAGATTCTGTAATAGGCACCCTTCTTCGCCATAAGAGTCTCATGAGTACCTTCTTCTGCGACCTCTCCGTTCTCAAGAACAACTATCTTGCTAGCGCTTCTGATGGTTGAAACACGCTGGGTGATCACGAAGGTTGTTCTGTTCTTAAGCAAGGCCTGCAGTGCCCGTTGAATTTCGTATTCTGTCTCTACATCAACGCTGGAAGTTGAGTCATCTAAAATGAGTATCTTCGGGTTTGAGAGCAGAGCCCTCGCAATCGCAATTCTCTGCTGTTGACCGCCAGATAGGGTTACGCCTCTTTCTCCCACCCTCGTGTCGTAGCCGTTTGGGAAGGCTGAGATGAACTCATGTGCTCTCGCAGTCTTGGCAGCCTCGATGATTTCATCAATCGTTGCCTTGGGCTTGCCATAGGCTATGTTCTCCTTGATTGACAGGGTGAATAGGAATGTTTCTTGTGAAACTATGCCTATCTGTTTTCGGAGAGACCTAAGCTTTACATCTCTGACATCGTAGCTGTCGACAGTGATCTTGCCTGACGTTACATCGTAGAAGCGTGGGATTAGACGAATAATGGTGCTCTTGCCTGACCCAGTTGCCCCAAGCAGAGCAACTGTCTCTCCAGACTTCGCTTCAAGATTGATGCTCCTTAGAATCTGTTGATCCTTTTCGTAGCTGAAGGAAACGTTCTCAAACCTTACATCTCCCTGTAGCGTAGGTAGTGCTATCGCGTTTGGCTTTTCCTTTATCTCTAGCTCAGCGTCCATAACTCCGAAAACTCTGTCTCCAGCAGCCATGCTGAGGTGGTAGCCCGAAACGAAGAAGCCCAGGAAGCGCATGGGCATCACAAGCATTGCTAGGTATGCGTTGAAGGCAACTAAGGCTCCTATGGTTAGGGTTCCGCTGATTGCTTCTGATCCTCCGTACCAGAATATTATGACTGTGCCCAGTCCTATGAGTAACGCTATAATAGGGATGAAGAAAGCTCTGACACGAACTGATGCAAGAGTTGTTTCGAAATATTTGTCGTTTTCAGATTTGAACCTTCGTCTTTCAAAATCTTCTCTCGCAAAAGCTCGCACAACCCTTATGCCTGCGATGTTTTCATGCAACACTGAAGTTAAGTTACCATATTGCTCGCGCATCTGCTGGAAAAGAGGTCTTATCTTCTTTCCGAAGTAGTAAAAGGTGAGAAATAATAGGGGCATAAGAAGCAACAACAACATAGTTAGCCTCAAATCCATAACGAACATCGAATACAAGGCTGCAGCTAGCAGAAACATTGAGTTTATGAGAAAGGTCAACTGCCAACCTAAAAAACCACGTATTCGATCTATGTCGGTGGTGACCTTTGCCAAAAGCTGACCCGTGTGAACGTTGTCATAAAACGCAAAACTTTGGTTCTGCAGAGCTGCAAAGACGTCGTTTCTGATGTCATAGACCACCTTCTGAGAGAAATAGGTGTTCACATATCGCTGGACGAAATACAGAGTGCCAACTATTATCGTAAGTCCAACGATTTCGACTGACAAGACTAGAAGTCTACTTTTGCCCAACTCCACCGTGGCTTCGTTTGTTAATAAAGGAAGAGCATTGTCGATGGCGTCCTTAGTTAAGAAAGGAATCTGTACGGCGACTACCACGCTGACGGCCATGCAGACTACGCTGATTAGGAAAAGGTGCCAGTTGCCGGAAACGTAACGGATGATCCGTGCGAAAGTACCCATTGTATCTGCTTTCCTTGACTTCTGTCGACTTCTCTTCCACCATGGCTCCTTTTAATCCTTACGCGCTCGTGGGAGAGTTCTACTCTTCAAATTTAAATTAAAAGTCAACTGGTCGCGATAACACAGTGGGGATTAAAAATGTTGATGAATGCTATCTTCGAAGAAATGTTTATAACTTAACATTCTTATCTCAAAAGGGACGAGATGAAAACCTATGGGTCACAGGAAAAAGCACGCCCCGAAACGTGGTTCACTCGCCTATTTACCTAGGGGACGTGCTGCACGCACAGTTGGCAGAATCCGTTTTTGGCCTGAAATTGAGACTGAAACGCCAACTCTGCTCGGGTTTGCAGGTTATAAAGCGGGAATGACCCATGTTTTCGTGGTCAACGACACACCGGGCTCCTCGGATTTTGGCAAAGAAGTAGCCCGCACTGCTACGGTTATAGATGTTCCACCTATCATAGTTTATGCCATTCGTGCTTACACAAGAAATCCCTATGGTTTACAAAGTTTTACAGAAGCCTGGATTAAGGAGCCGCCGAGAGATCTTGAAAGAGCTTTGACGCCACCTAAAAACAGCAATCCAGAACAAGCCTTCAAGAAAATAGAAGAAAACCTAGACAAAATCGCTGAATTCCGACTCTTAGTTGCCACTCAGCCGAGACTAGCAAGTGTCCCGAAAAAGAAACCCGACTTGGTGGAAATCAAGATAGCTGGAGCCACAATTCAAGAGCAGTTTGAATACGTGAGAAATCTCTTAGGAAAGACAGTTTCGGCTTCCGATATCTTCAAGGAAGGCCAGTACGTGGACGTCGTTTCCATAACGAAAGGCAAGGGCTTTCAAGGACCAGTTAAACGCTGGGGCGTTAGAATTCTGTCTCACAAGGCTAGAAAAACCAAACGGGGCATTGCAACCCTTGGACCTTGGCACCCTGCAAGAGTCCAGTATAGCATTCCAAGAGCAGGTCAAATGGGCTACCACCAACGCACCGAATATAACAAGCGCATCCTAAAGATTAGTTCAGAGGGAAGCGAGGTCACACCAAAAGGAGGATTTCTACGCTACGGTCAAATCAATGGAACATACGTCCTCATAGACGGCAGCGTACCGGGACCAGCTAAACGCCTAATAAGACTGCGCTATCCTGCTCGTCCTCCGAAAAGAATTCCAGAAGAGCCTCCGAAAATTGTTTCCATATCCCTCGAGTCACCTCAAGGATAAATGAGGATTTGAAACATGGGCAAGAGAATAGCCAAAATCTTCAACTTAGAAGGTAAAGCGCTAGGCAAAATTAACCTTCCAACCGTTTTCAAAACTCCAATTAGACGCGATGTCATAAAACGGGCTGTAGTCGCCCTTCAGTCTCACCGCTTTCAACCACAGGGACGAAATCCTTTAGCTGGAAAAAGAAGAAGCGTTGAATCTATGGGTGCCGGACACGGAATTGCCCGAGTTCCAAGAATTAAAGGGATGGGACGAAGGGCCGGCTATGTTGTTGGTACAGTTGGCGGTCGAGAGGCTTACCCTCCAGTAGCTGAAAAAAAGATTGTGAAGAGAATTCCCAGAAAAGAAATGAAGCTAGCTTTAGGTTCAGCTGTGGCTGCTACTGCCTCAAAGGAAATTCTGGCTTCTCGGGGGCATATAACCGACTATGTTCCAGACCTTCCTCTTGTAGTCGCTGATGACATTCAGAAATTGAAAAAGACAAGCGAGGTGAAAGAAGCTCTCATTAGGCTAGGTGTCTGGCCTGACATCTACCGAGTTGAGGAAAGCCAGAAAATTCGGGCTGGAAAGGGCAAAATGAGAGGGCGCAGAAAGAAGCGGGCGATTGGACCATTAATTGTAGTTGCTGAAAATGGAGGCATAACGAAGGCAGCCCGAAACATTCTAGGTATGGATGTTGTTAAGGTTAACAATTTGAATGTTGAACTTTTGGCCCCTGGAACCCATCCTGGTAGGCTTACTGTGTGGTCAAAGTCAGCCTTTGAAAAACTCGGAGAATTGTTCGGAGGCTAAAATGCTTGGACTCGCAAGACGTTGTAGTGTACCCTCTCATGACAGAGGTTGCCAGCCGCATACTTGAGGCAGAGAACAAGCTGGTTTTTGTCGTGAACATTAAGGCTTCCAAAAATGACATTAGGCGAGCGGTAGAAGAACTCTACGAAGTGAGAGTCGAAAAAGTGAATGTTGCAATAACGCCTAAAGGTTTGAAAAAGGCATTTGTGAAACTTCACCCAGACTACAAGGCTGTTGATGTCGCAATTAAACTTGGCATTCTGTAGTCAGTTGTGAATTGAGTTATTAATCTCTTAAGCATAGAAAGGCTTAATTTTGATTACAATCTAGAAACAGTTTAAGCTAGTGAGGAAAGCTGTATGGAAAAAATTAGAGTTGTTCTGTACGGTGTCGGAGCCATTGGAAGCCGTATTGCTAGATTTCTGCTTGAAAAGGAAGGAGTGGAAATTGCAGGCGTCATAGACATTGCCAAAGACAAGGCTGGAAAGGACCTCGGCGAAGTTTTGGGAATCGGCAGACGGTTAGGTGTTGTTGTCTCAAATGACTCGGAAGCTGTGTTCTGCAAGGCTTGCGCAGACGTTGTGATTCACGCAACCAGCTCCTATCTCAAAGATGTTTATCCCCAAATAGCCCCATTGGCAGCGTATGGAGTGAACGTATTATCCACATGCGAAGAGTTGACCTATCCCTATATTTCTGAACTTGAACTTGCAAAGAAACTAGATGCGCTAGGCATGAAGTACGGAGTGACTTTTCTTGGAACGGGCATAAACCCCGGCTTCCTAATGGACACGCTGGCTATTACGCTTACTGGCGTGTGCCAAAAAGTCAACAGAATAAAAGTTGAAAGAGTCATGGATGCCGCCACCCGCAGGGTTCCATTTCAAAGGAAGACTGGAGCAGGACTAACAGTGAAGGAATTTGAGAAGAAGATCAAGACAAAAGCCATCACTGGCCATGTAGGTCTTGAACAGTCAATAGGCATGATTGCCCGTGCGTTAAAATGGCAACTTGACAAAATCAAGGTTGACCCAGTTAAGCCTGTAATAGCGAAAAAAAACGTTGCAAGTGAAGCCATCAAAGTGAAGCGCGGCCAAGCAGCTGGATTAAAGCAGTGTTCTCATGGCATAGTTGGCGGAAAGGAGAGGATTACACTCGAATTCCAAGCCTATATAGCTGCAAAAGAAGAGTATGATGCAGTAACCATTGATGGAGTGCCGCCAATCCGTCAGAAAATAAGCCCTTGCGTGCACGGTGATTTAGCAACCATAGCCGTTATTGTGAATTCAATTCCTAAGGTGATCAATGCTCCGCCAGGTCTTATTACAATGAAAGACCTGCCTATACCTTCGGCAGCGCTAGAAGACATGCGAAAATACCTATAGCATTTTCAGTTGATCTAGTTGAAACAAAATTTCTGAAAGATCATTCTCAAATATCTAACGTTTATGTTTCTGTCTGATTTGTTCAGTGGATTTCCAATCAATTTTCATTGTGGCTGAGTCTATCATCACGCCATAATCTTTCTCGGCTACCTCAGATGAAACAAGTTCACCTAACGTGTCTTGAAGCACAAGTTCGGGATACCGTTCTAATGGTTCTCCATAGCCTCCTCCGCCAGGGGTTCTTACAAAGAAAATGTCGCCTTTATCCATTCTGATTGTGCATTTGGACTTCAGTTTTATTCGTTTTCCATTTGGCTTTATGATGTAGTACTCGCCTTTGGCTCCGGGTTTTCCACCGTATAATCCCCATGGTGATATTTTTGTTCTCTCAGCAAGCACTGATAAGGTGGCTGAAGGAGCCAGCAGCTTCCAGCTTCTTTCCAAGCCTGTGCCACCCCTCCATTTTCCAGGGCCTCCGCTGTCTTTGCGTAGTTGATACTTCATGAAGCGTACTGGATAGATGGTTTCTATGGCTTCGATGGGCGTATTCATCGTATTAGTCATATGAGAGTGCACTGCGTCCACGCCGTCAATTCCTTTTCTTCCGCCGAATCCTCCAGCTATTGTTTCATAAAAGGTCCAAGGTTTACCGTTTTCAGGGTTTATTCCGCCTACTGCAATGTTGTTCATTGTTCCTTGGCATGCTGCACAAACTTTTTCTGGGAGAATTTGGGCGAACGCTTTTAACAATACATCTACATTTCGTTGAGAGGTTTCTACATTGCCTCCAGCCACTGGTCTTGGCGGAGTTGGGTTCATCACAGTACCTTCAGGTACATAGACTTTTACTGGTCTGTAACATCCGTCATTCACCGGTATGGAGGGGTCAGTTAAGCATCTTAGAACATAGTATATTCCAGATAGGGTTACGCCTAAAACAGCGTTGACGGGACCATTTACCTGCTTGTCTGTTCCCCTGTAGTCAATGAGAAGTTGGTTTTTCTTGACGGTTATTGTGGCTTCTATTTTGACTTTTTTGTTGTCTGTTCCCGTGTTTTCAAGGTAGTCTTCCGCCGAATAGCTTCCCTTAGGCATTCTACCTATTTCGATTCGCATTCGTCTTTCTGAGTAATTCATAATTTCTTCCATGGCTTTATGCAAAGTTTCTATGCCATACCTATCTACGAGTTCTAGAATACGTCGCTTTCCGAGGAGGTTTGCAGCCATTTGTGCTCTTAAGTCACCCATTCTGATTTCTGGTGTTCTAATGTTTCTTAACATTATACTGGCGATTTCCTTGCAAACGACGCCTTTTTTAACAAACTTAACTGGCGGAATAATGATGCCCTCTTGATAGATTTCAGTGGCGTCTCCTGCCATGCTTCCAGGAGCTTTTCCTCCGACATCTGAATGATGGGCCTTATTTGTTGAATATGCGATGATTTTGCTTCCATAGAAGATTGGGCAGATAAGCGTTATGTCCGGCAGGTGAGTTCCGCTGATATACGGGTCGTTGAATATTATCATGTCGCCTTCTGCGAGTTTTCCTTTGAATTTTTCTAGACCGTTTTGGACTGCTAGTTGCATTGAACCTAGGTGAACTGGGATATGTTCTGCTTGTGCAGCCAAACGCTTTTTTTGGTCAAAGATTGTGCATGAAAAGTCCATTCGCTCCTTAATATTTGGGGAGTATGCTGAGTTTCGTAAGATTATTCCCATCTCTTCTGCTGCATAAATCAATGCTCCCTTTATTACCTCAACCGTTATGGGGTCTACAGTCACCTTAATTCCCTTCTCCTGTATTTGTTGAAAGAACGATGTTTCCAAAACTGTCAACTTTGGCTACCCAATCTGGATAAACGACCGTTGTGGCATCGTATTGCTCAACGACCGCGGGACCGTTAATTATGTTTCCTGCTTTCAGTTCTTCCCGCCTATAAATGGTAGTCTTAACATACTCATCATTCTGTTCAAAAAAGACTTTTCGTTTCGCAATAGCAGACTTTTTCGATGGCTCTTCTTGATGTAGAGGTTTTTCTCTGAGCTTTGGCTTTTCAACCAGCCCGGCTGCAATCAGCCTAACGTTCACCAATTCTACCGGTTCATCTCGTACTGCATAACCATAAATTGCTATGTGTTTCTTGTGGAAGCTTTCAGCTGTCTGGCGTAGAACGTCTTCGGTAAACGGCGTCGATGTTGGAATTGTTAGTTCATAGCTTTGACCAAAGTATCTCAAATCCATTTGACGGATAAAACGCATATTCGCTTTTGGAACATGCTGCTTTTCTAGTAGCTTGGCTCCCTTAACCTCTAGCTCTTTGAATGTAGTTTCAACTTCCCTTACTTCAACCTCGTTCATTAACTTCATGAGTGCCTTTACAAAGTTGTTCTTGAAATCAGCAGCGAGCAACCCGTGAGCAGAAAACAAACCGGGATTTTGGGGGACAATCATTCTTGAGAGGTTTAACTCTTCGGCTAAAGCACAACCATGCATTGGTCCTGCACCGCCAAAACACATTAGAACGAAGTCTCTTGGATCGTGACCACGTTCAACGGATACTATTCTCAAGATTTTCGCCATGGCTGAATTCGTGATCTTGATGATTCCTTTTGCTGCTTCGGTAAGTTTTAGCCGGGTTTTTTCACAGATCTCCTTCAAAATCGTTTTTTCCGAAAGTTTCGAATGGATTTTCATCTCGCCTCCAAGCATATAATTGGGGTTAAGTCTCCCGAGAACAACGTTGGCATCTGTTACGGTTGGCTGTTTTCCACCTTTGTCATAACATGCTGGGCCTGGCTCTGCTCCCGCGCTAATGGGGCCGACCTGTAGTGCTTTACCTCTGTCTACCCAGGCGATTGTTCCTCCGCCAGCGCTACACTCAGCCAAATCTATGAACGAGTGTCTTACTGGGTAGCCGCTTCCTTTCACTATTCTGCCGCCGTGGACTTTTCCCGCAACTTCATATTCGCTTACAACTTCAGGTGTTGCCTGTCTTATGGCTCCAACTTTGGCTGTTGTTCCGCCCATATCAAAGCTTAAGACGTTCTCGATTCCAAGGAGTTTTCCGTAAAAAGCTGACGCTATGACCCCGGCTGCTGGACCTGATTCAATCACACTTACAGGCTTTTTTGCAACAATGTTTTTTGTGGCTATTCCCCCGTCTGATTGCATTATGCACAATGGAGCCTTCACTCCCAACTTTCTGGTTTCTCTTTGCAAGTCATTAAGGTAGCCAGATACTGTTGGCATCAAAAAAGCGTTTACGACTGCTGTACTTGTTCTTTCATACTCTCTATATTCTGGTGCGATTTCAGAGGAAAGGGAGACATAAGTTTTCGGCAGCAATTTTTTCAACATCTTTCCGATTTCACGCTCGTGCATTTGGTTAATGTAAGAGAAAAGCAGAGCAATCGCAACGGATTCGACATTTTCTCTTTCCAGTTGTTGCACTAATCTTTTAACTTGATTCTTGTTGAGGGGTGTAAGAATTTCGCCTTTCGATCCTGTGCGTTCTTCAACTTCAAAGCGCAATGTTCGTGGAATGAGTGCGCGAGGTTTTTGTATGAAAAGGTTGTATAGTTGGTGGCGGCGTTGTCTCCCAATTTCGATTATGTCGCGGAAACCTTTTGTTGTTATTAGTGCCGTTTTGGGCAATTCTAGGTTTAGTTGCCCAAGCAAAGCGTTTGTAGCCATAGTTGTAGCATGAATGACAACTGATATTTCCGCATCGCCGGTCTTTCTTAGAAAGTCTTGGAATGTTCTGATGACAGCTCTCTCCGGCTCCCTTGGAGTTGAAGGAATCTTTATGTTCACTAGTTCGCCGCTTTCCTCCTTTAGAGCAACCAGATCCGTGAATGTCCCGCCAATGTCTATGCTTACTCGATATTTCGCCAACTGCCAGCAAACCACACTGAATCTTCAGGCTTTTACGTATTTACGCGTATCTTTCAAAGCGCGCTCTTCACCTTTCTGTTTATCTTGACTTCATAAATCAAATAAGCCTAGTTTTTAAATCGAATTGAGATGCTTCATGAGAAGGATTATTCGTAGGAAAAAGTCTGGTTACGCTTTAGGCTTCACACTATTTTTTATCGGATTAATTGCGTTGTTTGCAGTGTTGTGGGAGTCGTGGCCCAACGTGTCCGCTTCGGATGAAGTGTTTTCAGCCTTGGAGTCGTATCTTTGGGCAAACCAGTTTGAATTTGGCTTAGGTGTCAGGTTGAAACTGATGCATTTGACCATGCTGGGCGCAGCTACATTGGCTTTGGGAATTTTTGTTCTGGCTTTCAGCCGACAAGTATTCTCTGTTTATAGTGGAGAAAATGTTTTGTTGCAATGTTCCTTCTGCATGAACCGTTGGAAGGCAAACCGAGGAAAAGGACTGGCTGAATGTCCACACTGCCATCAATTTGTCGAACAGAGAGTAGTGAAGACTGGAAAATAGACAGAATATGTACTAGCAGAAGGCGAAAGATCAGTAGAAACAAGCCTTAGAGCTTCAAAGTCTTATCAATAATTTTTCGTAATCAGCAACGATGTATTTCTTGCCTTTTTGAATTACTTTATGCCCCTCTTTTTCCAGTTGTTTTTTCTGCCCTTCAACTCCGCCCGGATATTTTGCGTTTATCACTCCACCAGTTTTCAGGGTGCGCCAGTAAGGGGTAATATATTTCTTACCCCCTTGTCTTTGTTCTTCAGCAGCCTTAGCCGCAATCCAAGCAAAAATACCAGTTGTCATAGGACAACCAATCGTTGCCTTATGTTTTTTCGCCAGAGCCGAGCGAATTTCATTAATTGTTACAAGTTTTCCCTCAGGCACTTTTCTCATAATCGAATCTACTTCCAGTGGCGCCGGGATAACTACTGTGCCTGTGCCCCATCTTCTACTCATTTTGTCAGTAATCTTTTCTACTTTCGGCAGATCCTTACTATCTGCCAATTTCTCCGTCCAACTCTTCTTTTTCGTTGTCATAGCGTTTCCCTTTCTCAGAAGTCATGGATTAAGACTCTGAATTTAGGCTATATATCGATTCTGCTCCTTGTGATGAGTGCGTGTATATTTAAAAACGAGTGCAAAACGAAAATTGATGACAGAGAATATGGAGCATCATCATTTCAAGCGTAGTTTAGGTAAATTTAAATTTCTGGCTACGCAATTCCGTGTGAGTCGATGAATTATGAGTTCTCAAATACAGGACTTGATGGATAAGACAATTCAACATGCATTGAAAGTCGGAGCAGATTTTGCTGAAGTAAAAGGCGAAGACTCGATAACACGAAACATTGAAGCCGTAAACAAGGAAATACGGACAGTTTCGGAAATCCACAACATCGGAATTGGTGTGAGAGTTTTATACGGGAAAGGAAGCGGATTTTCCTTTTCCAATGTTCTAGACGAGGAAAATGTTTTTCGCGCAGCTGAAACAGCCATGAAAATCGCCAGAGCCTCAACAAAGAGAACACTGATTAAAATGAAGCTTGCAACGGTCCAAACTGTTGAGGAGAAAAAATCCACAAACGTGAGCAAACATCCTAAAGATGTTTCGCTTGATGAAAAGAAGGACTTATGCTTAAGACAATGTAAGACCGCCATGGAACGAAGTAAGCAAATTGTGAATGCTACAAGTAGATTCGGAGAGTATTATGGGACAATTTACTATACAAACAGCGAAGCAACAAAAGTTTCTTATGAACCGCTACTGATTGGCTTAGGAATCTCTTGTGTGGCAAAAAAGGGCAAAACAATAGTTGATGCCGTAGACAGCCACGGCGGAAGCCTTGGACTAGTTACCTTCGAAGAGGAAAACAATACCCCAGAAAAGACGGCTGAAAACGCAGCCAAGTGGGCGCTGGAAAAATTAAAAGCAAAACCAGCACCTTCCGGAAAATTCAACGCACTCATTAACCCAAGGCTCGCTGGAGTGTTTGCACATGAATCATTCGGGCATCTTTCCGAAGCTGATAACGTCATTGTGGGGGTTTCTCCATTAACTGGAAGAATCGGAGAAAGACTTGGAACAGAAAATGTTACTATAATTGATGAGGGCCTACCAGAAAAAGGAGGCTACAAACTATACTTTGACGACGAAGGAGTGCCATGTAATCGTGTTGAAATCCTGAAAAAAGGAATACTGAACTCTTACCTTCACAGTCGACAAACAGCAAGAGCATTGAAAGCGGAGCCTACTGGAAACGCTAGAAGCCAAGACTACTCTTTCGAACCGATTGTAAGAATGAGAAACACGTACTTTGACGTTGGAGATTGGAAACCAGAAGAAGCCCTAAGCGAGCTTAAAAAGGGAATATACGCAATAGACACATCGGGTGGACAAGTTCAAGCTACTGGAACCTTTCTATTTAAGGCTGTAAGAGGATTTTGGGTTGAAAACGGAGAGCTAAAATATCCGCTGCGAGACGTGGCGCTGACTGGAAACATCCTTGAACTTCTTAAAAACGTTGACGCGGTCTGCAATGACCTAAAAATATCTAGCAATCCATTTGGAGGCTGTGGAAAAATGGAACAGAGAGCCTTAGTCGGAACGGGTGGACCACATATGAGAGTGAAAGAGGTTCTGTTTGGGGGTGCTGGTTAACATGGAAGAACTGTTAAGAGTAGGGAATAAAGCCGCAAAACAAGCCCAAAAACTCGGTGCAGACGAAGCCGAAATATTCCTTTACATGGAAAATCAAGCATCCGTAAAATTTGTTGGAGGAATCTTCGCTTCAAGAGGAGGAGCAGTGAAAGGAATAAAAGGTTCACTTATGCGAATAGCGGAACCGTGGATTAAGAAAAAAGGACTGCCAATAATAACAAGCGGAACTAAAGCAGGAGTCGGTGTGAGAGCTACTATAAAAAATGCAATAGGGTTCTCCAGCGTATCAAGTATCGAAGAAAAGAAGGTTATAGGAGCTGTAGAAGAAGCTGTAAAAATAGCTAAAATTAGACCACCAGACCCGAATTGGGTTTCTTTGTCTGAACCTAAAAAGCTGACAGGACAATATGGAATCTTTGACAAAAGAATCTCAGATTTAGAGATTGAGAAAATGTTGGATTTATGCGTCGATTGCTGCATAACTGCTGGGGACTTCGACAAGAGAATTATACAGGTAATGGCAATGATCTCTGCGGCTTCCGTCTCCTTCGGCGTAGTGAATACACAAGGTATTGATGTTCATGACAGAGGAACATTTTTCTTCACTGGCGTGGGTACAAAAGCGAAATTCGGAGATGAAGAAGTATCAAGCGGTGATTTCCTAAAATCCAGAACTTTCACTGAGGATTTGCGGTCTATTGCTCTCAGTGCCTCGGAAAAAACAATTGAATGCCTTAACAAAAAACCATTGCCCGAAAAATACGTAGGACCAGTTGTATTTGAGAACACAAGCTGGAATCAGCTTTTCTCAATAATTTTCACTTCAGGCATCTCAGCTTTGAATGTTCAAGAAAATAGTTCAGTTTACAAAGGGAAAATAGGAAAGCAGGTTGCGAAAGAGAATGTCTCCGTTGTGGATGACGGAACATTACCCGATGGCTTTGGAACAAGTAATATAGATGACGAAGGGGTTCCTAAGCAAAGAACTCGGATAATTGAGAAAGGAGTCCTCTACAATCTTCTATATGACAATTATGCAGCGAAGCGCGAAAAACGCGAGAGCACTGGAAATGCCAACAGACAAACAATTTTTGGAACCGCTGCTTACGCCAATCAACCAACAATAATGCCATCAAACCTTGTATTCAAGCCTGGCAAAGGCAACTTAGAAGAGCTAGTAAATGAAATAAAGGAAGGTGTACTTTTGAAAGGTTCATTAATAGGAGCTCTCCATTCCAACAGAGTAACCGGCGATTTCTCTGTGACTGCTGACAACGCCTTCAAAATAGAACATGGAGAAGTTGCCTATCCCCTCAAACCCTGCACAGTTGCCGGGAACCTTTACGACGCTCTGAACTATGTGGCAGTCACTGGAGATGATCTGAAAAGTTTTGGGATACCCATCTACTTTGCAAACGTCATGTGCCCATCAGTAGTCATAGAAAAAATTGTGGTGTCGACCTAAATCTCTCTTTTCATAGTACTCATTGGCAATTCGCCCTCTCTGAATTCAGCAAAGATTTTATCGAGGCGATTAGAGTTTACCAGCTTAGATGTATGAATGAAGTGGTGAATGAGTTAGATGTCTGTTAAAACAGGTGTTCATGAAAAGAGGACATTGTCCATCTCTGACCTCTTGGAGAACGCGAGAAAGAAGCCAGATTTCCACAAAGTTGGCGCCATAGCCATGTTCATCGGCGTGGTCCGCGGCGAAACCAAAAAAGGCGAAACCGTGAAAGAGCTTGAGCTTGAAGCTTACAAAGAGAAAGCAAACGAAGTGTTAGAAAAAATCTGCAGGGAACTGCAAGCCAGAGAGGGCATAATTGACGTGCAGATTCATCATTTTACTGGCCAGTTTGAAGTAGGTGAAGAACTAGTTTATGTTTTGGTTGGTGGAAGCCACCGAAGCCATGTGTTTCCAGTTTTACAGGAGGCTGTTGAATTGTACAAGAAAGAGGCACCGATCTTCAAAAAGGAAACCATAACCGACAATAAGGGCGCAGTAAAGTCCTACTGGGTAACCGAGAGAAAGACGGAATAAACATCATTATGCAGTTTTCATCAACTTAAACTTCCATTCGCACCAAACATCTGGCGGACGTTCGTCTGGCGGGCAGATGTTGCATTCCACTTCTATATTTGGGTTAAATTCCTCTGCAAACGCTTTCAGGTAAGGGAATCTAACCTTTTTGCATGGGAAGACTTCTAATCCTTTCCGAATTCTTGTTAGTTGTGTATGACATTTGACAACTCGGAATTTTCCTCTTGTTTGTGAAACTTCAACCTCTTTGTCTCTCTGATCTAATGCCCAGCTTGTGTTTCTTAAGGCGTACATAAGCGAGGGAACATTATTCTGCTTTGTTTCAAGCAAAGCCTTAAGATCTCTTGCTTCAAGTTTGCCCATAAGCTTCCAGCAGTTGGCGTCAACTTCGGTGGCGGCTTCTGTTCCAAACTTCTTCTCAATCCCCAAAAAGTAGAGACCGTCAACCCTCCAAAGATTACGGATATGCAAAAAGAAAAGGTCAAGCAGCTTATGCTGGGGCATAGCTTTAAGCATTTGCCGGTCTCGGTTTTTTGCACGGTTCATTTTATACACCTTTAGAAGACCAGATAGAGTCCGGATTACCATAAATCATTTTCTTTTAGAAATTCAAGCAAACTTCACAACGTGATTTGTTCAATGGTTGATCTTTATTATTCCATTTCAACAGTCGCTGGAGGCTTCGGTGTCACATCGTAATATACAGCATAAACGTTTCGGCAAGTTTCTAATATTCTGTCTGCTGCTTCGTTTAATGTTGTCCATGGAATTTCAGTCACCTTTGCTGTTAAGAAGTCGCTTGTTTGTATTGCCCTTAAAGCTACAACGTATGGCTGCTCCTGAGACGATTCCTTCACAGTATAGAGGATCCGGGTGAAGGAGGGGTTTTCTATGATGATCTCTGCTTGTAGAGAAACAAGACTCGATATTGAAGGATTGTGAAGACCACCATTCGCAGTTTGGACTTTTAAAGCCGCGATTTCACCATACAATCTTTTACCGCCTTTTAGGCCTGTTGCCTTTGCCTTGAAAACCTTGACTGAAACGTTTCTTGAAGGGACGTTAAGCTGGCGTGCAGCGTTTTCTTGAATATGCATGGTTCTTACGTGGGAAACTGTTTTGTTGTCAAGAATGGCAGCGAAATACTGGCTTGGTTTATGTCTGGCGAAGTTTTCTTCAACAATGGCTGTCGCCTTCTTCTCCGAATCAAGCTTATCTCCACTAATCTCACCTACAACTCGAACAGACAAGCCTGGACCTGGAAAAGGCTGCCTCTCCGAGATTTCTGAGGGAATCCCAAGATAACGCGCTACCATGCGAACTTGTTCTTTGTAAAGCGAAGCGAGAGGTTCAACAACTCTGAAGCCGTAATGTTCAATTGTGTTTATTCCCATCTGCTCAAGTACGTTGTGTTGAGTCTTCACGCCACGGGTTGTTTCTACGATGTCAGCTTTAATGGTTCCTTGAACAAGAACCTTACAGCCTTCTTTCTGAGCTGTTTCACCCAAGACCTTATAGAAAGTTTCACGGAACATCTTGCGCTTCTCTTCTGCATCTTGCAAACCTTTAAGTGCGTTTAAAAAGCGTTCCCGAACGTTTAGTATCTTCATAGGCAGTTTTATAGGTGACTTCGAAACCCAATCTGTGACCTGTTGAGGTTCGCCTTTTCTCATAAAAGCGTCGTCTAAAATAACGCAGAGAAGGTTGTCGCCAATTGCTCGATAGGTTAAGACAGCGCTTGTTGTGCTGTCAACGCCGCCCGAAACGGCGATTAAAGCCTTTTCATTTCCGATGAGTTTCCTTGTCTCCGCCATTTGTTTTTCAACAAATTCTTGTGGATTAAAAGCCTGCAACCAAACGACCTCACATAATTAGCTTTTTGACGGCTCTATTCGCTTAAATATTTGCCGCTTCTAGGTAGTCTAACACGGCGTATGTTGAGGCTCCTAGGATTTTTCTCTATAAAACTTGACTATCCATTCTTGTAGGTTTGTGACTTCTGGAATAACCCTCTTGAATACATGGCTTTCTTAAGAGAATTGGAGGACACAAGCCACGAAAGTTATTCCAAGATGCGTAAGATGTGGTTCTCCTCTGCTATACATGAACATCCACGGCTTAGTCTACTTTTTCTGCCCCAACTGCGGCTACGAAACGGCTTTCACAGGGTTTCCGTCAATAGAAAGCTGGAGAGAAAACACCTAGAAGCTAACAAGCTTTTGCATTTTAGATCGACATGGATTATGGTCTAACGTTTCCAGACCATATTTCGATCTTCGTAATATTCTGTTTTTGAAGTATTTGTCTTATAGTTATGGCTTCTAGAATTAAATTGTACACAGCTGAACTCGGGATTACAGATGAAAAAGAGCTTAGTCGTTTGGATATTTGGTTGCTTAACCTTCTTCGCAGGCTTGCACGCTTTTGATGCAATCTTGTCCTTCGCATCTAACAGTAACAGTACAGGTTCACTTCTGCAACTTTACCCCTTTTATGACAGAATCAACAGAATAATCGGAGAACTGGATGTAATAACGTATTTTTGGCTCTCCTCAGTCTCAACACTTGCCTTCATGGGAGTCACGTGTTACACCGCCTTTTACGACCCGATCTTAGCTTATGTTAAAAAGGTGATTTCAGAAACCAAAATAGACGATTGTCAAACAGACGGGGGGCTTGATTCGGAATTAACCGCTTTGTCAATGATTAATGAGTCCTTAACAACTCAGGGCGTACTTATGAACAACGTTAAGAGCGAATTAGGCACTCTCAAGGACGGCATCAACGCACTAAAAATTGACATGACACGTTTAAGGCGTAAAATTGAAGGTGTAGAAACCGACCTTGCCAAGCTTAGAAAATGCCCTGCATGCGGGAAGAATGTACTTCCTCAATTCAAGTTTTGCCCCCATTGTGGAGAAAAACTGTCTCTTTACGTGCTTGTACGCAGATTGCCGAAACAGGGTTCAGGCTTGACAAAGAAAAAGCTAACAGCTTGAATTAAACAGCGTTATGTTTAAAAGAACTAAAGCGCCCTTCTAAGTTTCAAGAAGGCTTGGGCATGGTTGACGTTTGGATTCCCTACGGAAGAACTGAAGTCTGCGCAAGGATTCCAACCAGAAATTTTCTTGGCGTGATTGAGCCGAAAGAAAGGCCTGGAGTTGCAGACCCGCGAGTTGAAGTTGAAAGAGCCTTAAATGAGCCCATTGGAACTGAAAGGTTGAGTGGAATTACCAAAGCTGGCGACAAAGCTGCTGTAGTGGTGGATGATGCAACCCGCGCTACCCCCAGCTATCTAATGGTCCCACCAATCTTAGACGAGTTGAACAAGGCAGGAGTCAAAGATGAAGACATAACAGTGATTTTCGGCTGCGGTACCCATCGCCCCGTTACTCCAGAAGAAATGAAAACACTTGTCGGCGAAGAAACGCTGGAAAGGGTGAAGACGGTAAATCACGATTGCCGCGCCAAAGATATGGTTTACATAGGCAAAACCAAGACTCTAAGCACAAAGGTCTATGTGAACAAGATTTTTGCAGAAGCCGATGTTAAGGTCTTAACCGGCGACGTAGGACTTCACTATTATGCCGGATATGGCGGCGGTAGAAAAAGCGTTTTGCCAGCGATTTCCAGCATTGAGACCATTCAGCACAACCACTCTGAAATTTTACATCCGAAAGCTCGAACAGGCACTTTGGAGGGAAACCCAGTTCATGCAGATATGATTGAGGCTGCGAGGTTTGCTAGGCCTGACTTCATTTTGAACATTGTAACAAACAGCAAGGGTGAACTGGTGCAGGCTTTTGCTGGCGATTTGGAAAAGGCTCACGCTGAAGGTGTAAATCTTGTAGACGAAATGTATAAGGTGCCTATTGAACGCAGAGCCAAAATAGTGGTCGTAAGCCCGGGCGGTCATCCCTTCGACATCGACCTTTATCAAGCCTATAAAGGGGTTGACTGCGCCCTCAAAGCTGTAAAAAAGGGCGGGGTCATAATTTGGGTTGCCGAGTGTCCAGAGGGGCATGGAAACCAAGTTTTCTACGAGTGGATGACAAAATTTAAAGAATTGAAACAGATGGAAACTGAAGTAAAAAGGCGCTTCAAGATAGGCGGACATAAAGCTTACTACTTAATGAGAGCGTTACGAAAGGTCAAAATAATCCTTGTCTCCTCACTGCCTGACTATTACGCTGCCAATGTTTTCAAATTGAAGACAGCGAAAGCGTTAAACGACGCTTTAAGCAACGCTTTCAGCACCGCTGGCAAAGATGCAAAAGTCTGGGTCATGCCGCATGGAAATGTTACACTTCCAGTCGTCAAGGCTGCGGAGCTTCCAACGATTCCGTCCCGTGGATAGCTAACACAGTAAGTTCTTTAAATCAGACTCGCATAAGTCTCCACGTGAGGGAACTAGATGTCAATTGAAAGCATTATCCCCAAGAAGGGTGAGGTATGGTTACTTTGGTTCAATCGCTGCTCAGGCCTTGTTTTAAAGACTCCTAACAAGACTTTGGTCTTTGACCCAGCTGAGGTGGACCCAAAAATTTTCAAGAACGTGGACGCGATTCTCATCACCCATGAACATTATGATCATCTTGACGTACCTTTAGTCAGGGATGTCCACGGACGAACCAAATGTCAGGTGATTGCTGATCAAACATCTGCAAGAAAACTGAGGGATGCGGTATCCTCAGACAAGTTACATGAAGCTCGTGTAGGCTCAGAGTTCAAAATAGGTGATGCCCAAGTTGTGGCAGAGGGCTTTAAGCATCCAGCAGCCACGCCGGTAAGCTTCCTCATTACAACGGAAGACGGCATCAGAATTTACCATACAGGGGATAGTCTTCCATTTCCAGAGATGAAAAGTATAGGTGAACAGACTCCTCCAGACGTAGTTTTTTGCACCGTTGGACCACCAGCTCCTGGTGCCTCGCCTCAAACCGGCGTTGAAATCGTGAAGATGGTTCGTCCAAAAATGGCTATTCCCTATCATGCACCAGCAGCGGAATCAAGAAGATTTGCTGATCTCCTCTCTAGAGAAGCGCCGAAAGTTCGTTGCATGGTCATTGAACAGGGCAAACCGTTCAAGTATCCCTGAGGAACTGCTTTGGCGCCGAAAGAAATTGAAGAGAGAAAGACTGAGCTGTGCCGTGTTTTACACAAGATTGGCTCGTTAAAATTCGGAGTCTTCAAGCTAACTAGTGGAAGAACAAGCCCTTACTACATCGACCTTAGAATAGTTCCAAGCTTTCCTGATGCTTTCCAAAGAGTATGCGATGTCTATGTGAATCTTATCAAGAAAGAAATAGGTAAAGAAGGTTTCGATAGAATTGCGGGTATCCCTACAGCGGGCATACCATTCGCTTCTCTCATAGCTTATCAACTAGGGAAACCTTTTCTCTACATTCGGCAACTTCCCCGACTACATGGAAGAGAACGTAGAATCGAAGGCATAATCATGCCTGGCGACCACATCTTGCTTGTTGACGACCTGATAACAACAGGGCGTTCATTAAGAAAGGCGGCGAAAGCCATTCGTGCCGAAGGAGGCTTAGTAAACCATGCTTTGGTTTTGCTTGACAGAGAAGAAGGTGGAAAACAAAGGCTTGCCGAAGACAACATCAACTTGCATTTTCTGCTGACGGCGAGTGAAGCAGCCAAAAAGCTTCATGAAGCAGGCGCCATCGACAACGAACAACTAAAAACTATTCTTAAACAGGTGAAAAAATAGCGCGCGTATAGCTAACGAATCTCACCTATTATTGAAAATAGATATTTCTCTCTTTTTGTCACCGTAATTCCTTCCAGCAAGAACGATTATTCGTTATCCTTATCTAGTCAATTTGAATAAATGCATCTTCACAGGTGAATGTCTTGGAGTCTACAGCTCTTCCTTTTAAGCAGAAGTTTTCGCCCAATCTTAAAAAGTATTTAGAGATTTACGAAGAATCCATTAAAGACCCAGAAAAGTTTTGGGATAGAGAAGCACGTAAACTTGAATGGTTTAGAACTTGGAACAAAATCTTAGAATGGGATCCACCATTTGCCAGATGGTTCATTGGAGGTCTCCTTAACGCTTCTCATCTCTGCCTCGATAGACATGTTAAAACCTGGCGGAGAAGCAAGGTAGCCATCTACTGGGAAGACGAAGTCGGCAACACAAGAACGTTGAGTTATTCCCAACTCTATTCGGAAGTAAACCGCTTAGCCTCAATTTTTAGAAAGTTCAGGGTTGGAAAGGGGGACAGAGTGGCAGTTTACTTACCTTTGATTCCCGCGTTACCCATGACTATGCTTGCCACCGCTAGAATAGGAGCTATACATACTGTGGTTTTTTCAGGATTCAGCTCCCAAGCCCTTGCAGACAGGGTTAACGACACTCAAGCCAAGGTTTTGATAACCGCCGATGGAGGCTTAAGAAGAGGCAAACTCATACCTTTGAAGAAGATTGTAGATGCTGCCGTCGAAAAGTGTCCTTCAGTGGAAAGTGTAATAGTAGTGAAAAGGGCAAATGTCGATGTCGACATGAAAGAAGGAAGAGACTTTTGGTATCATGAATTAATCAAAAGCGCTAGGGACTATGTAGAACCCTTACCTGTTGAATCCAACGATCCTTTGTACATTCTTTATACATCTGGAACAACAGGCAAACCGAAAGGAATAGTGCACAACACAGGTGCCTACATGGTCTATAACCACTCAGCATACCAGTGGGCTTTCAACATACGAGACGAGTCCGTGTACTGGTGCACTGCAGACATAGGCTGGGTTACCGGTCACAGTTCCATAGTCTATGCACCGCTAAGCCACGCAGCCACCATTGTGCTCTATGAAGGCGCACCCGACTTTCCAACGCCAGACCGCTGGTGGGAAATAATCGAAAAATACGGAGTCACAATCTTTTACACGTCGCCAACTGCCATCCGTATGCTCATGGGATACGGAGAAAAATGGCTCAAAAAACACGACCTCTCCAGCCTCGAAATCCTAGGCTCGGTTGGCGAACCCATCAACCCCGAAGCTTGGATTTGGTACTACAAAAACGTTGGCGCGGAAAGATGCCCAATAGTGGATACTTGGTGGCAAACAGAAACAGGAGGGTTCATGATATCCCCTGCGCCCGGGCTGGTGCTTGTGCCTCTTAAGCCTGGTTCAGCAACTCTGCCCTTACCAAGTATCGAAGCCGAGGTGGTTGATGAAAACGGCAAACCAGCGCCCACAGGTGTCAAAGGTTACCTCGTCCTAAAGAAGCCTTGGCCTGGAATGCTTATGACGCTTTACCAAGACCCGCAAAGGTACAAGGAGGTCTATTGGTCAAGGTTTCCAAACGTCTACTACACTGGAGACTACGCCATTCGCGACGCCGACGGCTACTTCTGGCTGTTGGGGCGAGCAGATGAAGTGTTAAAGATAGCTGGTCACCGAATAGGAACAATGGAAATAGAAAGCGCCTTGGTGTCACATCCAGCCGTAAGCGAGGCTGCAACCATAGGCACACCTCATAAGGTGAAGGGTGAAAGCATATCAATTTTCGCCATATTGAAGCAGAGCTACGAACCTACAGAAGAATTGAAGCAGAAATTGAAAAAACATGTGCGAGAAGTTATAGGACCTGTAGCAACACCAGAAGAGATATATTTCGTGCATAGTCTTCCAAAGACCCGAAGCGGCAAAATCATGAGAAGAGTGTTAAAGGCTGTCTTAATGGACATGCCAATCGGAGACCTCAGCACACTTGAAGATGAAGCCTCGGTTGAAGAAGTCAAAAGTGCCTATGAAGAATTTAAGAAGCTGCTAAAAGGCGGCTCTTAGAGCATCCACTGACAGAGATCGCAATTATCCAAAGACAAGTTCGAGTCCCTAATGGTTAGCAGTGTAGGCTTGAACTAGCAAATTCCAGAAAAGCCAACAGAATCTATTTAGCGAAAGTTAATATGATTGCTAAGACAACATGGATTTGAGGCAAGTTTATGAGTTTCACAGAAAAAGAACTGGTTACCTTTTTCCAAGAACAAGAGAAATTAGAGGAAGAAATCGTTAAGTCAGTCAGCAAGGCACTTGAGAAAATCAAAAATCCCGTGGTTGAGGCTGTTCTGAAGGGCATGTCCTACGATTCTTCCAAGCATGCTGAAATCTACAGATCAGCGGCACAGATAATAGCCGTAGCTCCCGCTTTAACAGAAGAAGAATTCAAACATCTCGAAGAGGTTGTTAGGTGGCACATCGAAAACGAGGAAAAATTAATTGGACGCTTACGAGAGGCAATAAACAAAACTCATAATGAACGAGTCAAGTTCCTACTCGAATCCATACTTACAGATGAAAAACGGCACCACGACCTCCTAAACATGATAATGAACGCCGTAGTTAAAGGCGAAACCATAACCAACCAAGAGTGGTGGGACATAATCTGGAAAAATGCCCCGTTCCACGGCGCACCAGGCGGATAACGACTCATAAGCTAAAGTCTAAATCAAAGTCGATTCCTTTAGCCCATTTTGAAACCGAGGAAAAAACCAACTAAGAAGCTTCCGGCAAAGGGCAAATGAGCTATAATTGGTGTAAGCCAACCAACTGCCTCTCCAGCACCTCCCAACCCGCCCGATACCGCTTCGCTCAATTTTCCATAATTAACTGCAAGAATACCCTGTGAGCTCAAGTAGATTAACGCAAGAAGAAAAATTCCAATGAGAACAACTACTAACTTCGCAACCTTCTTAATTGCATACCCAACCACAAAGCCGCCGACAGCTCCAGTGCCCAATTGAAAGACAAGAGGAGTAGCAATTTCGCTCATGTAAAGAACCTCTTCCTATGATTCTAGAAGTTGATTTTTATGTCTTTCGATTTCTACTATACAAACATAATTTGCATTATTTTCTCTGAATATGCATAATTAGAAGGGGGTATCAGAACTGAAATCAAAACAAGTCTTTCTTTGCCATTCTTCCACTGGTGCAACATCCCAGCTGGCGCTTTTACAAAGAAACCATTCTTAACTTTTACTTTTTCTTCTCCAACCGAGATTTCTCCCTGACCCTTTAAGACATAGAAAATTTCATCGGCTTCGGGATGACAATGAAGAGGAACATTTTGGTTTGGCTCGAAACAGAGCAGTCTTATTAATCCTTTTGTGTTTGGAAGAGCCATTCTTCTGTATTTGCTGAGTGAAAAATCCATGAAAGATTCAGCCTTTATCATTTCCATCTTTCAAACCCCATACATCTGGTTCGGAGTAAGCAACTTTGGAAATTGTTCTTTTAAAGCCAATCGAGCCATGTAGCAAAGATGACAAGCATCAGCGTATTCTTCGTCATGTGAAAGACCAAATTTTTCAACCAGGGCTGCTGGTCCACCTTCCACGAGAGGCTGAATAATGGGATGTTTGGAATGGTCGTAGGAACGAATAATTTCCGAGAAAGAGTTCTGCCAAGCATTTCCAATGGTTAGACCTTGGCAAACATGAACGTAACTCAATGGGTCAACATGCACTCTTTTAGGACTGACCAAATCTTCATAGGGGCATTCTTTGAACTCGCTCCAAGCTTTTCTCGGGGCATCTTTCAGTAACTTCTCGGTTGCTCTGCCACGGTACATTAGTTCGCCCACACCGCTTGGCAATCCGGCGAGCTTATCTGGAAGCTTTACTGTAGCCATTACGTCTACGGGTATACCCAACTTTATAGCTGCTTCAACACCGTTTTTCACTCTTTCCGCTTCCGTGTTTTCTCCATGATAAGGGTCGCTGCTTAAGCCCAAGTTTGCAACACCTAGTTCAGCCAATGGAAGTAGCCATTCTAAGGCATCTTCAAGGCAGGTAGCCCAGTAGGCGTTGGAGAGTACTCCTATTTTAAAGCCCATCTTAGATGCTTTTCCTAACCCTTTCAGCATAATCTGATAGTAAATGAAGGGCTCTCCTCCTTCAAACCAAACCCACTCAACTGTGCCTAGCTTTTCAGCTTCATGTAGCAATTCACCGATTTGTTTTAGGGTCATTGTTTCCTGAGAGGAAGGGCTACTCCAAACGAAGCAGTGGTCGCATTCCATTATGCATTGATATGTTAGAAGCAAATGAATGCCTTTTAACTCCATTCCAGTCACCTTTTGGAGTTCTTTGATATATACAATGTTGAAGTGGTTAATAGAATTGTATGTTGAGATGAAACAGCTTAAATTTAATTTTACATTCTGTTTTAGGCATAATGACCTTAGGAGGTGGCTTGTTGGACGAGTTGTTTAGCATCTATGTGTTGAATCTGATGGTTACTTTAGCCATGTTCATTGTGCTTGTCTTTCGCGCTTGGGTAGAGCTCAGGAACTATCGCATAATGTGGAAGGAACTGGAATGGCGAAGAACCTACGAGGTTGTAGGAAGAGTCTTAAAGGCTGAGAAAGACTTGTTCACGGAAGTGGAAGGTGGGAAAGAACTCTATAATCTCCTGTGCGAAATGTTCAAAGTACAAGGAGAATAAACTTAAGGAAAATGCCAATCCTTGATCATTCTTTCTGGCTTGCCGAATTTCTCGCGTCCATAACGGCAAAGAGGCTTTGTTAAATGGCGTTGAGATCTCGGCGAAGTAATGTATAATTCTTTCTTTACGTTTCGTTGTTCTTGTGCAGCAATTTTCTTTAACTTCAAGCTTCGAAAGCCACATTTATTGCATCTAAAGCCTTTATCAGTTCCCATAGACTCCATACGCCTTTCACACCTTGGGCAAAGGGGATTATGGAAAACAATTTTTGGAGCCAACTTCAAGATTTTAAACTTCTCAAGATTAATTGTGACCGGATGTTTCTCAGATGCAGGGCGGACCCCCCCACAGGCTTCAACGAGATCTCCCACAATAAACTTTCTGGCGACTTTTTGGAGGATCCCAGTTGGCGCATAAGCAGCGCAATCAATTGCGCAATTTTCATCTTTTATCGAGAAAATCACGTGCCTTCGAGGAACAATGTAAGGTTGCTGACTCACTGTTCCTCGAACAATCGTGGGTTCGTAAGGTTTCACATTTGCTATAGAATCAACTTTTTTTAGGTGAGCATCGGTTCCATGATTAGTGCGAAAAATCACCCATCGCTCAATCGACTCAAGCGAACGAATCATCTCATGAGCTTGCTTAACTGCTAACGGGGTTTCTCCACGAATGCCATAAAGAATGGGGTCTGGACCTCGCGGAGTTATCAGAACCCGCCCTGTTTCGGGGTCTACATTGTTAAACGTCAAAGGCGACGTCTTTTCGTTCATATTTAAAACTGAAGATACATCAAGCTTTCGTCGAGTTCCACAGTTTTGAGGCGTCCGATAAGCAATAAGTTCGTAGGAGTGGTCTCTCACCAAGGTTTCGCCAATGGCAGCCAGAGCGCCGGTTATACCCCTTCCAGCTTTAAAGCTCACAGCCTCAGCCCTGAGCATTCTGATAAGTTTCATAGCCTTACTTTTCTCGACAATACCCTGAATTGTTTGTTTAGCAAAGGCTCTAATTTCGACTGGAACATTGTTGCGGGTGAGAAAAACAGCGCCAGGCTCGGTGCCAGCGTAGTCCATGTCAGAATTCGCCTCAATTGTGTCGATCACTTGCTCAACAATCTCCTCAACAAGATGTCCATCACATCTGAACCTTAAACATAAGGCACCGTTACCACGGGTTTTCCATGGAACATTTGGATTAAGCCTAACCAGATTGGGATAGTCGATGAAGGAAACGCCTAGTTTGTGCAGTTTTTCAACTAGAATCGCAGCTATATAAGTGGTACAACCCATTCTCGGTGAATCCGTATCGTCGATGCCAACGTGCATCGTCAACATTCGTTGCCAGCTCAAAACAATTCAAAGTATGCTGAGATAAGAAGGTTTCAGCATCATTCGTTCTACTTAAACTAGTTTTATGCTTGAAAAGGCGAGGTAAACGGACCATCTAAGTTTTAGGTTGTGAGAAAAAGAGAGAGTTGAGGAAGTTATTTTGCTCCCTCTACAATTATCATTGTGAGGGTGGAGCGAACTTTGGGTAGCCTTCGTACATTCCATGTCACGATGTCTTTCAGTTTGTCCATGGTGTTAGCTCTAATTTTGGCTATTATGTCGTAGACGCCGTAAACTATGTAAGCTTCTTCCACTCCTTCAACCTTGTTTATCTCGTTTAGAACTTCCTCTTCTGAGCCTATTTCAGCGTTAATCAAGACGAATGCTGCTGGCATTGTTTTTCCTAATCCTCCTTTTGGCTCATAATAGTGCTTGACAAACCTAAAATATTTTTGCCTCAGATCTAAAGAAAAGACTACTAGTTTAACAAGGCAAACGGCAATCACATGATCACAAGCTTCAAAGTGCAAAATGCCAGCTGAATCGCTATACTACCTAGTATCGCTTACATTGCGATAAGCAGAAAAAATCACAAATTGCAGAAAAATCCCCTACACGAAACTCATAGGTTATTTAAAATATCCTATGCTTTAATAATTAGATAAATAGCGAGGCATGCTAGTTGGCTATAACAAGTAGAGAAATGCGAGCTCTAGAGTTAAACTCTGAATACTTTGGAGTTTCAAGACTGCAACTCATGGAAAACGCTGGACGTGCAGTTGCTGAAGAAATTCTTGCAAGATTCAAACCCGACGAAACCAAAATTGCTATTCTTTGCGGATTGGGTGGAAACGGTGGCGATGGCTTTGTGACTGCTCGACACCTCGCTAGCCACGGGTTCAAAGTAGCTGTAATTCTCGCTGGAAAATCCAAAGATATTGCTGATGAAGAAGCTCGGAAAAACTGGTTTGCTTTGCAATCTCTGAAGGATGTTGTCAGCTTGCGTGAAGCTTATGATTCATCTCTTACTCTAAGCGTTGAAGCCAACGTTGTGGTTGATGCCCTCCTTGGAATAGGACTCGAAGGGGTTCCTCGCCCACCCGTTTTGCAAATGATAAAGAAAATCAATGAATCCAACAGATTTTGCGTGGCTGTTGATGTGCCAACTGGAATCAACTCGGACACGGGCGAAATTTTAGGTGAGGCCGTCAAAGCCAACTTGACAATTACTTTTCACAAAGCAAAGCTTGGATTAAAAAAAGCTAAGGCGGAAATAGGAGAGTTAGTGATTAAAAAGATAGGCTTACCAGAAGAATTCGAACGCTATGCTGGTCCAGGTGACGTAAAATTGGCTATTAAAAGGCGCCCCGCTGAAGCTCACAAGGGCTATTTTGGCAAGTTGCTTGTTGTGGGGGGAAGCGAAACATTTTCGGGAGCTCCCACGCTTGTGGCTTTAGCTGCGTTTCGGGCTGGTGTGGATTTGGTCTATGTTGCAGCTCCACATCGAATAGCTTATGCTATTTCTTCTATGTCTCCAAATCTTATTACAGTTAAAATGGAGGGCGACCATATCAGCACGCGCAACATTTCAATAATTCGTAGGTATTTAGAAACTTCCACAGCTATGGTAATGGGACCAGGCTTAGGGTTACATAAGGATACCCGAGAT
>Ga0209427_10001148_pt1 | contig 30007 bp, 27 predicted proteins | sample DeeMarSWOR136_30_FD_187465 | JGI IMG/M metagenome (GOLD analysis project Ga0209427, IMG submission 187465) | Marine sediment microbial communities from White Oak River estuary, North Carolina - WOR-1-36_30 (SPAdes) (version 2) | ecosystem: Environmental > Aquatic > Marine > Intertidal zone >...
AGGATCTCGCCTGCCGTGGGGGCTTCGAAGCCGGCGACGAGACGAAGGGTCGTGGTTTTTCCGCAGCCGCTCGGGCCCAGGAGGGAGAAGAATTCACCCCGCGCAATTTCCAGAGACATATTGTTGACGGCGATGATGTCGTCAAATCGTTTGGTTACGCCTCTCAGTTCAACGCTGACATCCACTGGTATCCTCCGGTTAATCCAGGGCCGCACTCAGGAGCTCCAATACACACCTTGCCGCCAGGTGGGATGTGATGGCATGATGTCCCTCAAGGAGGGGATTGACCTCCACGACGTCGAATCCGACGATCTTTCCCTTCTCGGCAATATTATGAACGAGATCGGAAAAATCCGGGAAAAACAGGCCGCCGGGTTCGGGTGTGCCCGTGCCCGGTGCGGCAGAGGGATCAAAGAAGTCGATGTCCAGGCTGATGTAATAAGATCCCTCTTCAAAGGAGAGTGCTTGATGGTCTCTGAGATGTCTGTGAAGTTGGCAGGCTGTGATGACCCTCGCCCCCTGTTTCTGAATCCAGGCCAGGTCCCGGCCGGAATTGGTGAGACCGCGAATTCCGATAAGGGTTAGGGATCGGGCCAGGTTCTCCTCGAATATGCGGGCAACGGGGCTGCCGTGGGTATAATCGCTCTCAAAGATCCGGTCGCAGTCCGCGTGGGTATCCAGGTGAACATAATGGATTCTCTTTTTCTCGAAAGCCTTGACCACAGGGTAGGTGATGGAATGGTCTCCGCCCAATACGGCCGGTATGGCGTGAGCATCCAATATTGTTTCCCCATATCGGGTTACCAGTCGCCAGTTGCGTTCCCGACTGAGTGGTTCAATATTCACATCACCCGCATCCGCAATGGTCTTCCCGGAGAGGATCCATTGGTTTCTGTCGGCATCAAAGAAACGATCCTTTGCCCCTTCGTAAGCATAGAACATGGAGGCGTTGCGGATCGACCGCGGACCAAGACGTGTGCCGGACCGATACGTCGTCCCCTCGTCATAGGGTACACCCATAATCACGGCATCGCTGCGCTGTTCTTTTTTCCAGAAGGGGTACCCGGCAAAGGTGGCAATACCCGTGAAAGGCAAGGTTCCCTTCGGGGCTGAAAAAGGGGAAGAAGGAAAGCCATTATCAAGGTCTTCGGTCATATATCACAACTCTCATTTCAAAAATCATGAATTAAGGCAGATGTGGATAATATGAACTTCGCTATGCTGTTTTCTTTGCAACAGCCATGGTGATGTGCCCGAGGTCCGCCTAGGAAGTATGCTCTTCTTCCTCGAGCGGCGCTATGCTTACAAAAATGGATTCCTTCTTAAATCCAAGGCTTAAAAGAGAATGATAGAGCTCATCCCGGTCCAGGTTTGCGCTCGGGAAGCATTTTGCTCCGACATGATAAGACCCCGAATCACCCAGAGAAGTCAGGATAAGCGTTCCTTCGGGCGCGGCCACATCAAACAGGTTGCGCATACAGGTATGCCATATCTTCTTTGAGGTGCTGATGGAATCAACACAGAGAAACGAGGTGATCAACGGGTAATAGGCTCTCATTCCCAATGGGTTCGTGCGTCCCAGATCGCACCGGATCGATTTGCTCATTTTTGTCCTCAATAATCGCTTTCGTCCTTCAAGATCAGACTGACCCGGATCGTTTCCCCTTCCATTTCAATTGTGATTTTGATGAACTTGCCCCAGTCGCTGGCATGTTCATCATTTTGCAGCAATCGATTCACTTCGTCAAGATTGATTTGCAAGTAGTCCGAAATAAAAGGGGACATTGATTCCAAAACAACTTGACAACATAGCATAAAGGGTAGAGGCTCTTGTATGCCAAGACAGCCACGACTTGATGCACCCGGGGCCTTACACCATGTTATGGGCCGGGGCATTGATGGGATAAAGATCTTCAGCAACACAAAAGATCGAAGAGATTTTCTTGAACGTCTTGCCGATCTTTGCAAAGCAGATGCGCTGCGCGTCTATGCGTGGGCTCTTATGAGCAATCACTTTCATCTGCTGCTCAGAACAGGAAACCAACTACTCTCTACAAGCATATGGCTTTCACCGACTATTTCCATCTAATTAAAGAGCGGGACGAATGGAAGGTTATCAGCAAGACTTTTACCACGGAATAACAAGCATCCAGCCTTTCCAGTTGATAAATATTTTTCAGAGATCCGGCGGTCCTGCAAAGGATAAAGTAAAAGAAGACAAAGGCAACCCTTTTGTTTCTTGAAGTGGCATGATTAGACCAAATTCGCCTAATCAGTTTGGCTGTATCACCAAGAGCTAGGAAATCAATCCGATTCTCTTCGCGTATTGCGTTTTCAGTGTTGGCCGTTAGTTGCGAGTAATATCATCTATTATCTCTTCAAAATTGAAAGGATGATGAGGATGAAACTGAGTGAATATGCACAATATGATGGTTTGGGATTGGCAGAATTGATACAGGATAAGAAGGTCAGTCCCAAGGAATTGTTAGAGACGGTTCGGGAGGCAGTTGGGGTAGTCAACCAGAGGATCAATGCCGTTGTGGACGTCTATGAGGATCAACTGGAAAAGGCCAAGAAAAAGGAGTCCTACCCAGGTCCTTTTTTTGGAGTCCCGTTCATGGTGAAAGATATCAGTCTAACTGAGAAAGGCCGACCTTGCGAATCCGGTTCCCTTCTGGGTAAGGGTTTCATCGCCTTCCAGGACTCCTTTCTAACGGAGCGTTACCGCAGTGCCGGGCTAATCCTGTTTGGCCGCACAGCCTCCGCAGAGATGGGGTTCAGTATGTCTACCGAGACCAGCCTCCATGGGGCCACAAGAAATCCATGGGATGTTGAAAAAATCGCTGGAGGCTCTAGTGGCGGAGCCGCGGCCGCTGTCGCTTCAGGCATTCTTCCCATGGCCCATGGAAATGACGCGGGTGGTTCCATCCGGATTCCGGCTGCGTGTTGCGGCTTATTTGGACTGAAGCCATCAAGGGGGAGGATCTCCAACGGCCCTGCTATGGGCGATGTTTTGATGGGTTTTGCCACAGAGCATGCCCTTACGCTCAGTGTAAGGGATAGTGCGGCTCTTCTAGATATCAGTCACGGATATGAGCCGGGGGATCCCTACATCATTCAAAGGCCGGAAAAACCTTACCTTGAAGAAGTAAAGACCCCGACTGGGAAGCTGCGTATTGCCTTTTCTTCAAAACCTTTGTCAGGTGTCGCAGTAGATCAAGAGATTATCCAGGCCCTGAAAAAGGGGGTCAAACTCTGCCAGGAACTAGGACATGAAGTGATTGAAGAGGCTCCAGAGCTTCCGGTTGACTATGATACCTTTAATGACGCATGTTTGGTTGTCTATACGGCCGGTTTTGCGGGTTCTGCTCAGTTCCTCTCTGAGTCCACGGGTCGAGAACTTAGTAAGGAATTCCTTCCGCATGTTATACTGGCGACTCTGGAGGCAGCCTCGAATTTGACGGCTGCTGATTTTGATCGAGCTATGGTGATCTTCAATCGGTGCTCACGGAGCATTGGGCGGTTTTTCGAACAGTATGATCTTTTTCTAACCCCGTCTCTGGCATCCACGGCTATTCCTGTTGGCTCTCTCAACATGGGTGATAAGTCGTTGTCACCCAAAGATTGGCATAACCTGAGTACGGCGTTTTCTCCCTTTACCGTGGTGTGGAATGTCACGGGACAACCGGCCATGACTGTGCCTCTATATGAAAGCCGTGACCGATTGCCGATCGGTATCCATTTCGCAGCGAAACTTGGCGATGAGGCTACGCTCTTTAGGCTCGCCGGGCAACTGGAAGAAGCACAACCCTGGGCAGGCAGGCGGGCACCCGTTCATGTGTTAAATGTTAACAGCCTGTTGCCCAAAGCCAATATTTCAACCAGCTACGCATCAAGAAAATAGACTTTGGGACAAAAAACCATGGTGAATCGGCTGAAGGGCTCCCGAAGCAATGATCCAAGCGAAATCCCTTCCCACGTGACTCTTTGAGCCCATATAGCCTGTCCCCTTTTACGTCCCCTTTCACTTTTACGATGTAGTTTCCATACCTTGTTTCGGCCATTGGTTTACTCCTTTGATTTTCATTTCTGATCTGGAAACCGATTCGTGCCCAACCTTCAGTCTGGATGGAAACTAATTAGACTCTTATGCACGCTACCAAATGGTTGGGAGAAATCTCTCGCAGCTCAGGTATTTCTTTGCTGCAATCAGGTGCTGCTTTCCAGCAACGAGGATGGAAGGGACAACCCGACGGCGGATTGATCGGACTTGGAACGTCCCCCTCAAGAATGATTCTTTCCCGTTTTTTCTCAACAATCGGATCAGGAATAGGCACAGCTGAAAGTAAAGCCTGGGTATAAGGCATTAAAGGCCTTTCATAAATTTCCCTCCAGTCCGCGATCTCCACAATATGGCCCAGGTACATAATGGCTACGTTATCGCTGATATGCCGAACGACCGAAAGATCATGGGCGATCATTAGGTACGTCAACCCCAGCTTTTGCTGCAAATCTTGCAGCAGGTTGATGATTTGGGCCTGTATGGAAACATCAAGGGCGGAGAAGGGCTCGTCGCAAACGATGAACACTGGATCGCAGGAGAGGGCTCTGGCGATACCGATACGTTGCCTCTGTCCACCGCTGAACTCATGGGGGAAGCGGCTAGCCATCTCCGGATCCAGTCCCACCAAAGTAAATAGCTCTTCCACCCTTTTCTTATGAGTCTGCTTATTGTCACAAATTTTATGTATCTTAATGGCTTCCCCGACTATGCTGCCGGCGCTCTGACGGGGATCAAGAGAACCATACGGGTCCTGGAAGATAAGCTGGATTTTCCGGCGAAGAGCGCGGTTTTTATTATAAGGCAATTTGACAATATCCTGTCCTTGAAAACGGATCTCCCCGTCAGTGGGGTCGTAGACACGTAAAATGCACCTGCCCACCGTGGTTTTGCCGCAACCGCTTTCCCCTACCAGGCCAAGAGTCTCACCTTTTTTGATTTTCAGACTGATATTGTCCACAGCCTTCACATGACCTGCTGTACGTCGCAGAAAGCCCTTGGTAATAGGGAAATATTTCTTAAGGTTTTTGACTTCCAGGATAGTATTATTCGAAGATTGTTCCACTGTTTTGTCCACTGATATTAAGATGACAGCGTACAGAATGATTTTTACCGACAGGTCTTAACTCAGGATCAGACAGGCTTTGACAGGCATCCACCATGGGACAACGTGGCTTAAAGGAACAGATCGGCGGCATATTAATCAAATTCGGCGGAATGCCGGAAATAGGGATGAGATGTCTTCCCCGTTTTTCGTCCAGACGAGGCACCGATTTCATCAGGGCAATGGTATACGGATGCCCCGGATTCAGGAAAACCTCTTCGGAAGGTCCTGATTCGACGATTCGGCCGGCATACATTACATTGATTCGTTGGGCATGACGCGCAATAATGCCAAGATTGTGCGTCACGATGATCAACGCGTTGTGATAATGCTCTACCATCTTCATCATGATATCCAGAACCTGGGCCTGGGTTGTTACATCAAGAGCCGTCGTGGGTTCATCGGCGATAACGAGCTTGGGCGAACAGGAAAGCGCCATGGCGATCATGGCCCTTTGTCTCATGCCGCCGCTGAACTGGTGCGGGTAGTTATTGATTCGAACGGAAGCGTCCGGGATCCCCACCTCCTCAAGGACTTCTATCGCCCGTTTCCTGGCGGCGGAACGGCTCAGCTTCAGATGTAATCTTAAGCTTTCCATGATCTGTTCGCCTATTGTAAAAACAGGATTAAAGGAGGTCATGGGCTCCTGGAAAATCATTCCTATCTGTCCCCCCCGAACATCACGCATCATATTGCTTTCAGGGTGATATTTCAGCAGATCCCGGCCTTCAAAGATGACTTCACCGGATACAATTTTACCGGGCGGTGTCGCGATTAACTGGGTGATCGCCATTTGACTGACCGACTTGCCGCATCCGCTCTCCCCGACCAGGCCGACAATCTCACCTTTATCGATGGTGAATGAAACACCGTCGACGGCTTTTACAAGACCATTCATGGTATCAAAGGTTACTCTTAAATCCTTCACTTCCAGCAACGGCGCCATGTCTAAACCTTAACCTCGAAAATGGAATAATTAAATTTTTCCTCTTAATCTTGGGTCCAAAGCGTCTCTCAACCCGTCGCCTACCAAATTAAACGCCAGAACCAACAATACGATGGCCACACCCGGCACGATGGATAACAGAGGATTGGTAAGCAGATATTGCTGACCGCTGTTTATCATCGCCCCCCATGTAGCTGTAGGCGGATTGATTCCTATTCCTAGAAAACTCAGGGAAGCTTCGGCTAAAATCGCGAAGCCAAGATCAAGCGTGATCATAACAAAAAGTGGGGGGAAGGCGTTTGGTACCAAATGGCTGAACATGACTCTGATATGCCCAGCACCGATAACGTTCGCTGCCATTACATAATCGTTCTCTTTGATGGATAATATTTCTCCACACATCAGCCTGCAATAGGTCGGCATAAAAGCAATTCCAAGAGCGACATAAACTTTCGCTATTCCCCCACCCAGCATCACCGCTATGGCCAACATGAGAACTAGGGGAGGCAAAGACATCAAGGCGTCCATAAATCTCATAATCATAGTTCCGATCCATCCTCCAAAATAGCCGGCGATCAGCCCCAGTGACATCCCGATGACACCCGCAATGCAAACAACCACGATCCCGACGGAAACCGCAATTCTTGACCCATAGATAACCCGACTTAACAAGTCTCTACCCATTTCGTCCGTGCCTAAAAGATGTTTGGCGGAAGGCGGCTCAATCATCTCTCTGAGATTTACTTTATTCGGATTGTAAGGCGCGAGCTGCGGGGCGAATAGGGCGACAAATACAGTCAAAACAATAACAAATGTTCCGAAAATAACCAGCCACCGGCCGAACATCACCCTCAGAAATCGCTGAAATTCACTTACCCGTTTATTTTGTCCTTGTTCCGGCCATGTTTCAAGATCAGCTTCAGACATATCAAACTCTTTTAGATATGTTATTTGTACCTTATTCTGGGATCTATCAACCCGTACGTGACGTCAACCACCAGATTAATAATGCAAATCGCTGTGCCAAGGATCAGGACACCGCCTTGAACGATTAAATAGTCCTTATTCATGGCCGCACGAACTAACAACCGGCCTACGCCGGGAATATTGCAGATCGTCTCGATAATGAATTCTCCCCCTATCAGGAACGCCAATGTCAGTCCCACCAATGTCACTACCGGGATTAAGGCGTTTCGTAAGGCGTGCTTATAAAGAACCACTCTTTGTTTTAATCCTTTCGACTTCGCCGTCCTGACATAATCCTGCTGTATAGTCTCCAGCATGCTTGACCGTGTCTGACGGGCTACTATGGCGACATTGGGAACGGAGGTCGCAAAAACGGGCATTATTAGTTGTTTCAGACTCATCCAAAGATCCCCAAAGGGAGAAGTGTACCCTTGAACGGGCAACCAGCCCAGTTTCAAACCAAAGATGTAAATACCCACTATCCCCAGCCAGAACGAGGGTATTGCTATACCGGTATTGGCGAACAGACTAATAAGCGAGTCAGCGACCCCACCTCTCTTGACAGCGCTGATAACACCTCCGATGATGCCGATTATTGTACTCAGGATAAGACTGATAGAAACTAGGTACAGGGTGACAGGAAACCTCTCCAGCATCAGAGAGCCCACATCTTCGTGATAAATGAAAGATTTTCCGAAATCTCCATGGAAGACATTCCATATCCAATGGATGTATTGCCAGAGAATCGGCTGGTCCAGCCCAAGCTCATGCCTTAGTTGTTCGATCTGAGCTGCTGTCGCGTGAGCACCGAGTATTCTGACAACAGGGTCCCCGGGGATGATGTGAAGCAATAGAAACGAGATGATCGTGACAATAAAAACCACGAAAATTGTGTGTATGGTCCTTCGTAATAAGAAACTTAACACTTTATGCCTCTTTGTTGCGAAAGAAACGACATATATCGGATAAATATATCATTAACCCTGTTGCTGCATTAGAACGAGCCATGAAATGGCCGGGAGCCTCATTGGAAGAGGCGCCGAAGTCAGGATCTTCTCAAGGGAACGAATTCATGCAGGGTTTATCCATAGGTCATCTCATTTATTCCGAAAGGTTTTCGTAAACGTGCTTTTTTCAACAATAGGGTTAAGTTGAGGACCTTACGTAGACGAAGACTTTCTGTTGGCGGGCTTGATTTAGCCGATGAAGCCTGATCGAACCGACCCAGAGGATGAAGTGTTTATATAATTTAAGCCATCATATCCTTTTCATACACGATTTTGCCCCCCACGATCGTCATCTCAACTTCTATTCTATTCATTTGATCATATGGGACCCGGTGAGGGTCCTTGGACAGAACGGTAAAATCCGCCAGTTTGCCGGGTTCAATGCTCCCTTTTGTTTTTTCCTCAAACCCGATTTTCGCGCCGTTTATGGTAAACATTTTGAGGGCTTCATAGAGCTCGATCCTTTGTTCCTCGAGTGGGTGAGTCAGACAATTATGTATTCCCTTGAGGGGATTCAATCGGGTGACGGGTGAATCCGAACCACCTGACACCAGGATCCCCTGGTCCAATATGGACCGGTAGGGGTGGCATCTTCTCATCCTTAATTCTCCGAGAAGCTTGCGGTAATTTTCAGCATTTTCGTTAATGGAAAGAAAGGCGGGTTGCATACCCAGAGCCACCCCGGCTCCGGCGGCCCTGGTGATATGCTCCCCGAGGGGAAACTCGAAATGCTCGATACGATGGCGATGGTCCGTGCGGGGATATTCGGCCAGAACTTTTTCATATACCGAAATAACCTGTTCAACGGATCGATCTGTTTCAGCGTGTATGGAAACCTGCATGCCCGCCCGATGCGCCTTTTCCACAAATCCATGCAGCTCGTCGTCACTATAATACAGCATCCCTATCGAGTCAAGATCATCGGAGTACGGTTCAAACAGGGCACCGGTATGCCCCTCGATAGATCCATCGCTGACAATCGCGATACAAATTCGCTCGCCTGGAATGCCGGAACTCAAGACCTTGTCCAGCAACCCATCTTCTTCTATACTTCCCATGATCAAAGGTTTCGCCCGGACAGGTATTTGATCCTGATTTTTGATAATGAAAAGCGCGTCGTCAAGAGGTTCTTTGGCGTGAACTGTGGTAATCCCCACCTTTACGGCCTCTTTGGCGACAGCTAATAGGGCTTCCATGTGCCCTTCTTTACGGATCTCTTCGCCCATCATCCTCACAGACTTGAAAATCGCGGGATCCTCAACCAATCCGGTTGGCCGGCCGCCTGAATCCGTAACGACTCCTTCTTCCTCGGCGGTATATCCAGCCAGTTTAAAGGCCGCGCTGTTGAGCATGGCGAAATGCAAGTCATAGTGCTGGACTGATATAGGGTGTTCTTCGGAAATCGCATCGAGCTCTTCGCGGCTTGGAAACCTGCTCTCCTTCACTTTGAAACTGTCAAACTCCCAGCATTGGATCCCCTTGCCGGCAGGCGTCACATGAACTCTTTCCCTGATTCTTTCCATCGCTTCATTCACCGACGTCACAGAAGATAAGTCAACGCCCAACCTGGCGACGCCGGTCGCTGTAAGATGCGTGTGGCTGTCAATAAATCCGGGCAGGATGGTTTTTTCTTTCAAATCAAGTATTCGGGTTGTCTCACTGATGTCTTTCTCCACTTCGTTTATCGCACCGACAACGACGATTCGTCCGTCTTTGACGCCAATCGCCTTTGCTCGGGGTTTATCGTTTACCATGGTGATGACGTTACCCTTTATGACAAGATCAGGACTGTTCATTTTTGAAAACCTCCGCTTCGATACCTCTGAGGAATGATGTGAGCTGAACTGTCGGATCGGCGATGACATTCATTTCGACTTTGTCAAGATATGGACTCCAAGCATTTTATGATCAGAAAATAACCGGCGGTTGACACTTCATAGCGGTTACATCCACGGATTATATCATCGCGGCACGAACGCGTCTTGTTTAGTGATGCGAAAATGCCGCGATGAAAAGGTTTCGGATCCTGGAGTTAAGACCGCAGCGATCATTTTACGAAAAGTTACTTATCGATCCAATACTCCGCGAATGTATAAACAGATGACGGGCTCTTAATGCGGGGATTTTCATTTTTTACCCAGGGATAGCTCGCCGTGACCCCCGATTGCATCAAAATGGGTGTATAGAGACAATATTTCTCTGCCAGCAAATACTGGGCCTTATGAGCTAATTCTTTTTGAGCCTCCCGATCAGAGACGACGGTAAATTCTTGAAGCACTTTTTCCACCTCTTCAGGATGGGCGATGCTTTTCGGCATGCCCAACACGCTATGGGATTCAAAGAAATAGCGTGTCATTATTCCGATTTCCGGATAGCATAACATGTTGGACGCCAATAGGGCGTCTTTCCAGCCAGTGGCAAAATACATCTCACCGTATTTTCCAAGATTCAGCATTTCCAATTTCGCGTTAATACCAACATCTACCAGGTAACCTTGGACCGCGGTAAACAATTTCTTTCCCGTACCTTCGGTACTGAAATAAAGAGTGGTTGAAAAACCATTTGGGTAGCCGGCTTCTTTTAAAAGAGCTTTCGCCTTTTCAGGATTATGGGGATAGCCCTTCACGGTCGGACTGTAACTCCAGGCTTCGGGCACGGACAGTTGCTGCATGGGCCTGCCGTAACCATAAAGCACATAATCTACCAGCGCCTGTCGATCGATCGCGTAGCTCATAGCCTGTCTTACCTTGACATCGGCGAACGGTGAATCGGGACTGGCACTATCGCCCACGAGAGACATAGTAAGCCCCTGAATTTTATCCGTAGTCAGAACGACGTTTTTTTGTTTTTCGAGAGTTTGCGCGTTCTTAGGGTCCATACCCCACAACACGTCAGCTTCTTTGCTCATAAATGAAGCGAGTCGAACCGTCGGGTCAGCGACGACCAACATCTCAATCCTATCGAGGTACGGTTTCCCTTTTTGCCAGTAGCCGTCGAATTTCTCAAAGACCTTGTTAACGTCTCTCGCAAAACTGACCTGTCTAAACGGCCCGGTAGCTACGGCGTTTTGACGCACCCAGTCAATACCGTTTTTCTTGAATGCCGCGGGGGATATCATGCCGGAGTCCCAAGCCATGTTTCTCAAAAATGTGTTATCCCAGGTATGAAAATGTATAACAACCGTATAGTCGTCTTTCTTCTCAATCGAAGACGCGCCCAGCCACGAAGCACCCAGGTTCGCCGATTTCCTTATCTCCTCTAAGTTCCATATGGCGGCGTCAGCGTCCAGACGAGTACCATCATGAAATGTTACGCCCTTTCTTAATTTAAAGGTAATGGTCATGGCCTCGGGGTCCTCTTGGACGGATTCTGCCAGGAAAGGGATAATTGCCTGCTTTTCTTCGTCATACCGAACCAGAGTCTCTATGACGGGTTGCCGTTGAAAGTAATCTGCAGGACTTATCTGATCCGGGACATATCCTATGGAATTAACGTCGCCGTCAACAATGATCTTGAGCGTACCCCCGTATTTGGGTTGCCCCGATTCGGCGAAAACCATACCGGAAAAGGCCACAAACAGGATCGCAAAAATGAAACCAGCTGAAACTCGAATTATTGTGCTTTTCATTTTTTCCTCCTTGCATAAGTTCTTGGGTTAACAGTGACACCGACTTTCCGCCCCATTATATGACGGTTTTCAAAATATGATCAACCTCAAAAGCATGGTTTTAGTTTGAAAGGGATTGAAAACCCTCTTCCATGATGGCCAGTCCGCGCTCCAACTGGTCATCCTCAATCACCAGGGGCATCAAGGTGCGTATCACGTTGCCAAAGGTACCGCACGATATGAGGATGAGTCCTTTTTCATGGCAATACTTCAGAATGGCTTTGACTTCGTCCGCTGCGGGTTCCTTTGATTCGCGGTCCCTGACCAATTCCAGCCCCAACATAAGACCGATTCCACGGACATCGCCGATGATTTCAAACTGTTTCTGAAATGACTCGAATCGGGCCCTCACCTTTTTTCCAAGTTGCTCGGCCTTTTGAATCAGGTTTTCCTCTTCAATGATATTGAGGACGGCCAGGGCAGCCCTGCAGGAGACGGGATTTCCGCCATAGGTTCCGCCCAGGCCCCCCACATGGGGGGCATCCATCATCTCACGACGTCCGATGATTGCGCTCAAGGGCATACCGGCAGCCAGGCTTTTGGCCGACAATACGATATCCGGGACCACGTTCCAATGTTCAATGGCAAACAACTTGCCGGTGCGTCCTATACCGGTCTGGATTTCGTCTGAAATAAAGACGATCCCGTAGGCTTTGCAGATCTTATGCAGTTTGGAAAAATATTCGGGGGGAGGGGCAATAAAACCGCCCTCACCGGCGATGGGTTCCACAATGAGGGCCCCGGTACTCTCTGCGGCCACATGGTCCCCAAAGAAGGTTTCCAGATAATCCGCGCAGTATACACCGCAATGCGGGTAGGTCAACCCGAATGGGCAGCGATAGCAGTAGCCGTAGGGCATTCTGTAGACCTCGGGTGCAAACGGTCCGAAGCCGAACTTGTAGGGCTTGACCTTGCTGGTCAGTGTCATGCCCAGCAGGGTTCGACCGTGAAAGGCATGCTCAAAGGCAATCACGCCCGGTCTCTTGGTGTAATACCGGGCGACTTTGATGCCGTTTTCCACCGCCTCGGCCCCGCTGTTGGCGAACATGGCCATCTTGGGGAAATCGCCGGGTGTGAGTGCGCAGAGCCTCTCGGCCAGTTCCACATAGGGCTCGTACATGTTGACGTGAAAACAGGGATGGGTATATTTTTCCACCTGGTTCTTTATGGAGGCCACCACTTTGGGATGGCAATGGCCCACATTCATGACACCGATGCCGCCCGCAAAATCCACATATTCCCGGCCGTCCACATCGTAGATGAGGGCCCCCTCGGCACGGGCCGTGAAACTGGCGTGGATATTGAACGGTCCCCGGGGGACCGCTTTTGATCGGCGTTCATTGAGATCCTTGCTGGTCACTGGCTCATTCATAATAATCTCCCGATTTTGAAGATTTATGGTTCATGAAATTACTGCGCGATTTCATGTATTATCCCATCTTGTGCCCTGGGGATATTCACCAATACCGAAGAAATGAAACCCGGTCCGGTTTCTTTCGGATAAATAGGATGTTACTTGTCAATCCTCTGGCCCGAAAATGCCTTCTTTCGGTTTGCCAGATATGGCTGGCGAAGCCGGCCTCGTATCTTCAGGCAGCGGGCAGTTACAAGCCGTGCGGGCGGCTGATTCGAGGCATCTATCCCAGTACAGGGTTTCGCCCTTTTCACAGACCCAGTGCCGGTGATAATGATAGCAGCGAATGCGAAGGCCACTATCAGGGCAGGTCAAGAAATATTCTCCGGGACCATAGTAGTCAGAAGGTTTGTGCTCGAACTCAATCTTTTTGCAATCGGCGGCCAGACCGGAGTGACAGAAGCCCGAGGCCAGCAACATGCAAAAACCCAGACCGATTGTCAGTCCGGCGCAAAAGATGAGTGAACACCACTTTGATCGTTTTGATGGCTCACTCGATATCATTTGCTTTTGACAACGCTGGTCGCCCTCCAATAAAAACCTGTTCGATTTTGATGTCCGTCAAGTCTTTGATATCCACGGTGAAAGGATCATGGCTTAACACAACCAGATCGGCTAGCTTGTCCACATCGATCGTGCCTTTTTCCTTTTCTTCAAATGCGCTCCAGGCCGCTGTCCTGGTGAACATTTCCAGGGCCTCGTGAAGCGTGACCCGCTCATCTGCATTAGGATGTTGGACGGCCGCCTGGACGCCCGCCAGGGGATCATAAGGCGTCACCGGACTGTCCGATCCCCCGCAGATCGGGATGCCGCGATCCAGGATGGTCCGGTACGGATGAACCCGGTTCAGCCTTTCTTTGCCCAGTAAGGAGGCGTATATCTCCATGTTCTCCCGGCCTATAAAAGCCGGAATGAATGCCGGCTGCATGCTTGCCATAATACCGGCATCGGCCATCCTTTCAATTTGGTTGAAAGTGGGAAGCTCCAGGTGTTCAATCCGGTGACGATGGTCATCACGGGGAAAATCCCGTAATGCCTTTTCCATGGCCCACAATACCTGCTCTATGGACCGATCGGATTCGCAGTGCACCGCAATCTGAAGCCCTGCCCGGTTGGCCTTCAGGATAAATTCGTCCATAGTTTCCTGGCTGTAAGTCAGTTCGCCGTAATTATCGGGTTCGTCGGCATAGGGCTCGAAAAGGGCCGCGGTATGGGCCTCAAAGGCGCCGTCAGAGCAAATGCAGCCCCCCACGCGGGGAAACCCCAGTTCCTTTATCTCATTCAGGTCCATGGATTGGTTGTAGCAGACGATCCTCACCGGGCATTTGTCCCGGTTGGCCCATATCACTTTAGTGTCGCCGGGACCCAGGTCCCCCCCGTCTAAGGCGTGGAGGGTGGTGATACCTTTATCCAGGGCAATTCGAGCGGCCTCCTGAATGAATTCAATTTTTTTCTGTTCCGGTGTGAGGTTGCCCATGACCGGGTGGACAAAGGTTAGGATGCCCGGATCTCGAACGACACCGGTGGGTTGACCGGACGCCATGTCCAGGCCTTCAAGATCAAGCGGTAAATTGATGATCTCCAGGGCCTTGGAATTAAGGGAACACATGTGGCCGGTCGCATGGACCAGGTAGACCGGGTTGTCCGGGCACACACGGTCCAGATCGGCCCGGGTGGGCATGCGTTTTTCGGCGATGTTCTGCTCATTGAGATAACTGCCGATAATCCAGGATTCCTTTTCCTGTCGCCCGGCTTCTTCGGCTATTTTCCCCAATATGTCTTCCAGGTTTTTGACATCATCCAAATGAACGGCGGCGGCCATAAGACCGGTGAACATCATGTGTTCATGGGTATCGATGAATCCGGGCAGGACGGTTTTTCCCCCAAGGTCCAGTTCCGGCCAGCCCCTGTCCACGAAACTCTGGGCCTCGGCATTGTTCCCCACCATGGTGATACGGCCGTTTTCAATGACCAGGGCCTGTGCCCTGGCTCCTTCCTTGTTCATGGTGATAATGTTAGCGTTCGTGATGGCCAGCTGTTCATTCATGAAATGCTCCTTTCGGTCATGGGATTCATTCAAACATTGGCCCTTCATATCCCCGGTGAAGGGGTTTTGTCCGTTTTGAACCGGGAGATTCGGGTGTCAATCCAATCGATAAACTGCATCAATCCGCCCGGAAAAAAGAGGATAATGGCACAGATCAGCGCCCCCAGAAGGGATAAACGCAGCGTTCCGGCCAATCGCAGAAATTCATTGCCGAAGACAATAAAGACGGCTCCCACGACGGCCCCCGGAAATCGACCCACGCCGCCCAACTCCATCATCGCGATGGTTAGGAGGAAGGGCTCAATACCCATCGTTGTTGGTGAAATATCACCAAGGTAGTGAACGTAAAAACCGCCGGTAATTCCGGTCAGAAAGGAAACCAAGGCAAATACTTTGATCTTTTCTTTGTATTCATTGACTCCCAGGGCAGCGGCAAAGTCCTTGGAATCCCGGAGGGCAATAAAGGCAAGACCAGTCGAGGAATTTATGGTTTTGTGGATAATGGCCAGGATGACCAGAAAGACGACAAAGGTGATATAGTAGGAATGGGTTCGAGTGATGCCGTCAAAAAGCGGCGGAATATCGTGAAGACCCATTGCTCCTCCGGTAATCGATCGGGTCTGGGTTAGAATGGTGGGGAGGGAATCAGCAAAAATCAGGGACAGCAGCGCAATATAGATACCGCTTAACCGCAAGGCTGGCAAGCCCACAAATAAAGTCACCAACGCCATGCTGGCCACGCCGCCCAGGAAGATACAGAGCCACGGTGACCATCCAAAGGTTTTGCACAAGATACCCGATACATAGCCGCCGATGGAAAAATAGCCGATATTGCCCAAAGAAAATATGCCGGCGTATCCCATCAGCAGGTTCCAGTTGGATGCGACCAGGGCCCAAATAAAAAAAAGAACGAAGATGTGCATGATATACGTATCGCCGTGAATGACAGGGTAGACGGCGATAAACAGGAGGCCGAGTGCAATCGCAATCTTTTTCCGATTCAATAAATCCAATATCATTATTCAATATCCCTATTGTCAGATCAAACGATGGGGGCCGTTACAGGGTCCGTCCCCCGGCCAGACCCTGCGGCCGCAAGAGAAGGATAACGACGAACATGATAAACCAGATGGGCCAGACCCATAGGGAACCCAAGTAGAGGGTGATAAAGGCTTCTGTAATCCCCAGCATAAAGGCGGCGTAGATAGCCCCCATGGCACTTCCCAATCCTCCAAGAACGACAATAACAAATCCCGTGAACATCCAAAGCCAGCCGATGTGCGGTGTCATGTAGTACTTGGTGGCCAATAGAATCCCGCTAAAGCCGGTCACCGCCGTGGCCAGCGCAAATGCCTGACGGAATGTTCTATCGATATTGATCCCGACGATTTTGGCGCCTTCCATGTCCTGAGCCACCGCTCGCATTGCCTGGCCGAACCAGGTCTTTTTCAAAAGATAGTTAAGCAACACGATGAAGATAAAGACGATTAGGATGAGACTGATCTCGTGCCAGTTGACCCGCAAAAAACCGATTTTCAGGCCCCCTTCAAAGAATTGCGGGATTTGCTTTACCCGCGGGCCGAAGGCCTGCAGGATCAAGTTTTCCAGAAGAATCCCAAGGCCGAGAAGGAAGATGATGGTTGAAAACTCCCAGGTCGGGGTTTTGAGCAGGGGACTGATCGCCGCCTTGAAAAGAATCAATCCCAGGAAGAACATGATGACCAAGGCGATGAAAATGGACGGGATCAGCCCCAGATGGGCATTGGTTAATAACAACCAAGTGAAATAGCCGCCCAGGACAGCCACGATCCCATGGCCGAAATTGAAGAGATGAATCACGCCGTAAATGATCGTCAACCCCAGAGCCATGGTTGCATAAAGGGAGCCCGAAATAAGCCCGCTCACAAGGGTGTTAATAATATCCTTAATGGCATGCCTCCTGTTGAATATGCAAGGCCTGAACTTCCGGTTTTGATCACGTCATCTTGCCGGCTAAAAATAGACCTTTTCGATTTCGGCTTTTGAAATGTGGGCGGCTTCTTTTTCCAAGACCACCCGGCCTTTCTTGAGAAGATAGACCCGCTCGGCCAGCTTCAGCGCATGATCGACTTCCTGTTCAACGATCAAGACCGTAATATCGGTTTCCTGCTTAATGGTTTCGATGGCGCCGAAAACCGCCTTCTTCGTGATCGGAGAAAGCCCGATTGAGGGCTCGTCGATAAGCAATAGGGAAGCGCCGCTCATTAGGCCACGACCGATTGCCAGCATGCGGCTTTCACCGCCGCTGAGGGTGGATGCAATCTGGTCCTTTCTCTCATCAAGGCGGGGGAAAAGGACAAAAACATACTCAAGGTTTTCGGCGACCCGACCGCGGGCCTTGCGGTTGAAAGCGCCGAGTCTCAAATTCTCCAGGACCGTCATTTCCGTGAAAAGATTCCTGTCCTCTGGGATATAGGCGATGCCCATCTCCACGATTTTTTCACTGGTTGTCCCGGAGATTTCCACCCCCCTGTATTGTATGGACCCTGAAACCGCGGGATGAATCCCGGCAACGGCTTTCAGCAGCGTTGATTTGCCGTGGCCGTTGGGACCGAACAGGGCCACCACTTCGCCCTCATGGAGTCTCAGGGAGGCTTTTCTCAGGACCTGGAGTTCACCATAGAGACTGTCGACCTCTTGAACATCCAGAGCGATTCTTGAGGCCGCCCGGTTGGCACTCATTGTGATTCCTCCCCTTCCCCGAGATAGACCTCAATCACTTTTTTGTCCTGACACACCCCGTGGGGATCACCGACACAGATCACCTCACCGTTATGCAGGATGAGCATCCGGTCGGAGATATCGATCAGGGAATCAAGAATATGTTCAATGATCAGGATGGTCGTATTCTGTTCCTGGTTGACCTTACGGAGCACTCCCATAAAGTCGTTGATCTCCATCATCGTAAGGCCGGCCAGAGGTTCGTCAAGCATGAGGAGCCTGCAGCCGGTGGCCAGACATGCGGCCATCATAACCAGCTTCGTGGTGTAAAGCTCCAGGTTGCTGGCCAGCGTGTCTCTGAATGATGAAAGATTCAGGAAATCGAGATGGCTCTGGATTCGTTTATTCGTGTCCCGGCCGTCATGTCCGCCGAAAGTCGCACCGACGCGGACGTTGTCATAGACGCTGAGGGTCGGAAAGGTCCGGGGAATCTGAAACGTGCGCGCCAATCCCAGGTGGCAGATTCGATGCGCATTCAACCTGGTGATGTCTTTTCCCTCAAAAAAAACCCGGCCGGCCGACGGGGGATACGTGCCGGCGATGATATTGAAAAGGGTGGACTTGCCGGCCCCGTTGGGGCCGGCGATACCGAAAATCTCCTCCCTCTCTATGGCGATATCCACATCGCGCAGGGCTTCGATTCTGCCAAACGCCTTGGATACTTTCCTGGTTTCAAGAATCATAAATGCCTTTCCCAAGCTGCCGAGCACGAATCTCAGAAACTAAAGCCATGGTGTCGACCAAAAAATGTTCCAACCGCCTATTTTTTCATCCACGGCGGCTTCTGGTAATCGCCCTTCTTGTAGCTCTTTGGGTCAGTCTGGATGTTCTTACCGTCCCGGATCTGTCTCCATACGAGGGGCATCAGATGCTCTCCCGGTATGGCCGATTGATCGATGGGATTAAAGACATAAATAGCGTTAATGCCCTCGTAGGGCGCTTCTCGAATTTGGCGGGCGACCTCACGGTAACATTCCACACATCCCGCACGTTTCACGGCATTGGCCCATATGTCGAAGGCGTCCCGTGTGATAAGGGAGTACAGGCTGCCCGGCTCCTTTTTGTACCGGGCGACCCAGCGTTTGTGGTAATCTTTATATTTCTCCCCAAACTCCTCGGCACCGGACACCCAGATCAGACCTTCGGCGGATTTGCCGGCCAGCTCCAGAAACTCGGGAATAGATGGGGTAAACTGCATCCAGACCAGCGCATCTATGCCATCTGAACCGAACCGATCGCAGAACTGCTTGACAAACCTGGCCGAATCCGTCGGGTCCAGATGCCAGAAGGTGATATAGCTCGGTTGTTTGGACTCGATTTTGGATAGAATCGGACCCCATTCGGCTACGCCAAAGGGAACGGTTTCATTGACAACCACCTCGTATCCCAACTTTTTGGCGCCTTCCGCGAATACGTCCGCCGGCATGATATTATAGGCATAATCCACCTTGATGATGGCAATGTTCTTATTGGGCGCGGTCCAACCCATCTTTTCAGGAACGTCAAAAAGATTGTTGAGGATGTCGATTCCATAAGCGACATCGTTGAAGGTGTACTGGAAGACATTCCAGTACTTCTCCGGGTTTTTGGCAACCGGCGCAGTGCACAGGGTCATGGCATTGCCGTGCAGGTAGGGAATATCATACTGGCCGAAGACCTTTGTATCGACCCCGCCGTCATCGTATCCGGTAATGATGGCATTGGCGCCGGCCCCGATGAGCCGTTCACCCACGGCCTTGATCTTTTCAGGTTCGAGACCGCCAACGTCGCCGAACTTGATCTCGATCTTGCGGCCCACAAGCCCACCGGCGGCGTTGTACTCTTCGACGGCCATTTCCAGGGCCATTTTCATCTGCTCTCCGTCACTGGCGTAAGGTCCGGTCAGGGGCAGGGGGCTGCCGATGACGATCGGTTTTTGGGCCAGCGCCGCCCCGGCTGAAAAGCATATCAGTCCTCCTACTACGATTGCCATTAAAGGATTCCATCGTTTCATTTTTTTCCTCCTTTCGATTAATTATGAGACAAGGACCACGTTTCAATCGGGCCTAATCGATGACCGCCTTTAGCAATTCCCGGTATGTCTCGGGCCGCCTGTCTCTGTGAAACTGAAACATATTTCTGAATGCCTGGATTTGTTCTAAATGAATTTCAGCTTCCACCAGCTGGTCGCTTTCGTTATCTCCCCGTGCTAATACGTCTCCATAAGGGTTGCTGATAAAGCTGCCGCCATAGAAAGTCATCCCATCTTCTTGGCCCACGCGATTGACGGCGGCCACAAAAAGCCCGTTAACAATACCGTGAGATTTGATTACGGTTTCCCATGCCCCCTGAGAACTATATTCCGGGTAGTCGGGTTCGCTGCCGATGGCTGATGGATAAAAAATAATCTGAGCGCCTTTGAGCCCCAAAATCCGAGCCACTTCCGGAAACCATTCATCCCAGCATATCCCGACGCCTATGGTCGCATACCGGGTCTTAAAAACTGGATAACCCAGGTTGCCAGGCGTGAAATAATACTTTTCCAGATATTGAGGGCTTTCCGGGATATGGGTTTTTCTGAACTTGCCCGATATGGAACCGTCCGCATCGATAATCACCGCGGTATTGAAGTAGATGCCCGGTTGGGCCTGCTCATAGACCGGAACGATGATGACCACGTTTTTCTCCGAGGCGATTGGCTGCATGGTCCTAACGGATTCGTCTGGCAAAGGTGCAGCGAGGTCATAGTGGTTCTGATCGACGGTTTGCGGGAAATATCGAACGGCGTAAAGTTCTTGAAGGCAGACCATTCTAGCGCCATTGTCGGCGGCCTCGTGAACCAGTTTTACTGCCTTTTGGATATTCTCCCGTCTATCGATACCGCAGGACATCTGGATCAGTGCAACGTTCATATCAAGTATTACCCCATGTACCCGGCTGTCCGGGGAACCCGTGCGGCATCTTTCAGGATATTGAGCGCAAGCCTATGGCGCTTCTCTTCGGGGAGGCCATCTTCGCTACGCTGTTTCATTTGAATCGCCCTCAGCTTGCGCGAAACCGTGTCCGGCTCTTTGAAGATCAGGGCACCGAAATTGCACTCTGAGACGCATGCGGGGTTACCGCCGCAAAGATCGCACTTGAAGGCCTTTCCGGATCCGTATTGCTCGATCATGCCGTAGGGGCAGGCGGCGACGCAATCACCGCACCCGTCGCACTTTCGGGCCTCGATCACGACCACGCCCCTTTCGTTTTGGAATATGGCTTCCTGGGGGCAGGCCTTAAGACAATCGGGATTGGGGCAGTGGAAGCAGATGTTGGGTACGGAATAACCTTCCAATGGGAAGTTGCTGATTCTGATTCGGGCCTTCGACGGCATGAACACACCCTCCTTTGCCGCTGCGCAGGCATAGACGCATCGGTTACAGCCGGTGCATCGATTGGGGATGGCAAGGAGATGCTTTTCCATGGAATCCTCCGTGATTTTAAGCGCAAAATATTGAAAGAAGAGCTTCTATATTTGGACTGTGAGGTGTTTTAAAACCTACAACCAAGGAATGATCAAAATCCCTGCAATCCAAGTTCTGTCAATTTTGCCTCCTTGGGCCGGCCTTCCTGGTCCCAGCCGCGGAGGTGGTAGTAAAGGGCTCTCATTTCCGCTAGGTCTTCTTCACTGATAACCCGGCCTTCGTGGGGGCCGTTTCTCAGGGCCTCCCTTGCCAATTTTTCGGGGAGCCTGTCGTCCCCGGCCGTAATGCCCGATCTGAGGTTATAGATTCTGACCAGGTTCCAGATTCGTTCCCCAGCCTTTTCCAGGTCCAGGGCCGAGACCTGGGTGCCGAGGCCGGCCGTGAGGAGATCGGCCATGATTTCCGTGTTGACGGATCCCCAGAAATCACAAAAAGAGACAGACCACTTGGCCCCATTTCTGTTTTGCTGGTCAATGACGTCACGGGTCAAGGCCCTCAGCTTGAAAGGTTCTTCCGACAAGACGGTGAAGGCCCGGAGATGGCAGGCGCCCCTTTCACTGGTGGCATATGCGAGCCCCATCCCGTAATTGCCCCTCGGATCATAGGCCGGCATCTCCAGACCCTTGACCTGGGCCGCCTGCTCCGGGATGCCGTATTTGGCGGCCAGCTTGGCCGCGCCCAGGGCCAGGTCTTTTCCCCGCTCGGTGGATCGTCGGGCGATCTCGGAGAGGACGGCAAGATAGGCGTCCGGCTCTCCAAAGGCCAATCCGAAATCATGAACCCCGGACTGTGTCATTTCCATGGCCAGACCGATGATGTTGCCGGCGGAGATCGTGTCCATGCCCAGGTCGTCGCACAGCCGGTTAAAGCGCGCGATCTGTTCCAGGTCGTTTATTTCACAGTTGGATCCGCCTAGACAGAGGGTTTCGTATTCCGGCCCTTCGATTTCTATGCCGTTGACCGAGGTAAAATTGCCGCACCCCAGGGGGCAGGACGCACAGGCCCTGTCGCCGATCTTGACCTCTTTGATGGCCTCGGAGTCCAGTCTGTGGTGATGGGGATTGACGCCGTGGGTAAAATTTCGTGTGGGATGAATGCCCAGCTCATTGGTCAAGTCGATCAACATCGGTGTGCCGTCGGTCTTGGCCCATAAGTTGTCATCGGTCAGAAGATTGGATTCCTTGTGCTCGGTCACTTTCCCCCAGAATAGGCCCATCTCCGCCACCTGAACGCCCCCCGTCCCTTTGCATGCGATGGCCTTGAGTTTCTTGTTCCCAAAAAGGGCCCCCGAACCCCCGCGCCCCATCTGTCGGTAGGCCTCTGAGCCTACACAGGCGTAAGTGATCCCGTTTTCGCCAGCCGGTCCGATGGAGAGAGACTTGACGCCGAAACCCACCTTTTCCTCCAGCCATGCCTCGGTGTCAAAGATCCCTTTACCCCAGACCGATTCGGCATTCTCCAGGGTGACCTTATTGTCCTCTATACGCAAGACCACGGGTCGGCTGGCCTGACCGGTGATGACGATCCCGTCATAACCCGCAAACTTGAGTTCCGGCCCGAAGGCACCACCCACATTGGATTCAAAAATGGTGCCCGTGTGGGGTGATTTGGAGACCAGGCATGTGCGGGAGGCGGTCGGGGCCAGGGTGCCGCAGAGGGGTCCCGTCATGATGACGATGGCGTTTTCGGGGGATAGGGGATCGATTTTTGGATCCACCAGGTCACAGAATATCCTGACGGCCAGTCCCCAACCGCCGATATAATCCCTGAGCCATTCTTTATTAAGGGGTTTTCCCTCGATTTCCTGTTTTTTCAGATCCACGTGGAGTACCTGGCCGGCATAGAGATTCATGGGTTCTATTCTTCTGGGGCGTTCAATGGTCTTGAAGACATCCTCCAGCCGGCTCAGGACTTCGTCAAGGATTTCCTGGGGGACATTGAGGGCCGGTTCGATGCGGATGTTCCGTGCATTGGTGAGGGTGCCCGCGGTCAAGACGCCTCGTGAAAAGAGCCCCGCCGCCACCTTGTACCCGATGCCGTCAGTCGGAAACTCCATGCCGATGAGAAGACCAAGTCCCCGTACATGGGCCAAGACACCCGGGTATCGGTTTTGGAGATCCCTCAGGTGTTTCAACATGTATTTGCCCTTGGACTTGGCCTGACCCGCCAGGTCCTCTTCCAAAAGAACCGTAATGGCTGCCAGCGCCGCTGAACAGGCTAGGGGATTGCCGCCGGTGGTTGTGGTGTGCATGAAGGGATTGGGCTCCATGCATTCCCATATCTTGGGGGTGGAAAGAAAGGCCGAGATAGGGACCACCCCCCCTCCGAGGGCCTTGCCCAGGCATATGATGTCGGGCGCAACGTGCCAGTGATCCACTCCGAAGATCTCGCCGGTGCGTCCCATGCCGGTCTGGACCTCATCGGCGATGAGAAGAACGCCGTAGCGGTTGCAGATCTCCCTCAAGCGCGGCCAATAATCATCGGGCGGGACCGCGGCCCCGGCTTCACCCTGGATCGGTTCGGCCACCACAGCGGCAATATCATCCCCCACGGCTTTGGCCGTGGCCAGGGCCTGTTCCACGGCGTCGGCATCGCCGAACGGGACATGCCTGACACCTTCCAGGAGCGGAAGCAGGGGCTGTCGAAACACCTTCTTTCCCATCAGGGAGAGCGAGCCGAGGGTCTTGCCGTGAAAGGCCTTGAGCATGGCGATGAAACCCTTGCGTCCAGTATACAGTTTGGCCAGCTTCATTGCGCCTTCGACCGCCTCGGTGCCTGAGTTGGCAAAGAAGCCGTACTGGATCTTGCCGGGAGTCAGGAGGGCGAGCACCCGGGCCAATTGGGCCCTTAAGGGGTCCAGCATTTCCTGGCTGTACTGGGGAGATCGGTCCAGCTGGGCCTTGACGGCTGCCACGATTTTGGGGTGGCGAATCCCGTATGAATAGAGTCCGAATCCGCCGAGAACATCCAAAAACTCCCGATTCAGCGCATCAATCAGGACGGAGCCCTTGCCGGTCCACTCGGTTATGGCAAAATTGGTGGCTTCTGTCACGGATTTACGATACTCCAGAAAGCCTTTGTTAATATGGTCGCGGAAGTTACGAACGGTCTTCCGGGCAATTTCCTCACGGATTTCGAGCGGTGTTTGATCCGGCGGCGTGAGGATGGTATCCACCATCTCTTGCGCTTCCGCCAGGGCTGCCTTGATGTCCCTTCCTTTGTAATCCGTTTGATGCTCTTCTTCAAAAATACGCATGGGCCGATCTCCTGCTTGGTTAGGATTCTAAAGCAGATGGCTCACAAAAAAGGGAAGAATGGAAGCAGGTTTCCCCTTATAAAGCAGCTTTATTTTTGGTAAGCCTATTTACTTGAGGCTCACCACTGGCGAGGATTTCCCTAAAGGTTGCTGGTTGGTGAATATTTGGGTATGGTGGACCTTCAATAAGAAAGTATTGAAAAACCCGTGAAACACCGTGGCATCTTCATACGTCTCATGATCGGCAGGAGGATTCACTGACACAGCAGCCGTGAAGGTACCCGAAACCATAACCAATCCCCCATGGATACAGAAGGCATGGAAATGTTCGATATTCGTCTTGAAATTTATTCTAAATAAGGTATTTTACAGTATTCGTTCTCCATAAGGGAATTCAGTTCGAATGTCAACAGAAAAAAATCGAAAAACGGAAAGATGGGGGCCGGAATGAATGAGACCATCGACAGGATTGATACCCAGATCATTCGCCTGTTGAAGGAAGACGGGAGAATGCCGAACACGGAGATTGCGAAGGGATTGCATATCTCTGAAACGACCGTTCGAAAGCGCCTGAAAAGACTGATTGAAGAGGAATTTATAAAGGTCATCGCCGTCGGTAACCTGCCAAAGCTCATTAATAAGCGGAAGCACGAAATGCTAGGCAATATGAAAGTCAAAATCAATGTCAAGAAAACGGATCAAGTCATTCAGGCATTAAAAAACATCAATGAATTATGGTATATTGCACACACTACCGGTGCAGCCGATTTCGATCTTGAGTTCAGCCTCCAATCACAGGAGGAGCTCCGGCACCTCTTGGAAAGGATCAATAAGATCGAGGGGATCACGCACACGGAGACGTCGATCCGTCTGCAAGTAATACGAAATCGTTATGACTGGGAACGCCCGAATTTTGATGAGGATTTGAAGACATAAGCGAGGTGAAAGACCATGTGGAAGCTATCAGATAGCCATGGTATTGGCCAAAACAAGCAGCCCTTTTGAGGACCCTTTCTAGAGGAGAATTTCCCATCCGAGAACGTGCAGATCGACATCTCGTAGAGAAATGCGAGAAGGAGGTCGCCGAAATCCTCAAACGACAAGAGGCCCTCCTTTCTGATGTGGACGGAAGCGCCGATGTTTACCTTAAGTGATCAGAAAACCATATTTCAGCATTTAAGATACCTTGGGAATTGCACCTCAATAGCAATTACCCGCAACAGGGGAGAACCCGGAAAGGTCATATATATCAAAGGCTTTTGACTGAGATGATATTCTGATCTTTTTGATGAATACGTGAAAATTTGGCTCAGTACTCGAAAGATCATTCCCATACAAACCTGTTCCAGTGGCTAGTTAGACCTCCACTTACTGGGGAGTTCCATCCTCGCCCCACCCCTTCAACCTATAGTAATCCTGAGTGAGTGCCTCCATTTCTGTCTCTGTGATTCCCTGGCCGTCTTCGAGGGTTTCATTGACAAGCCGATAGGGAAGTCGGTCATCGTCAGCAGTGAGTCCTTCCCTTTCGTTGAACCGCCGGGTTTTGTTGGTGACACGCTGTGCAAGACCCCGAAGCCCGGAATGATCCAGCTCCATCCCCGTTGTAAGCCCTATGATCGTTGCGAGTTCATCCCACATGTAGAAATCCCTATAAAACCGGCACACAATGAGACAATCATGGAGGGTGCAACGATCCTCGAAATCAAGAAAGAGTTCCGCCTTACCTTCGATTTGGGATGGCTCAATAAGGCCCGCTAATTCCGCCTTGTAAAAGGTGCTCCGTAGATGACAGGCTCCTCGATCGCTCACCGCATAGGCCAATCCCATCCCCTTTAAAGCCCGTGGATCATACCCCGCGGGTTCCATACCCTTTACGTGCACCGCAATATCCTCCAACCCTAGCTCACTGCTGGCCGTCTTGATTCCTTCAGCTAAGAGATCACCAATGCCCTCTCGTCGTGCGATCTTGTGCAGGAGATCGGCAGCTAGATCAGGATCGCCATAGTCATAGTGGTCGGGTATCTTCCCTCGTTTGGAGGCCTCAATAGCAAAGGCCACCAGGTTTCCGGCAGTGATGGTATCTATCCCTAAGCGATCGCAGATATCGTTGAGATAGGCGATCTCCTCTAAGCTATCAATGAGACAAAGCCCCCCAAAGGAATAGATAGTCTCGTATTCGGGGCCTTCAAGGTTAAGACCGCGGTGGCGTCCTTTCTGAACCTCAATGTACTTACCGCAGCCCATAAAGCAGGTCTTACAGGCTCGGGAACGGGGATGAAGGGTATCCACCATGCTCTCAGCGCTAATCTGCTGCCATTTGTCAAATCTTCCCTGGGACCAATATCTCGTGGGAAAGCCGCCTGCCTTGTTTAACAGTGCTACCATCATAGGAGTTCCGTGGTTACGGTAGGTATTCGCCGCGGGATGATCCTTGTAGGCAGTAAGGATGTCTCTGGCAAAGTCCTTGAGACCTTCCGGGTCAGCAACGGGACGAGCTCGCTCGCCGTGAAAGGCAATAGCCTTGAGCTTTTTAGAACCTAGAACAGCGCCCATACCCGTCCTTCCTGATGAGCGCCAGTAATCATTCTCCACCACCGCAAACCGAACTCGCTTTTCTCCGGCAGGCCCAATCACCATAACCCCTGCATCAGGGATTCCGATCCGCCGCTTAATCTCATCCTCGGTGGCATAGGTGTCCTTACCCCACAGATCAGCGGCATCATGGAACTTGACGTCCCTGTCTGTAATCTCCAACCAGACAGGCTCTTGTGAGGCCCCCTCGATAATAATGGCATCATACCCGGTGCGGCTTATTGGTATCGCCAGCCGCCCACCAGCATAAGACTCTCCAAAGAAGCCAGTTAAAGGAGATTTTGTGAACAGGCCATGCCGGCATGAACCATAGAGAGCGCTATCGGTGACCGGACCAAGGGCGAGGATGATGCGATTCTCCGGGGCAAAAGAATCTACTCCGGCAGAGTTTCTCTCTAAGAGCAAGTGGGCAGCCAACCCTTTCCCCCCGAGATATTGACGCAACAACTCTTCCCCTAATGAATCAGCCTCCCTTGTTCGATTTGTTAGATCTACAGCCAGAACGCGTTGAAAAAATCCCTTCATGACCGCTTCCTTGCAATAATTTGTTAACGGATAAAAGCTGAGGGCTTTATATTTTAGTGCATTGGGCGTTCTTTTCAAGACTAAAAAGAACTTGTCTCTTACGATCTGAAATTAATTCCTGAGGAACCACGGGTTTGTCCTGACACGGTTCTCCAATAAAAACACCATGAGTCCTGAATTCCAGAATCCCTGCCACACCCCGGTGGTGAGAAAGCTCTTCAGGGTTTCGAAACCTACTCGTTGGAAGACCTTGGATAAGGAGACCGTTGATTAGGTTATCTCTGGAACCGTCAAGGTAAGAAATAGGCTGATCCCATCTAAATTGCTGGGTTTGGATTGAGCTCTGTGATTTCTCTATTCTTTAGTCCTGCCGCCCGGCCTCGCCGTCGCAACAGTTCCGGCACCGAGTATTATCGCCATCTGCAGGTGCGGTCTAGTGAACTTTTTCCAAGTGAAGGGACCGTGTTCCGTCCCTTTAGGCAGATATAGTGCCGAAGTTGTATCAAACTTGAGGCACTCACCTCCTACGCCCACCTCTATTTCACCACCGAGGTCTTCCGGATTGTCAGGGTCAGAGCCGATGTGCAAAAGAATCTCATCGAAGTCGTGTGAATGTTCCGGGATAAGAGGGTTGGGCTCAGGCATTGCCACAAGCCAACGATAGTCAAGAAAAATGTTGCATCCAGGAACAAGATTGTTATTCAGATATGAGAGTGCAGGATTAGTGAATCCTGTTCCCTTTCTATCGCCCTGGCGAACCGGATTCCTTACAAGGTACTTCTCGTATTTGGATTTACTCATCTTCCTATGTTCTCCTTATTGTTTCTGTATCTAATCATTTAATATAAACTTCCTTTCTATAAATTTACGTATAGTGAGTTCTGTCTTGCGCGTCAATCGCAAATCGGCATCCAATTGCAACCGGGATGTGGAAAATAAAGGGTGCTGCCACGCCTTCAAGGGCTCACCCAATAAGGAATTTCCTGTATCTTGTCCCGGCATTCGGTATAAAAAACTGGATGTATGATAAAGATAGCCAAACCTCAAGCCGCGAGCCGCTATCGACGCGGATTTCAATCTCAAATCGACAGGAGCAATAGAGGCAGCTGCTCGCGGATTTCATCTTGAAATCGTCCATCTCAACCGTATAAGATATGGATGGATATCCCGGTGGCAGAGGAGTGAATCTCTATTTTCTATTATCCGACTCGAGCCTCGGCCTAAAAGAGGTTGCTGTATGATGGCCGATTTGACTATAGATCTTTCGTTGAAGGTTCTGAGTACTTACCAGGAGATTGATCAACAGACGGCGCGCCTGGGGTTAGCCTTTGGGCTTCGTTGCCCTTCCCTATGTGGTGCCTGTTGCGATAGCCCTAAGGTCGAGGCTACCGTTCTTGAAACCCTTCCTTTAGCGGAAGAGATTTACCGGAGGAAAGAGGAAAAAGCGCTTTTAATTGCACTGGAAAAGAAAAGAAATCAGGACGATTTCAAATGTGTGCTCTACCGGGCGAACCCCGGTTTTCCGGGAATTGGCAGGTGCTCTTATTATGGATTCCGACCTCTGGTATGCCGACTTTTCGGATTTGCATTTCGAAGAAATAAACTTGGGAATCTCGAGTTCTCAGCCTGCAAGGTTATGAAGGAAAGGCCCCCTGAGGCTGTTCATGAGGTTGAGAGTGGTATTTCTGAGACCTTAGATGCTCCCGTGTATCAGGAAAGCTTTATGCGCATAGCATCGCTGGATCCAGGCATAGGATATCGCTGCCTTCCTATCAACGGGGCGCTCAGAGAGGCCCTGGAGCGTTTTTGCTGGAAGACCGGGCGGATTTGCCAAATGTCAGATAATGAGAAAAAAGGAACAAGAAGTGTCGAGCCCTGACGCTATTTTCGCGTTAACACCCTGTCGCAGGCGGACGGGGTTAATATTTAAGCACTGTGTCCAAGGCTTGCCCCGGGTTTTATAATATCTCCTACTGTTGAGGGTTTTCACCGAGCTTTTTCATTATATCATCTACAAATGATCCAACATCACGCAAGTCTTGGGCATTGGGGCGGCCTCGCATATCACCGTGATACCAGTTGGGGTTGTATCTATCGCCCATGCTCCCGGGTATTGCCAGAGAGCCGATAACCTTAAATGATAAATGCTCCAATTCCAGTTCCAGAAGTTTAAGAGCAGGTTCGGCTTCTTTTGGGCCCAGGTGTATCCCGCCGTA
>Ga0209427_10001149_pt1 | contig 30005 bp, 23 predicted proteins | sample DeeMarSWOR136_30_FD_187465 | JGI IMG/M metagenome (GOLD analysis project Ga0209427, IMG submission 187465) | Marine sediment microbial communities from White Oak River estuary, North Carolina - WOR-1-36_30 (SPAdes) (version 2) | ecosystem: Environmental > Aquatic > Marine > Intertidal zone >...
CACCGCCACGGACCCAGGGTTGGATCAGATCAAATGTGGCTCCATCGAGACCGATAATCAGGGCTTTTCGCTTTGGCAAGCTAATCTCTCTTTTCGGCATGTTTCACAAGCGCGTAGAAACAAGCATCCACAATATCGAGTATGCCGTCATCAGCAGCCTCATGAAAATGGCTGCCGCGACAGCGATATACTCCGGCATGTAACGTGACATGAGCACGGTAAGCGTCACTTCTTTCAGTCCGAGGCCCATGGGCACAAAGTTCATGAACGAAGTGATTACACCCACCAGAGTCCAGTCAGCGATGACTTGCAGAACATAGGTAGGGGACAGAGCGTCGTAGATACTGCGCACAGTGGCATACAGTAGGAGGCCGCCGATGCTCCAGGATAGGATGTAGATCAGGAGCCACTGCACGGTATCTCGATATCCTAGCGATACTGGTAGCGCGTGTTTTTTCACTTTGCGCACTATATATGTGACCAGGCGAGGATGGGTCAGCGCGAGGCCTAATGCGAGTGCACTGACCAACGGCCAGGTGCTTAACTCTGTATACGAGAGTGTGAGTGGCGTGAGCGCGATGTAGAAGACGACACCTGCCAAGTTGATTAAGAGAAACTCCAAAAGCGATGCCACTCCAGCGACGGCTTTGGATACCCCCGCTTGATCATACATCACTACCCGCGTTGCAATGTCCCAGGCTATCCCCGGCAGCCGCCGCGCCACGGCTGAATAGCAGTAGATCCTTGCGTTCAGCCGGAAGTCGCTAGCGCCAGCTAACCGCTTGATAATCGAATGCCACGCCCAGATGGCGATGAAAAAAGCGCATAAATGCAATAGTACCGTCAGAGCCAGTTGCGCAGGATCAAACCGCCAGTGGTAGGCAGTGAGCGTAGCCCAATTCCTGTAGACAAAGTATCCGAGAAGAATCAGGCTGAGTAGGACAATAGCAGCTCCGAAAGCGGTCGCCAGAGTCCTGCTCTGGAAGTGCTTCGCCAAGTTGCCTCTCGTTGCTCGATCACGCATTACTGTCCTGGCCTTGCGTCGTCTTTGATTGCGCAAACATTGCGCCTTGTCGTTGCACAGAGGTAGCTACGAGGCTTCGCTCCTGCTGACATTAGACAAGCCTTTCCATTCTAGAAGCGTCTGGATCGTCGATTGCCAGTATCGCCGACACTCCGAATGCTGCATATGTTGTCATAAACGGTAGGAGTGGCAAGGCAAATCGATCCACCCCGAAAAACGGTAAGTGTAGCAGTGTCCAATATATGCTCGTGACCACTCCGACCCATACCATCATTCGACGACACTCGCGTTGAAACAGTAGGATTAGCAGACCCAGTAGAGCCATAATAACTAGAAGTGTGTACACTAGATTCGTCAACATAAATATCTGTGTCCCTGCCCCACCCTGATTCGGCGACAAGGCTGAGAGGCGATTCCAGTGTAGGCCTTGATCGTTTGAGTTAAAGAGATAAAAAACCTTGGCGGGCAAGAGCTTCAACACTCGGCCTGGATTCTGTCGAATAAACTCAAGTCCTAATCTGTACCCCAGTTCGTCCACCGCAACTTCATCTCCGATCAAAGGTAGTAGCGGGTTGTGGGCTTCGTCTCTCGGAAACATGAATCCGCCGTAAGCCTGAGGATTGTTGCCGATCCAGAAATTTGCCCCTCCATTTATGGAGACGGGTATGATCTTGTGAAAATGTAAGTAATTGCGAAACATCCACGGCATAACAACGAGGCTCGTCCCCACTGTTATGGCCACCACCCAGCGTGCCGAAGACATGCGGCTGTGCCGGCTGACTACCACCCAACGTACCCACACCCATAGTGGAAGTAACGCGAGGCCTATTGAACGAGTCAAGGCCATTGCCCCATTCGCCAGCCCGGTAAGCAGTGCAATCACAGTCCCTCTCGTATGCTGATCTATGTGACACAACGTCAATACCATTGTCAGCGTCGTGAGTGTCACAAAAAGTATGTCTGAGCAAACCAGACTGTTGTAAACGATAACTCCGGGCAATAGTGCCATGAACAGCGCGGAGAATACTGCCGTCGCGCGATCAAACGTGCGCAGTGCCAACAAATAAGTGAAGTAAACGCAAGACACAGACAGAACCACGTTGGCTAGCTTGGCAATCAAAGTGCTTGGACCTGTTAGTCGGAATAGCACGGCCAAGAACGCTGGATATCCAACCGGATACGCGGCGGTCGGTTTGCCACTCTCCAGATCGTACACGTAACCGTAGCCCCTGGCTATTTCGGAAGCTTTGTCAAAATACCAATTAGATTCAGCATACAAGGTGGTGGGATAGTACAGCATCCATCCCAAACGAAGCGTGAGTGCCAAGGCCATGATCACTGGCACGAGCCATGGAGATACTACAAGATTGAAGGTGAACCTACGCACATTTCGGCGGACGTGGGCAGGGATGCTAAGCCAGACGACGCCTAGGCTTCCGAGAACGGGTAGCGCGATCCTTAGTGCCTGGAAAAGCGAGATGGTCTTGTCTCGTAGGGTGCCGAGTGGAGAGACTCGGACACCTATTTGGATCATGACTTCCGGAGGTACGAACAAGAGCAATAGCCCTAACAGGCTTGAGCTAAACACGAGCCAATATGTCGGATTTCTCTTTCGGTCACTGGTTTTGGTTACAAATCGATCCATGCTTGCCGCTCGACTCCTGGGCCACTGCTTGCCGCCTCTATTGTAGCCCCGATACTCGTACAAGCCCCTTTCCACAAAGGCCAATCGCGTCCCTATCGCCCTGCTACGGGCCATCAGGCATGGTTTGGGTCAGCCTGGCAGTGATGTATCGCTCAGAACCTTCTGTAGAACAGGCATCTGCTGTGATGCTGTGTCATTCAGGCCGCATACACGACATCAGGGTTGACTGCAATTCTGGTTGTGTTTTTCTCGGTGCTTCTCGCCAAATCCCTCAACGCTGTTCCGACCCTCTGTCTCTTTTGGTTGCAAAGACAGTCATTGCGAATGTCGTATTGGAGTAGGCAAGCAGGCTGAAAAAGGGTCGAGTTAATAACCTGGGCAACCGAGAGTGGTTCAAGGCTAACAATGCATTCTTGAGCTTCTCATTGTGAAGCTTCTCGTCGAGCCAGAATTGAACGCTCAGGGCAAAAGGAGGATAGCCCAGGATTAGGCTGCGCATCTTGTCTACGCGGAAGCCGGTCTTTTGCAGAAGATGTCTCAGTGTCTCATGGGAAAAGACAAAGAGGTGCCGTGGCGCATCGTACCCCACCCAATAAGGGCCAAAAAGCCTAGCATCCCAGGTGCTCACATTGGGCACGCGGATTATGGTCAAGCCCCCAGGTTTCAAGATGCGGTGCACCTCGGTGAGGGTGCTTGTGGGGTCGTGCACGTGCTCCATTACATCCCACATCGTTACGACGTCAAAACAGGAGTTGGGATAGCCAGCATCCAGCAGCTCGCCGGTGAAGGTTTCTACTCCATAGCGTTCCCGGGCGTACTCCGTGGCCTCAGGGCTGATGTCCAGGCCATAGGCTTCCCAGGAGCCTAATCGGGTCATCATGTGCAAAAAGTTGCCCATAGCACAGCCGACGTCAAGGATTCGACCACCTTGCGGGTACGCAGCTCTTACCAAGCGAGCGCGCTTCCAGTAGCCATATTGATGATCCAGCCGCTTTATCCAAGACGGCTCATCTTCTGGAGTAACGTTGTATGGGCCGTATTCTTCCGGATAGTAGTATTTGATCTCTTCCGGTGTCGGTCGTGGATTGATGTAAAGCAATCCGCACTGCCGGCAGCGCACCAGTCGGAAAGATCCTGGCAGCTTCAGCAGCCGGTCTTTTTCCACGTAGACCAACTCCGTGTCGTTCGCACCGCACAGATTGCAGTTGGTTTCTTCCATGGTTCAGACAACCTCTAGTCTCTCACGATAGCCATCGTATAGCCCCCGCAGTGTCAGCTTGGCCAGGGCGGTGTCACCATGCAGCACGCTGGTCACTGCTGTCCCCAGCGTGTTGACCCACAGATAGGCCACTGTGAGCCATGGATGCAGGCCATGCGGATACCTACGATAGAAAATAGCCCGGCTCTTGGATTTCAGATAGCGGATGTTTGCTGCATCCTTTTGGGCACTGAGGGACACTTTGTGCCACATGCAAGCGTTGGGCTGGCAGACAATGCGGTAGCCAGCATCCCGGCTCCTGTGGCAGAAATCAGCGTCCTCGTAGGTGAAGAAGAAGCGCTCGTCGAGGAATCCGATCGTTTCCAACAAGGCACGTTTGATCAACACACCACAAAAGGTCACATAGTCAACATCGAGGGGCTGTGAGAACTGCCCGTTGTCAATCTGATCACGGCCCACACTTAAGGGTACCGGGAGCCACCGGTGTATGCGGTCTCCAAGGCGCCAGATTCTGTTCCTTTCTTCGTAGTATAGAATCTTGGGGGTAACCATGCCAATGCGGGGTTCGCTTTCGGCGCAGGCCACCAATTGGCTGAGCATGGCGACATCCACAGTTGTGTCATTGTTCAACAAGAACACATGATCGGCCCCCACTTCCAATGCCCGCCGGAGGCCAATGTTGTTCCCTGCAGCGAAACCCAGGTTTGCTGGATTGACGATGATCTCGATGCCTGGGAAAGCGCGTCTCAGGTATTCTGGTGAGCCGTCGCTGGAGCCGTTGTCCACTACCAGCACGCGGTAATTCGTGTAATCAGAGCCCAGGACGGAAGCAACACACTCTGCGGTATCGTCCTTCAGATTCCAGTTCAGTATAAGCACATACACTAGTGGTTGAGGCATCTGGGATTTGGTCCGATCCTTTTTGGGCCAAAGTGGGCTTGCCCATTATAATGTGGTCTGATGAAGAGGTCAAAGCTCTTTCCATGGGGAGCGATCGTCGTTTCGCTCACTCATGGCATTGCTGGATGCCATGATACAAGGCACTGCGTAAAGGCGGATACCCGTTTCCGTGCGACAATCAGGCAAAAGAGGCCTAGCCATCCCGTCAAGCGGGACGAACGGTTGATGCACGAAGCAGTAAGGCCCCGCATATTATTCACATGTGGTCACAATGTTGAATATGTGCGCAATCTGTTGGTGCGCCGGGCGCTGCGACAACAATTCGACGTTTTCGAGGTTACCGCTAACCGGCCGGGTTCTTTGCTCCTGCGCAACCTCAGACTGCTACCCCGCCTGCTGAAGGCGCTCAGAGTCCCGCACGATCTGGTCTTCGTAGGCTTTTATGGGTATCTCTTGACCTTGTTTCTGAGCCGACTGACTCGCAAACCGATCGTTTTGGACGCTTATGTGTCCAACTGGGACACGCTCTGTTTCGACAGACAGCGCTTCAGTCCTTACTCCGTACGTGGCAGGCTGGCCTATTGGTTAGACAGGCAAGCGTGTTTGGCGGCCAGCCATTGCCTGCTGGATACAGAGGCGCACAAGCGCTATTTCGTGGAAACCTTTGGCATTCCCGAGTCCAAGATTTCTGCTCTCTACGTCGGCTATGACCAGGAGTTGTTCTATCCAAGGCCTGAGGTGCAAACTGAGGGACGTTTTGTGGTATTCTACTATGGCTCTTTCTTGCCTCTGCAAGGCATTGAGCATATTGTAGGTGCAGCCAAGTTGCTGGAGGCAGAGCCGGACGTTGAGTTTCGCATTATTGGTGAGGGGATAGTGTATCCACGCGTGCGTGAACTAGCGAAAGAGTTGCAGGTGGATCGTCTGACCTTCCATCCGCCCATACCCTACCTGCAACTGCCTGATGCCATCGCCGAAGCATCGGTGTGTCTGGGAGGGCATTTTGGCTCTAATGAAAAAGCGAGCCGAGTGATTGCCACCAAGACGTTCCAGTTTCTGGCCATGGCCAAGCCGACGATTGTAGGTGATAGCCCGGCCAACCGCGAGCTTTTCGCTCATGGCGAAGATGTCTTGATGTGTAAGATGGCCGACGCCCGCGCTCTGGCTTCTAGTATTCTGGAGTTGAAGCGCGATGCCTCCTTGCGTGCGCGAATTGCTCAGCGGGGGTACGAGCGCTGCCGTGACCAGTTCAGCACGGAGAAGCAAGGACAGAGGTTGGGCGAAATCCTATCCAGGTTGCTATGAACGTCTGTCTGGTAAGTCTGGATTTTCGGCCATATCGTACTTCTGGGCTCGCCATATACGGAGAGCTGCTGGCTGATGGCCTCCGTGCGGCTGGGCATCAGGTCACAATGGTGGCCTCGCGGCGCAGGGAAGCACCGCCGTCGGAAACCATTGACGGCATCCAAGTATTTCGTGTACCCATTGGAGTAACCGACTGGATCGGCTTTGCTTTGCGAGCTGCTCGGCAGGTGGAGAAGCTGAGGCAAGAAACGAGCTTTGATGTAGTTCACTTCCTTGATCTGCACTTTGCTTATGCTTACCGTGGGGACTATGTGGCCACTTTGGTGCAGCCATTCCGGCAGAGGCTGCAGGCCAAGGGCGGTTTGCCCTATTACCATAGCTTGTTGAACCTTGCCTTTCGCTACACCTACTACACAGTGGTCAATCTGACCCTGGAAAGGTGGGCTGCTGCTCGCGTCAGCCTCCTGCTCGCGACGAGCCATGCAGTTCGTGATGCCTATGTCCGTCACTATCCTGCGGCGGCTGAACGCATCGTCGTCGTGCCGTTGGGCATCGATGTTACCCGGTATCAGCGTCAAGACAGCCGTGAATTGCGTGCCAGGCTGGGGTTGGAAGGTAAGCAAATTCTGTTGTACGTGGGCTTCTCGACCCCGCGCAAGGGGCTGGAGGTTTTGGGCAGGGCGCTGGATGAGCTGGGACCCGATTGCCGGCTACTGATTGTGGGCAAGTGGGAGACAGGATACCGTGACAAGTTCCACCGTTCCCTGAGCCCGCGGAGTCAGGAAAAGGTCATTGAACTGGGTTATCTCCCTGACGAAGTGATGCCTTCCTATTACTCATTGGCGGACGTGTTCGTTTTACCCTCGTTGCTCGAGGGTTTCGGGTTGCCTTTGGCCGAGGCGATGGCCTGTGGCACACCCATTGTGGCTACCAAAGTGGGCGCTATCCCGGAAGTCGTGGGCGAAGCTGGCCTTCTGGTGCCGGCCATGGATGTGCAGGCCCTCGCGGGAGCAATCAGACAGCTTCTCGCTGATGAGGGATTGCGTCGCAAGCTGGGAGTTCGGGGTGTGGACAGGGCCCGGCGCTTGTACAGTCAGGAGGACATGGTGACCCGTACCCTGGAAGCATATCAGGCGTACCTCAAAGGCGAATGAGGCTCTCGCTCACTAGCCTCCCGACTCGGTCTCTGCGCCAAGAGCGGATGTAGGAACTCGGGGCTGAAACGCGCTGCTCAGTGGGACTTGCCCCTCTTAACGATGAGGTCGGCAAGCAAACCCATCGCACCCAACTGGGCTGCTGTCAGAATGACCAGGACCGTGTTTGAGGGGACGTGGAAGTTGTAGATGATGAGGTCCCGAACCAGCTTGACCCCGCCCAAGGTGAAGAAAAGCAAGCTGAGCGGCAGGAACACTTTGAGTGGGTTGAAGTAGGTCACTGCTCGCACAACGAGAGTGATGTAGTTGTACGTGTCCTTGAGAGGGTGGAACTTGGACCTGCCCTTGCGTTTGTAATAGTCAATGGGAACGTATTTTACTGAGTATCCATCACTCAGAAAGGCGATGGTGATTGTACTCACCCAGGAGTGCGTGGTGGGTAGTATATTCAGGTACTTGAGAGCGATGTCCTTCTTGAAGGCACGCAGTCCCGAGTTCAGATCCGGGATCTTGGTTTCTGTCAGGTAGGCTGCCAGGCGACGGATAAACCACTTGGCCGGTGTACGCAACCACTTGAAGGTACCTCGTTCCTGCATCCTCGCACCGATGACCATATCATGTTGCTTCATATGTTCCAGCAACTTTGGCATGTCCTGGTTGGGATAGGTGCCGTCGCCGTCCGTCATGATGATGATGTCCCCTTTGGCTGCCTTGATCCCGGTTGTGCGCGCGGCTCCAGTGCCACGGTTCTGTTCGTGGTGCAGGAGTTTGACGCCTGGCTTGCTGGACACGATTTCAACCGTACGGTCCGTGGAACCGTCATTGACGACGATGATCTCGTACGGCCGGCCGGTGGCGTCCATAGTCTGCTTGATGAGATCCAAATCATCGCCGATGGCGGCTTCTTCGTTGTAAACGGGTATTACTACACTGACCGATTCCATGTTTCTCCCCAATATGCCACTCTCTCCACGCACAGGTTCCAAGACATTCTACTTAGCATTGGCTAAACTTGCCAAATCCAGCGAAGTGATTCAGATCCAGCGTGTGACACACTGCCGCGGGGCGAATTCGTTTGACTAGGGAATAGAAGAATGTACAATGGTCTAAAGATTGTTCCGCCTAATGGGATAAGGGTAAGCATCGGTCATCAAGAACCTGTATGATGTGAAGATTCGCATCGACACTCTGTTATGTGTTGTCCTACTGTTTCGGGCCAAAGGGAGGCTGAAGGGAAAAGAGCTTGAGAGTTCTGTTGGTATATCCGCCAGCAATTGACGTTTATGGTCGCTTCAAGCCAGCAGCCAAGATGGCCGCACAACCTCAAATGCCGCTAGGTATCCTGTACATTGGAGCGGTTCTGGAGCAACGAGGCCATCATGTAGCAGTTATTGATGGCGACATAGACCAGATGGGTCCTCTTGAAATAGTGGCCTACGCAAACCAGTGGAAGCCAGATATAGTGGGGGTGTCAGCTAATACACCAATCTACCCAATGGCTCGTCGGATCTTGAACCAACTAAAGAAAGAATGTCCTCATATCATAACCGTTTTGGGAGGATACCATCTGACTGCTCTTCCTGAGCAGACCATGGCGGAGAGCAGTGTTGATTTTGGTGTCTACGGTGAGGGTGAGCAGACCATTGTCGAATTGGCGGCTGCCCTAGAACGAGGCATGGGGGTAGAGACAGTGCGTGGCATCCTCTATCGTTCAGATGGGGGCGTGCGCATGACTCCCCCTCGTCCGCCTGTGCAAGATCTGGATACGCTTCCTTTCCCTGCTCGGCATTTGCTTCGCTACCAAGAATATATTTGGAGCGTACCTGGCAGAGGATTACTGCCTGTTACATCCATCGTGACGCAGCGAGGGTGTCCTTACAGGTGTACTTTCTGTGCTGTACGAATCATGTTTCCCACGGTGCGATATCGTCGGGTAGAGCGCATTGTGGACGAGTTGGAACACATCGTTAGTGAGCTAGGCATACGGCACGTTCAGTTTTCGGACGATACCTTGACCCTGAGAGCGGACAAGATGGTTGCTATGTGCGATGAGATTCGACGCCGTAAGCTCAAGTTCACTTGGGAAGGATACACCCGTGCCGATCGAATCAGTAAGGGATTATTGGAAAACATGAAAGATGCTGGGCTGGTGCGGATATCCTTCGGCGTCGAAAGCGGCAATCAGAGGATTTTGGATGCCATCGGGAAAGGGACTACCTTGGAGCAGTACCGACAAGCGTACGCATGGTGTGATGAGCTGGGGCTGGAGACGCGCTGTTCTGTTATGCTTGGCAATCCTTTTGAGACACGACAGACGGTGCAAGAGACTGTGGATTTTATCTGTTCTTTGAACGTTTACCAGGCCTATATCAACATTACCACGCCTTATCCTGGCACCCCCCTATTAGAAATGGCTCGACAAGGTTACGGGGGACTGCGACTCCTGACCGAGGACTGGAGCGAGTACCGTCGCTATGGCAATGCCGTTATGGAGATGAATGACTTGACCCGGCGAGATCTAGTCCGTTTACAGAAAAGTGCGTACCTTAGTTTTTACCTTCGACCTCATATCATTTGGAAGAATCTGAAACGGGCAGGCTGGAGAGCAGCCATGGAAAACGCAACCGCTTTTGCCCTCAGTCTATTCAAACCTCGTAGCTAGACACCGCTGCGCTTCCACACAGATGATCCTTGCGGTTGGGCACCAGCTACCGCTTGGACCGCTGTCACGTGTTGTGCAATTCCGTTCATACTTCTTCAGCGAAAACGCTACTGTAGCGCATGAAAACAAACTGCCCGACGATGAGTGTCAGCAGGGAAGTAACAAATGTGCGCAGAAAAAAGTCCAGTGCCGGACGTGCGCCATGGAAAAGGATGACACGATAGGTTGAGATGAGTGAAGCCATTGGGTTCAGAATGTAGGTCAACCGGTGGATGTTCAGATCCAATCCCAGGACAAGGCGGTGCTGGGGTAGGATGTCAATGGGGTAGAAGATGGGCGTCACAAAGAACCAGGCCAACATCACCACGTCCATGATCATCGCTGTGTCGCGGTAGAACACATTAGCAGTAGAGAGCATGAAACCCAAGCCTAGAGTGAATAGCAACTGGGTGAATATCACCAGCGGCAATAGTAGCGCCCAGCGAGTGAGCCGAACCCGGAACACGAAAAGCATGGCAAAAAGGACGGTCAGTGCCAACAAGAAGTTTATCAGATTTGACAAGATCGCGGACAGCGGTAGGACCTCGCGTGGGAAATAGACTTTCTTAATCAAGGATGAATTGTTCACAATGCTTGCAGTGGAACCCATGACCGAATCCCGAAAAAAGTTCCAGGGCAGGAGTGCACAAAGGACAAAGACGGGGAATCTATCAACGGTATCATTCGGCATCATGAAGGTGAACACAACCGTAAAGACCGCCATCATCGCCAGAGGATTCAGGAGAGACCAAAGGAACCCCAGTGCGGAGTTCCTGTAACGCACTTTCAAGTCGCGGCTAACCAGATTTCTGATTAGCTCCCGGTATCGAATTAACTCAGCTAGCCTGTCTATCATCCCTGTCTCGTTCTATGCGTCCAGTTGTCACGTCTCTGCTCGCAGTGGCATTGTGGAGCAGGCATAGCAGTATAACATAGGTTCGTGGATCAGACAAAAGCTTTTCTCGCCCGCTATGTTTTGACTGCACTAGTTCTGGGCTTATAATCAGTACTTGAGAAAACTCGACGGTAACCCTCCCGCAGGTTATCGATAATCAAAGCCTGCGAGAGGGTGGTCAAGGGAAATTCTCCTGATGAATGAATACCTGCGAGAACTGAGGGGGTAGCTGATGTTCGCTAGCACCTGTTCAACTCTTTGTGCTCAGTGCTTGAGTGTGCGCTGAAGGAGTGTGATGGCCGCTGTTGTCCTTGCAAATGTATCGAAAAGGTTTGTTCTACGCCGTGATCGTCCACGGTCTTTTCAGGAGGTGTTTCTCTCCACGCTGAAGGGGAACAGAAGGAATGCCTCTGACGAGTTTTGGGCGTTGCGAGATGTCAGTTTCGAGATTGCGCCGGGGGAGACCGTGGGGTTCATCGGCCCCAATGGAGCGGGTAAGAGCACTCTGCTCAAACTCATCTCCCGGATTATCGAACCTACCTCGGGGCGGGTTGAAGTCGATGGGCGGGTGGGGGCCCTACTGGAGCTGGGTGCCGGCTTTCATCCTGACCTGACCGGCCGGGAGAACATATATCTAAACGGCTCTATCCTGGGACTTGGCCGGGGTCAGATCCGGCAGAAACTGGATGAGATTATCGCTTTTGCGGAACTGGAGCGGTTCATCGACGTGCCGGTGAAGCACTACTCTTCGGGTATGTACGTGCGACTCGGGTTCTCGGTGGCGGTACATACTGACCCAGAGATCTTGCTGGTCGATGAGGTACTGGCGGTAGGGGATCAGAACTTTCAACACAAATGCATAGAACGTATTATGGAGATGCAACAACGGGGTGTCACGATATGCTATGTGTCCCATGACCTTGGGACAGTTCAAAGGCTTTGCTCTCGAGCGGTTTGGCTTCAGGATGGGGCGGTTCGGGCTGCAGGCGATGTGGTGGATACTGTTTCCTCTTATCTTCGCTATATGTCCTCGCAGGAAGAGTCTCGTATGACCGTGGCACGATCATCTGGTGTAGAGCTGGCTTTTGAAGGGCAACACCGCTGGGGAACTGGGGAGGTGCGGATTCTCTCCGTGTCTTTGCTTGATGCGGACGGAGCAGAAAGGAATGTGTTTCGCGTAGGTGAGACTTGGGTGGCGCGGATTCATTATCGAACGACTACCAAGATTGAGAAGCCCGTCTTTGGTCTAGCCATCCACCGGCATGACGGAACACATGTCTGTGGGCCGAATACGGCTTTTTCAGAGTTAGATATCCCTTCCATTTATGGTGAAGGTGACGTTTTCTACCGCGTCGACTCCCTACCGCTGCTGGAGGGTACGTATTGGGTATCCGTGGCCGTCCATAACCAGGCTGATACAGCGATGTATGATTATCACGATCGCCTTTATGTGTTCAGGGTGCGACAGGTGGAGAGCGGCGAAAAGTATGGCCTGGTTAGTATGAAAGGCAACTGGGAATGGCACGGCAAGTAGGAGCGACGAACCAACCTGACGCGATTCTGATCATTAGCCACGATGTTGTCGGATCTCGGATGGCTGGGCCTGGTATCCGCTACTGGGAACTGTCCCGGGTAGTCGCTCAGCATTTCCGGGTCATTCTGGCCGTTCCTGGTCACTGCGATCTGGATACAGACGAAATTGGTCTCTGGCCCTACGATTTTACTGATTGGAAGTCTCTCGCCCCGGCCGTGAAACAGGCGCGCGTGGTCTTGTCATGTGGTGATGTGCTGGATCGCTTTCCAGCGTTGGGGGAGGGGGGGATCCCCCTGGTTGTGGATGGCTATGACCCCCATACCTTGGAGACGTTAGCGTTGTTTTCTGGATCGCCTGGACAGGAATCACTGCACCAAAAGCGCGAGCGCATCCTGCAACTTCAGTGTCGTTTAGGGGATTTCTTTATCTGCGCTTCTGAGCGCCAGCGCGACTGGTGGCTGGGACTGCTGGAGGCAACCGGACGAATCAACGTGCATACTTATGGTGGGGATCCGTCGCTGCGCAGGCTAATAGATGTGGTCCCATTTGGCCTGCGTTCGTCGCCGATACGTCATACCCGTCAAGTTCTGAAGGGAATTTGGCCCGGAATTGGGCCAGGCGATAAGGTAGTGCTGTGGGGCGGTGGGTTATGGCAATGGCTTGATCCAATTACTGCTATTCGGGCACTAGCGCGGATCCAGCAGCAGCGAACGGATGTCAAGATGGTATTCCCTGGAACGCGCCATCCGAATAGGGCGGCTGTTCCCGAGATGCCTATTCTTCAGGATGCTGTGGACCTGGCAGAGACCTTGGGGCTCTTGAACCAGGCCGTGTTTTTCGGTGATTGGGTGCCTTACGAGGAGTGGCCTAACTACCTTGTAGAGTCCGATGTGGCACTTTCGCTGCACCTTAACACAGTCGAAGCACGCTTGGCTTTCCGCAGCCGCGTGTTGGACTATGTATGGGCAGGACTTCCTATGGTGGTGACTGCCGGTGACGCGACCAGTGATTTGGTCTCACGATACGGGTTAGGCGAGACGGTCGGGTATGGGGATGTTGAGATGGTCAGTCAGGCTTTGCTCAGGCTTCTGGATCTGCCACGGGCAGTTTCTGCCTCCGCGTTTCATAATGCGCGTGCATCGTTGACCTGGGAGCGGGCAGCAGATCCATTGATAGCTTTCTGCCGCAACCCGTATAGGGCAGCAGACAAAGCGGCTGGATACCGACCGCTGTGGGATGCCGTCAAACTGGAGAAACTGTGCGCCGATCAGCACAGGGAATTGGAGAGGCTGCGATCACTGGTGCGTGGCTACGAAAGTGGTCGCTTCATCCGCTTTACTAAGTGGGTGCGCAATTTGCGCTTACGGAGGTAGATCCATGAAGGCATCCGTTATCGTGCTTTCCTGGAATGGCATAGGTGATCTCAGGGAATGCCTTGACGCTGTACGCTCCCAGGATTTTATTGACTTTGAGATCATTGTGGTGGATAACGGCTCGACCGACGGTTCAGCTGATTTCGTGGCCAGCCATTATCCTGATGTACGGTTGATCCGCAATGAGCGCAATCTAGGTTTTGCGGCGGGCAACAATCAGGGCTTGCGGGTCGGCACGGGGGATGTATTGGTACTGCTGAATCAAGACACGGCGGTACAAGCCGGCTGGCTCAAGGCGTTAGTCAAGGCCGTAGTGAGCGACCCTACATGTGGGATTGCTGGAGGCAAGGCTCTGTATCCTGATGGCCGGATTCAGCACGCCGGAGGATACGTAGATGAACGGGGTTGTGGGTCTCATTATGGATATCGGCAGAGAGATGAGGGACAGTTCGAGCAGGTGCAAGACGTGGATTACGTAACCGGCGCCACACTTGCCATCTCCAGGGAGGCCTTTGAGGTGATTGGCGGGCTGGATGAAGGGTTCGGCCGCGCTTACTACGAGGATGTGGACTGGTGCTATCGGGCCAAGGGGGCTGGTTTCCGGGTTGTCTACACGCCCCATGCCGTTCTAGTCCACAAGGAGTCCAGCGCAGCGGCCGATTTGAGTCATGAAGGAATGTATCACTTTCACCGGAACCGATTGCGCTTTGTCCTCAAACATTGGTCTACCAAGTGCTTGTTTGAGGAATTCTTGCCAGCTGAACGCTCTTGGCTGAAAGGCTTGGATGCAGGCGGCGAGTCTTTGATCGCGGCGATGCATCATGCGTATCTCTATCATCTTTTGCACCTGAACGACCTCATTGGATGGCGGATGAGTGCGCTGGGCACTGAAGAGGATGACGCGGACGCACTGGCCAAAGTCTTGGTGGATCTGCGGACAACCTTTCCAAGCATACTGAGCCAGGCGAGTCGGGAAGGAAGTGCGGAAGTTGCCCCGGAGGATGCGCTTATCGCAGAATTGCGTTCCCGTGAGGTCGTTCGGGAGCAACCTGCGCGTTCCGAAATCCCGGTTCTGGGTCGGATCCTCACTGCCTTTCGGGGTCTGTGGAACCGGGCTGTTACAGCTGCGTACGTATTGCCGATGGCCCACCAGCAAACAGAGTTCAACACTCGTGTGGTCACCTTGCTGGAGCAATTGGCGAAGGGCCGGCTGTATGCTGTGTTGTCCGAGTACCTGAGTGAAGACGGCCGTGAGTTGGGCCAACTTGCACGGGAACTTGACCAGTTGCGCACACTGATTGAGAAGCAGCCACATAACTGAGAGGGTCTTTGCAATATATGCGTATCTTGTCTGTTGCGAATGCGTTCCCGCCTGTCGGCCATATCGGTGGCGCCGAGGTTTCGAATTACCATACCTGTCGTGGTTTGATCCGGCAAGGAGTCGATTGTTCAGTACTTGTGCTTAACAATCGGGTTTCCGAGCCTGTGGATGAGTGGTACGAATTGGATGGTATCCCAGTCCATCGTGTGGCCCATCGTGTCCCACGGTCTACGCTGACTGATGTCTTTGACCCGTGGATCTACCAGGTTACCAAGACGGAGCTGCGCCGCCTCAAGCCGGATCTTGTTCACTTACATAATGTCTCTGGGGCGACGCTAGCCCCTTACCTAGCTTGCCGAAGTGTTGGAATTCCAGTGGTGAACACCCTTCACGACCTGTGGCTGCTGTGCCCAAATAACATGCTGTATCGGCGGAATGGATCGTTTTGCGATCCCAGGCAGGGTCCACATGGGTGTCACGATTGTTTCCGCCACTATGACTTCTGGGCCGATATCCCTTATCGTCGGCGCGTTTTTGCTGCTCTTACGTCCAGTGTTAAGGCCTTTATTTCCCCCAGTCAGGCCTTAATTGATCGTCACGTGGAAGCTGGGTATGCAGCGGAACGTTTTCGTATGATAGCCCACGGGTTTAGGGAGCCTGAACCCCAAGATTCCCCTTGTTTCAGGCTCGCAGGAGTGCTGGCGACTGTTCCTGCATATCGAACCGTCGTTTTTGCCGGCGGTGGACATGAGAATAAAGGCGCAAGCGTTTTGCTACAGGCTCTGCCAACCCTATTCCGCCGCGTTGAACGCTTACGAGTTATAGTAGCTGGGGGTGGAGAAAAGCGTATACTGGGAGGGTTCCGCCAGTATGCCCCGGGAGTGCAAGTGTTAGGCGTGGTACCCTTTGTGGATATGCGAGCTCTGTTTGCACTGGCTGATTTGACCATAGTGGCATCTGTATGCCATGAGAGCTCATCTGTAGTGATCTACGAGAGTTTCCAGGCCGGGACACCCGTGGTGGGCTCGCAATTCGGCGCTATCCCGGAGTTAATCCAAGATGGTGAGACTGGCTATTTGTTCCCAGTGAGCGCCCCAATGGCTTTGGCAGAAGCAATCACTCTCCATTTTTCGCGGCGGGCCTTTGAACGGCGGCGAATGCGGCAACGCTGTGTTGAGGAGGTGCGGACCCGCTTGGCACTAGAGAATCACATCCGGGAGATCAAGAAGGTCTACCAGGAGGTCTTGAACGGGTAATGCGGGTCTTGCATGTTACCCACCAGTATCGCCCAGCCATCGGAGGCGCTGAGCAGTATATCACGGATCTTTCTGAAGAACTGGCCCGTCGTGGGTATCCGATTGATGTGTTCACTAGCCGCTCGACAGATTACCATACTTGGAGCAATGTGTTGCCATCCTATGAGTTGCTGGATAGCGTCCATGTATATCGGTTCAACAGTCTGCCGCGTACCGGGTGCGTTTGGCGGGTCTTGTCTTATGGATTGCACCATTATTGGCACACAGGCTTGGCCTGCTATGAGCCCTTCATTTTCTTCGGGAATGGTCCCATATGCCCGGGGATGTTTACCGCGATCGTGAAGCACGTCCACCAATACGATCTCGTTCACATCAATAATCTTCACTACGCCCATGCGCTTGTATCCTATACTGCCGCTCGACTCTGTGGGTTGCCCGTGGTTATCACGCCCCATGTACATGTCGAACAACGTGACACCTATGATGTAGGCTATATGCAGCGTATTCTGCGTGGCAGTTCCGCGGTTTTTACTGATACATCGGCGGAGAAGAGTTGTCTCGTCGAGCGTAATTTGAATGATGAGATCATCGTAGGTGGTCATGGATTGCTCCTGGATCGCTTTCCGCTTCTTGATCGATCTGCCAGCAGGGCGCGTTTTGGCTTGCCAGAGGACGGGTTTGTAATCCTATTCCTGGGGCGCAAGACAGATTACAAGGGGTTGGATTTATGTCTGGAGGCTTTTTGCACGCTTCGCCAGACCCGGAAAGATGTCTACCTATTGGCGGTGGGACCCGAGACGGATTTCTCTCAGCAGCTATGGCCCCACTATGGCGGCCTGGACGGTCTGGTCGTGCGGGGAGAGGTATCGAATGAGGAGCGGTTGGCGGCATTGACTGCCTGCGATGTGTTGGCTTTACCCTCGGTGGGGGAGGCGTTCGGAATCGTATATCTAGAAGCCTGGGCTTATCGCAAGCCGGTGATCGGAGCCAGGATTGCTTCCGTTTCTTCCATTGTCAGTGATGGGGAGGATGGATTGCTGGTTGAGCCGCGTCAAGTCGGTCCCCTGATTCAAGTGTTCAGGTACTTGGCCGAACATCCAGAGAGGGGACGTGCTATGGGCGAGCGCGGTCGAGCCAAGTTGGAACGCCGCTACACGATCGACCACATTGCAGATATCGTTGAAGGGACCTATGCTCGCGTCTTGCGGCGGCGCCACACACTGTTTGGTTAAGAAGGGGTGAGGGAATGCGCGTCAGTATCATCAATCTGAATCTAGAGGGACGAGACGCTGTAGGCCAGTCCATCTTGAACCAGGTTCGCTTCTTTCAGCGAAGAGGTGACAAGGTAGATGTCTATCTCGTCCACCCCCCGCGGCACGTGCCGCTCACGGTCACGCCTCTGGCACACGTTGTTGGCCTGGCCGATCTAACCGAGCCACAGGACACGCATTTCAGAACTTCTGACTTGTACATATACCATTATCCGGGACGGTACCCGCTTCTGGACAGCATCAAGACGCTGGAGCGTGGCTCGGTGATCTTCTATTACCACAATGTGACGCCACCGGAGTTGTGGGGTAGTTCTTTCGATGCAGATGTGCTGCGCGACAGCGTGCAAAGGGCTGGGAAGTTCGCCAACTATGCTGATCTGATCGTCACGCCTAGCGCTTTTAATGCGAACCAGTTGGTTCAAGATTATGGGGTGGATCGTGACCGCATTCGTGTTCTGCCATTGGCAGTTGCGCTAGATCGGTTTGGCCCCGGTCCGAAGAAAAAGGTGCTAATCAAGCGTTTCAAGCTTGCTGGCCGACGGGTGATCCTGTTTGTCGGACGTCTGGCAGCGAACAAACGGATTGATCTGCTGGTGGAGGCTTTGCCACTGGTATGGCAGGTGGTTCCCAATGCTGTGCTGATGTTGGTTGGCGACGATCGGGGGAACCCGGCGATTGAAGAAAGCGTTGAACGGGCGCGCAGGCGCGCTGCTGATCTGGGTGTCGCCGATGCAGTGATATTTACCGGGTCTGTCGGTAACTTGCCAGAATACTACCGTCTGGCAGACGTGTACGCGACGGCTAGCCTACATGAGGGGTTTGGGGTGCCGCTGATCGAGGCCATGGCCTCTGGGGTGCCGATCGTAGCCAGTCGCGCTACCGCTCATCCGGAGGTTGTCGGTGAAGCAGGACTGCTGACCGATCCGGGAAACGAATCTGATTTGGCTGACAAGCTGATCCAGGTGCTGACCGATGATGCGCTTTGCGGTGAATTGGTGCAGCGCGGATTGGCACGCGCTCAGGAGTTCTCACTGGAGTGCTACGAGGCGGGCTGGGGCCGCGTCGTCTCTGAAGCTACTGCTTGGTTGCCCAGTCAACCTTACCCACGGCTGCGGTCCATCCGATTGAAGCCCGGGACAGAGTCGCCCGACCAAAACATAGATCCCATTCACCTTGCCTTATTAGAAGAACTTGAGGCGTCCGCTGACATTATGCTGCGGAGCTACGTGGTACGCTCACGAGTGCCAGTGCTAGGACCGCTGATCGTCTGGTTCCGGCGCAATCTTACTTCTCATCTGCGCGAACCGTATCTCGATCCAACACTCGAGCGGCAAGTAGCATTCAACCAGCGCGTGGTTCATACCTTGCAGATGCTCGCAACCCAATTGGCTGAATGCAAGGCAAAGCAATCTGAGTTTGAAACACAGCTGGAACTGCTTTCGGCTCAGGTATCGCGATTGGAACTCGGTCCTTCCAAAACAGCCGAGCGTCGCCAGCTGGATCAACTCAACGATCGTATCAAAGAACTGCGTCGGCAGCTTAAGCACAATGCTGCGAAGTGATCCCAACGGAACTTGAGACAGAACCGATGTCCATATGCACGTGCGACATATTGGTGGGAAACCTCCGCGAAGGCGATGCAACGAGTATGCATACCTTTGCGCTGACCCGGTTGCTGCAAGGTCAGGGCGTGGATGTACGAATCCATTGTAATGATCCGGTGGGCCCCTTACCGGCAGACATTCAACGCTTGGCCCATACAACTCACCTGGATGATAATGTCCCCGTCGCGGATTTGACGATTTTGCAATATCCTCTTTGGTATCCTTTGGCAGAACGATTCCGCAAGGTGCCTGGAATCAAAGTTTTCTGGTATCACGGTGTCACTCCACCAGCGCTGTGGGGAACTGACACCCAGCGCGATCTCTTGACAAGGGCTGAAGCGGGAACCGAATTGGCGTGGCATGCTCACCTGGCGGTCACCACTAGCCCTTTTACAGCACAAGAATTACATCGCCATAGCCATTACCCTCAAGGACGCATCCGGATTGTACCACTAGGGGTAGACATTGCTGCCTTTCGGCAGAAACCACCGCCGCCCGCTTTGCACAGCCTTCGCCGAAAGTGGAAACTAGAGGGTAAGCGCGTATTGCTTTACACGGGCAGAGTTGCTGGCAACAAACGAATTGACCTTCTGATTCAGGCGCTGGAATGCCTGAAAGACATGTACCCGGATCTTCATCTCCTGGTTGTAGGTAATACCAAGAGCACTCAGGCTTATCGTGAAATGACAGCCAAGTTGCGTGCACAGGCTGAACAATTAAGACTCACTTGCCGCGTAACTTTCACGGGCTGGGTTCCTTCAATTGTGCCATACTATCATTTGGCAGAGATATATGTGTCAGCGAGCCAGCACGAGGGCTTTGGCGTTCCACTGATAGAAGCGATGGCTGCCGGTGTGCCAGTCATTGCTAGTGCGAGCGGAGCCATGCCGTGGGTGTTGAATGCTCAAACCTCGGATGCGGAAGCTGCCGGTCTTGTGTTCCCAGCGGGCGATGTTGACGCGCTGGTCGGGCAAATTACACGAGTGCTAGAGGAGCCTGCTGTGCGCAAAACGCTGATTAAACGAGGCTATCATCGCGTTGCGGATTTCAGTGAGGAGCAGTTCAATCACAGGGCTGCTAAGGTATTGCACGAAGCTGAAGCGTTGGCTCGTCAGGGTCCGCCCCCAGCTGCTTACCGACCCAAGAATAGTTTGTACGACCAGGCAGATGTCGCATTGCGACGCTATCGCGTGAGGTCGAGAGTGCCAATCTTGGGACCGCTGATTGAATGGATTCGTTACAATAGCACCACCCATATCAAAGAGGCATATCTGGATCGGATCATTGAGCAGCAGGTGCTACATAATCGCCTGTTGGCTGATGAGATTTTTCAGTTGAAGGCAGAAATCACACGGCTGCGAGATGAATGGGGCCGTGATGCTGAATCAGACGAGCTGGCCAAGGATAACCTTGATGATAGCCACTGATAGGTTGCCGGGGTGGGGATGGTTCAGCAAGAGACGTGGTGTGCGTGGTCATCTGGATCTTTTTATTCCCAAGTCGAGTGTGAGGATTACAAACTGATGGCTGTGATTGCGGCATTGCGTGGCGGCCTCGTGTTAGCTGCTATGCTCACTTTACCCGGATGGTTTGTCCTGACTTTCGGCGAGCTCTGGCGCCAATGGAAGGGACTGCACCGTTGGATTGTGGCTATCGGCATAAGCATTGCCTTCTATCCTGTGCTTTACTACTGGATGCGCCTGGCGCTCCCGTTTTGGACCATGGGGCCGCACAAGATAAGCGTGTTGCTGGGAGGATTTGCGGTAGTCGTAGCCTGGCGTATGCGTAGGCACTGGCAGGACCTTTTTGCTTTTGATAGGCTGGAGTGGCTAGCGATCACGGTCTTCGGTATGACCCTTTTTACCCGCTTTTGGGTGATTCGGGGACTCCCTTACCCGGCCTGGTCAGATTCGTTGCACCACACTTTGCTGACTCATCTGACTGCAGTTCAGGGCAAACTGCCTTCTACGTTGGAGCCGTATTTCCCGGTTTCTTTGGGGGATTACCATCTAGGGCTGTACTCTATCACTGCGGTTGTGGAATGGTTGGCCCAGGTCCCTGCGCATACTGCGCTATTGTGGGCTGCGCAGGCGCTCAACGGATTGTGTGGCATCGGCGTCTACCTGATCCTTGACCGGAAGGTTGGACGTATAGGAGCTGTGGTCGGGGCGGCTGTTGTGGGATTGCTGTCGCATCAGCCTGCATTCTACGTGAACTGGGGGCGCTTTACCCAGATCTCTAGCCAGGCAATCCTATTCATTGCCTGGTTGGTGACATGGGAAGCGATTGTTTCATGGAAATGCTCGTGGCATGAATGCAAGACCAAGCTCATCTGGAGTACGTTGCTCGCCGCTCTACTCAGTGGCGGGGTGTTCCTATTGCATTTCCTTGTAGGCTTGTTCTACGTACCGCTGTTGCTGATAACAATGGCATGGGAGTTGTGGAAAGCACATCAGAACAAGAAAACCGGTCTGTTGACCCTGGGAACAGTCGTGGTAGGGTTTCTTACCCTGGTTGTGGTTGTACCAGCGGCGTGGGATGTGGTGCGCGGTTTCATGATGAAGCAATCAAATCCGCCAGTGGTTTCTGAGAGTACGGCGCGCGCATTACGGGAGCAATACTTTGAGTTTCCGTGGGAAACCGTGCCGATCCTGGTGGCACGTACTTGGCTACTTATTGCCGCAGGCTTAAGCGTCGGATTTGGATTGCTGAGACGAAACAGACTAGTGATCATTGCAGTTCTTTGGGGAATGATTTTGTGTTCGATGGGAAACGCTTATCGGTTAGGAATATCATTCCTCACTCTGACCAATCTGGGTGCAGTCCTCATCATGCTCTATCTGCCTATCGGTCTGGTTACCGGCTCTGCAGTGGAGGAACTGGTTACACTATTCAGGGAGCAACGGCGTCAAGCCGCCATCCGCTTTGTCACTGTGCTTGTTCTTGCTTCAGGTTTCGTCGCGAGCCATGTTAGGGTTACAGAGATTGAACCGCACAGGCACTTTGTCACGCCGGAAGACGTCGCTGCGATGGATTGGATTAGGAACAACACAGAACCAGAGGCCACGTTTGCCGTGAACACCTATTTCTGGCTTCCTCACCACCCACATGGCACGGATGCTGGATACTGGATCCCATATTTCACAGGCCGTCACATGACGGCAGCTGTCATGTTATTGGCGCCAGCAACGCAGGAGTATAAGTCACGTGTGGTTCAAATGTCCAAAGCAGCAGAGCGGTTAGCGGTTGACAACTCGGCGTTGGACGAATTGCGAGCACTTGGAATTGGATACATATACGTTGGGGCAAATGGGGATTTCTCCGGTCCCGGGCTGAATGCAGCTCAACTGGGTCAGTCGAGAGACGCAGTTTTGGTTTACCAAACACCTCATGTATCCATTCTCAAAATCCAATCTCCCAGCAATAGTGAGTGAATGGGGGGCCAATGCCAGTGGAGAGTCTATGGCTCCACGACCTCGATTGCTCTCCCATTGTGCTGGCAAACAGCTTCAGGAGGGTATAGGCTGAAAGTCCTTCTCAGTACCCCGACTTATGTTCCATTTGTCGGAGGGGCTCGTACCTTTGTGGAGAATATGGGATGTCGGTTGGCGGCGGATGGCAATCATGTGACTGTCCTGACCACCAATGCTCGCCGCGTCTCCGACTTCTGGCAGCCATCGACTTCTGAGGCACCATCTTTGCCTGCACATGAGGTTCTTGACGGCGTGGTGGTGGAACGGTTACAGCTGATCCACCCTTGGCCGGCTCCCTATCGCTTTGGCCTGTTGCGGCGTGCAGGTCTCTGGCTGCACCTTTGTAGATTGCCAGCAGGACTTGTACGCCCAGCCCAGCAACACCTATCCCGATGGATGCCACCTCTTCGTGGGTTATCCAATGCTCTGAGGCAATGGGGGCCGGAAGTTGATCTGATTCATGCTGACGATAGCAGTTGGGATGGGCTATTACTGGCGGCTGCGACCGCCGCCCGACGTTACAGGAAGCCGTTGGTTGTGCGTCCTCTGATGCACTTGGGCAACGCTTGGGTGCAGTCTCATCATGCGATGGCTCATCAAGTCTCGGTGTACCGTGATGCTGCGGCCGTCTTGGCGCTCTCGCAGCGGGAAGCTGCGGCAATTGAAGCATTGGGCATCTCGCCGCAACGCATTCATATCATCCGGATGGGGGTGGAGCCTGAGATACCAGTATCGCCAGAAACCCTGGATACTGCGGGGTTCCGACGCGAGCATGCTGTAGGCGGCCCCATCGTAGCCTTTGTGGGTGCTAACACCTACGATAAAGGCGCTTTTGCGTTGGCTGAGGCAGTGATTCAGCTCAACCTCGAGGGATTGCCGCTGGATCTGGTCTGTGCTGGTCCACAAGGCGAGGGTCTAAGGGCGTTCCTGCAGCAACAACCGTCAGAGGTGCAAGCTGTTGTCCGTGACCGCGTGCATATTCTGGGGATAGTGGATGAGGTGACCAAGCACCGCCTGCTGGGAGCTTGCAATCTGTTTGCCCTGCCCAGCCAGGTAGATACGTTTGGCATTGTCTTCTTAGAGGCGTGGCTGCACAGCAAACCGGTAATTGGCGCCAACGCTGGAGGAATTCCTGACTTGGTGCAGCACGAAAAGACCGGTCTGCTGGTGCCTTTTGGTGATGTCAGCGCCCTGGCCGCCGCTATTCGCCGTTTGTTGGCAAAGCCTGGATTGGCTGCCCAATTGGGCACCACCGGTCACCAAGTACTGCGGCATTACACTTGGGACCAAACATACCAGACTCTGGTAGAGGTTTACAATGCCGCGCTGGCAGAAGCAGCGTGAAAATCCTGCAGGTCGTTCACCAATATCCGCCGTCCAATATTGGTGGCACGGAACTCTATACGCAGTCGCTGGCCCTTGCCTTGGCCAGGCAAGGGCACCAGGTCACCGTTTTCTATCGTGGTAGCGCGCCAGGGGTAGGTTTGGAGCGTCGTGAAGAGGATGGGGTCTTGGTCTTGAAGATGTGGGCTGGTGTGTTAGGCCCCGGCCGCCGCTTTCTGACCACCTTGGCAGATCCTTCAGCGACGCAGGCATTCAAGCGTGTGCTTCACGAAATTCGCCCCGATTTGATCCATATCCAACATCTCATCGGATTTCCAGTGGCCTTCATCCGCTCCATCCGGGAGCAGGGTGTCCCCTTTTTGATCACGCTCCACGACTATTGGTGGGTTTGTGCCAACACACAACTGCTCACCAATTTCAGCCGACAAATCTGCGATGGCCCTCGTGCCTACCTGAATTGCGCTCGTTGTGTGCTGGCGCGGGCGGGGCAAAGCCCTGCCACACCTTGGACGGGGATTGGCAATCTGTGGCCTGCAGTGCCTGCCCTTGCGGTATTGATGGCTTGGCGTGGAAGCGGGCTGCGATCTGCCATGCTCCAAGCAGACAGGTTGATTGCGCCCTCTCGTTTTGTGAAGGAATGGTATTCTTCCCACGGGATGTCGGCAGACAGGATCGAGGTACTGCCTCACGGGTTGGAATGGCCGCCAGGATTGAGCCAACGGCAAGGATCGGCTGACCCTGTGCGTTTGGCATATATAGGAGGGCTCTCGTGGCAGAAAGGTGTCCACGTCTTGGTGGATGCTCTTGATGGATTACAGGGTACGGTAGAGCTGTGTATTGCCGGGGATGAGTTATTCGCCCCTTCTTACGTTGCCCGTTTGCGAGCGCAGGCGCCTCCTAACCTGCGCTTTCTTGGCCGTCTCAGCCGTGAGCGAGTCTGGGAGGTCTTGTCACAGGTGGATGCGGTTGTGGTTCCCTCTCTATGGAACGAGACTTTCTCGCTGATTGTCCACGAAGCCTTCGCGGCGGGTGTGCCAGTGATAGCTTCGCGCCTGGGTGCTTTGACCGAGGCGGTTAGAGATAGGGAAGATGGATTGCTGGTACCACCTGGTGACGTCGGTGCCTGGCGGGCAGCCTTGCAGCGTTTGGTGGATGAGCGGGACTTGCTCGCGCAGCTGCGAGCGAGTGTGCGCCCTCCAATGACGTTGGAGGAGCATGTACGCCGGTTGGAGCGCTTTTACCGCAAATCATTGCTTGGCTAGCGATGCGACGAGATTTGTTCATAGTGTGCTTGGCTATTGCAGGTTTCGTATGCTCTCCGTCCACTTGGGGACGGCTGTTTGCTTTGGAGATTTAACGTATGCGTATCGCGTTTATCGTGCACAAGTTCCCACCCGAAAGCGTAGGGGGTGTGGAGACCTATACCTGGAGCTTGGCCCGGGTTTTGGCTCAGGCAGGGCATGAAGCGCACGTATTCTATCCAGTTGCTAGGATGTCCATTTCGGCATCCCGGGCTGACCAGGATGGCATTCACCGGTGGCAGGTGCCCTTGCCAGAAGCACGGGCTCAAGAGGGGCCTGCAAAACAGTTCTGGCACACTTTCCGGGATACTGGAATTGAGGCCAGCTTCCAAGACTTCCTGGCCAAGGTTCAGCCAGATATTCTGCACTTCCAGCATGTGCAGGGTGTGTCTGCACAGATGATCCGTCTGGCTTTGGACTGGCCTCGGGTATTGACTTTGCACGACTATTGGTTTTTCTGTGCCAACAGCCAACTGGCAAGGCCAAATGGTCAAGTATGTGCAGGTCCAAGATGGGGCTGGAACTGCGTGGCCTGCCTCACCGTGCGGCCTGATTTGCGTTGGCTGAGAGTCCTACGTCCCCTTGTTGCGCTACCCCTGGCCTATCGCAACCTTTATCTGCGTCAAGTTATAGAGTCAGTGCCTCTCTTGTTGGCACCCAGCGAGTTCCTGCGCCAGCAGTACGTTCACCACGGGGTCCCAGCCGAGCGCATTCTCACCATAGAACTGGGGATCGATGTTGAACGGCTGAGTGAGACGTCTGGCAGTGATTTGCCGACGCCCTTGGCCAAGCCCCACTTTGGGTTTTTGGGGGCTCTAGCCCCGCACAAGGGAGTTCATGTGCTGGTGGAGGCTTTTAACCAGTTGCCTGAGGGTGCAGCCCTGACTATCTACGGCAGCGAAACGGTCTTCCCTGGCTATGTCGCGCAATTGAAGGCCGCGGCAACTCATCCCTATATCCGTTTTGCTGGCCCACTGGACTATAGGCACATCGGAGAGGCTCTGCGTCAGCTGGATTGCCTGGTGGTTCCTTCGATGTGGTATGAAACTCTCGCCTTGGTGATCCAAGAAGCTTATGGGGTGGGGGTACCGGTGGTGGCCAGCTGTCTGGGAGCATTGCCTGAGAAAGTGCGGGATGGCGAAACGGGTCGACTCTTTACCGCTGGAGATAGCATGGATTTGGCTCGTATACTGCGTGAGTTGATGGATCAGCCTGAGCAGTTGGCCGCGCTGCGCGCCAATATCCGTCCGGCACCCACGATGCAGCAGCATGCTCAACAGATGCTCGAAATATACCAAGCTACACTCAATGGAAAGTATTCTTGAAGCGGGTATTCGATTTGCGGTCAATTGAATAGTCGTTCCGAGTTTGGGAGGGGAGTCGAAGTGAGAACATCCAAATCTGTGCTCGTTGGTGTGGGCAACATTGGTCAGCGCTTTCTGCAAATCCTGATGGACAAGCAGGAAACGCTCAATGCTCGTTATGGCCTGCGGTTGCTTCTGGTCGCAGTAGTTGATTCTGGGGGAGCGGCTCTCAATGATTCCGGTTTGGATATCCATGAGGTGCTGAGGTTGAAGCAGACAGGCACTGGTGTGGCTGCCTATCCTACTAACGGCATACGAGGGTTAACTGCCTTGGATGCACTGGAGCAGGCACATGCAGATTTGCTGATTGAGTTATCGCCCACCAACCTGCAGCATGGCGAACCAGGCTTGTCAGCCATAGCGTGGTCGCTCGCGAATGGCATGGATGTGGTCACCGCGAATAAGGGCCCACTGGTACTGGCTTACCAGCGCTTGGCTTCGCTGGCGGCTGAGAGGGGGAAATCGCTTCTTTTCAGCGGCGCGGTGGCTGGAGGGCTGCCAACGGTCAACATCGGACGGCGCGACTTGGCTGGGGCCAGGGTTCTGCGCGTGGAAGGCATCTTTAATACTACTACCAACTACATTTTGTTGCGTATGGGTGAGGATGGGCTGTCTTTCGAAGAAGCATTGGCTGAAGCGCAGCAGGCTGGTGTTGCTGAAGCTGATCCAAGTCTGGACATTGATGGCTGGGATGCGGCCAACAAACTGGTTATCGTGGCCAACAGCGTGCTGGGCATGCCGGCCACTTTGGACGATGTTTCTGTAGAGGGCATCCGCGGGATTCGCCGTGATGATTTGTTGCGAGCGAAGGAAAGTAGCCGCGCCATCAAGTTGCTGGTCACGGCCGACCCTGTAGCGGACCATTACAAACTGGCGGTGCGGCCCACCGAGTTGCCACTTGAGCACCCACTGGCACGCCTGAGCAAGTGGCAGATGGGCGTGGTTTACACCACAGATATCATGGGTGCCATCACAGCCATTATCGAAGACGAAGGGACAACCGCTACTGCTGGGGCTGTTCTACGCGATGTGATTCACACAATCACTGCTCGGCTTTAGGATAGAGGTGCTGGGAGTTCAAGGGAGAGCGCATGATTGCAGTCCTTGGAGATTGTATGCTGGATATCGTTATGCAGACCGCCTCCCCTGTCCTGCAGAGCTCACATTGTCTCGCACAGGCTACTGTTTCGCCGGGAGGGTCTGCAGCTAACTTTGCCGTTTGGGCGGCGCGCCTGGGAGCAGAAGTTGGCTTGATCGCTAAAGTGGGTGAGGATGTCCTTGGACGTGCACTCCTGCGTGATCTGGAGCAGGAAGGGGTTGCTGGCAGTGTAGTGGTGGGAAAAGAGACCACAGGTCTTACGCTTGCACTAGTAGATCAGGGAGGCAATCGGACCATGCTGGCGGCACGCGGTGCGACCTCTGCAATGAGCACTGATGATCTGGATTGGACGCTGCTGGATCGTGCCGATCTGCTGCATGTTACCGCCTTTTCGTTCTTTGAGGACGCACCACGGAATGCTGCACTGACAGCCATGAGGTATGTCAAAAGGCGTGGCAATCTGCTGTCATTGGATCCTGCTACGTGCAATTACCTGCAAGGTGTCGGCGCGGAGGCTTTCTTCACCATGGCGCGGGAGGTCGATATCTTCTTTCCCAATTTGGCTGAAGGGCGCGTACTGACCGGAGAACATCAAGCGGAGCGTGTGATGCACGCTCTGCTGCGACGTTTTCCCGTGGTTGCATTGAAGATGGGTGCGGACGGTGCTATGGCGGGAACAGGGGACACAATCCTTCATCAGCCAGGCTTTGCTGTGCCGGTTGTAGATGTGACAGGAGCTGGAGATGCGTTTGCCGCCGCTTTCGTCGTGACTTGGTTGGCTCATCATGACTTGGCGGCGGCTTTGAAAGAGGGCAACCGCATTGCTGCGGGGGTGGTACAGGCTGTTGGCGCGCGCTGCTTTACGGTAGTCCCACTCGGCTCTTCACTTCGGTAATAGTCGCTTGCGCTATTGCCCCTGCACGATTTGCCCCGTCAGCAAGTATTCTCCAGACTAGATCCGGGTCGCTTGCCAGTTCGCCACGTCGTTCACGGAACGGAGCCAAGGCCCGGGCCAGTTCTTTCGCGAACTGCTTCTTGTGTTCCACACAGCCGATTGCTGCATTGCGGCAGTCCACTTCGATCTGGTCGATGGCTGCTGGGTCCGTTGAGAAGATCTTGTGCAGAGAAAAGACGTTGCATACTTCAGGATGGCCTGGGTCAGTCTTGTACTGGCGTGCCGGGTCGGTGACCATGGTCATTACGCGGCGTTCGATCTCTTCGGGACTCGCAGCCAGCTCAATGTGATTGTTCAACGACTTGCTCATCTTGTTGACCCCATCCAGACCGATGATGCGCGGCGTCTCAGTGAGCTTTTCCTGCGGCTCTATCAGCGTTTCGCCAAATTGATGATTGAACCGTCGTACAATTTCGCGTGTGAATTCCAGATGAGGCAGCTGGTCTTCTCCAACGGGCACCGTGTCCGCCTTGTACAGGGTGATGTCAGCAGCCATGAGAACTGGGTAACCTAGTAGCCCGTAGTTGACGTTGTCGGGTTGCTGCCGTACTTTCTCTTTGAACGTAGGCAGACGCGCGAGCCAACCCATAGGTGTGACCATAGAAAGAATGGTATGTAATTCGGTCACCTGGGGCACATGAGACTGTACGAAAATGATGCTTCGCTCGGGATCCATGCCCGCGGCCAGCCAATCAAGGACCATCTCGTAAGTGTTCTGCTTGAGCTCGTGGGTATCACGCAGCGTCGTCAGGGCATGCAAGTCCACGACGCAGTAGACGCACTCGTATTCTTCTTGCAAGGCTACATAGTTCTTGATTGCCCCACAATAGTTGCCAAGATGCTGTCGTCCTGTGGGCCGTGCTCCAGAGAAAACCCTCCCTTTCATCGATTGTCAGACTCCTTTCGTTACAGGGTACTGCATTCAACCGCTAAACTCAGGTGGCCCTGTTTGTGTGAGGATCCGATGATCTGGGTTTAGCGATCCATGCACAGAGCAGTAATTGCTCCAAGTTTACTGCAAAACCCAGCAAAAAGGAAACCCCCTCTTGCCCATGCAAGAGGGGGTGGGCTCCTCTGCTCCAAGTATGGCGTCGAAGATCAGATCTCCAGAGTGGATGGATCAAATCCTTCCTGAGCTGGTTCCGCTTCCGTCACGTCAGCAGCCTGTGGGCCTTCGGGAGTATCTTCGGCAGCGAACTCCACTTCCATCACGTCAGCAGCCTGTGGGCCTTCGGGAGCATCTTCGGTAGCGAACTCCACTTCCATC
>Ga0209427_10001151_pt1 | contig 29996 bp, 25 predicted proteins | sample DeeMarSWOR136_30_FD_187465 | JGI IMG/M metagenome (GOLD analysis project Ga0209427, IMG submission 187465) | Marine sediment microbial communities from White Oak River estuary, North Carolina - WOR-1-36_30 (SPAdes) (version 2) | ecosystem: Environmental > Aquatic > Marine > Intertidal zone >...
TGCGGGTGCAGGCGTCGGAGAGGGTTTCGGGGTGGGTCTCACACCTCCTCCATATCTAGCGATGAATGACGGTCGAAGAATGACCAATCCGGTGAATATCATCGCAACCAGCAATGGCACAAACAAGATCGGGCTAATGTTCACACCTACGATAGTTCCATCTGGACCGGGAGCGGGTATCCCGTTCTGAATCCCCTCATCTATTATGGACCGCCACGAGTCGCCCGACATCTCGGTTCCCAGAAACAACCAAAGTGGTGAAAAGAGACCGAATCCTCCGGCCTCAAAAAGCACGAATTCCCTGAAGCTCTCTCGCCAACGGGTGTACACAGCAATGACAGGTACCATTGCAATGCCAAGACACACCAAGAACCAGATGATGTACATCCTCCAGATCGAGCCAAGGACAGCCTGATCAGTCACACCGATGCCGGCAACCTTGAAGAAAACGCTTCCCATGAAAATGATGCCCGGCAACAGCGCACCAATGGATACTCCAAGGCCGTATCTCAATCTCCAATCTCACCTCAGGTACACATCACATCGAGAAGATTGACTTAGGGTTCTTTTAGATGTTTTCAGGATATCCTTGGGGTAAGGTTGATGCAGCAATATTGCAGGTCCGTCATGCTTATGAACATGCACGAGGGTTTCTTGATTGTTGATGCATGTGAGACCGTTCATTGTAGTAGGGACACGACCCGAAATTATCAAGATGGCTCCAGTTGTCCATGAATGCGAGTCACGTGGTATTGACACTTTCCTCCTACATACAGGGCAACACTATTCCGAATCCATGAGTAGCTCAATCTTTAGCGACATGGCTCTCAGAGAACCGGACAAGAATCTGGACATAGGTTCGGGAACTCACGCAGAGCAGACAGCCAAGGCACTGATTGGCATTGAGAAGGAGATTCTTCACGAAAAACCCGAGATTGTCATTGTACAGGGAGACACAAATGCAGTCCTTTCCGCGTCTCTGGCCGCCGTGAAACTCAGAGTTCCTCTCGCTCATGTCGAGGCAGGTCTCAGAAGCTACGATTCGAGGATGCCTGAGGAACATAACAGGCGCCTTACTGACCATGCGGCAGATCTTCTCTTTGCTCCGACTGAAAAATCAGCGCAGATTCTAAGAAACGAGAATGTCAGAGGGAAGGTCTTCGTAACTGGAAATACTGTCATTGATGCTCTTGAAAGTAGGCTTCCAGCGGCCCTGCAGAGGCCTGACCCCACCAAAGGATTCGGAAATAAAGGGTTCGCCCTTCTGACCCTCCATCGATCAGAGAATGTGGACGACAAAGAAACGCTCAAGGGGCTTGTTGAGGGAATAGTATCTCTCAACATCGAAGTCCTCTTTTGTGCTCATCCGCGCACGGTGAAGCGACTTGAAGAATTCGATCTTATGAACAAGATTGAGGCGAGCTCAAGTCTTGTAAGAATCGTTGAGCCCCCATCCTATCTCGACTTTCTACAACTGATGCATAGATGCGATTTCGTGATGACGGACTCGGGGGGGATTCAAGAGGAGGTGACAGCACCTTCAATCAACAAGAGGGTGTTTGTCCTAAGAATATCAACAGAGAGACCTGAGGCAGTCGAATCAGGCCATGCTACTGTTGTGGGAGTAGATTCCACAGAGTTTCCAAAGACAATCCTGAAGGAAGTAGGGTATGGGTTGGAGGGGATACGGGACTGTCCGTTCGGAAAAGGAGATGCCTCGAAAGCGATTATTGACATTCTTCTTGAGGAGGTGTGAGTCGTGTTTCGTAGTGGTTCCGTCAGTCTTATCTTGAGATGACGTGAGCCCTCGGGTTATTGAAATGGAGGTGCAGCAATGCCGAAAATCTGTCTGACAAATGATGACGGTTCAGAGAGCACTGCTCTTATGACTCTGGCAGAAATCCTCTCACCCCATGCGGAGGTGGTTATTGTGGTTCCTGACAGGGAACGTAGCGCTTCCGGGAAGGCTTTGACTCTAAACCGGCCCATTAGGCTCAAGAAACGTGCGAATACGGATGGAATCGAGATGATTATCCATGACGGTTCCCCGGCCGATTCGGTCGTACTTGCACGGTGTCTTGTTGAGGATATCGACATTTTCGTATCGGGCATAAATGCGGGTGCCAATCTCGGGTATCAAAGCATGTTGACGAGTGGAACGGTGGGAGCAGCTCTAGAGGCAGCTCTGATGGGCTTTCCGGCTATTGCTGTGTCATTGGTTGTTGAACCAAATGAGTGGTTCAACTCAGCCGACAAGAAGCGAGATTACTCAAGAGTCTGCGAGATAACACGGGATCTCGTGTTGAGAGTTTTGGATAAGGGACTACCCGATAGCGTGGACGCATTGAACTTAAACTTCCCATCCAAGATCTCTCCTGATAGCAGGATTGTTGTTGTTCCTCCGGCTCGAGTTCGGATATACAATGAGCTGGAGAAGAGAATCGATCCCAACGATAGTCCTTACTATTGGCTGAAGGGGATGCATAAGAACGCTCCAGAGGGCTCTGACGCCGATGTGGTCCTGAACAAGGGGAGCATATCTCTCTCACCAATAGTGATAGAAACAGCTGATACACGAAGCATTGAGGACCTGCGTGACTTCATGTCTGACTGAGTTTTTTGAGTGCATCCCAAATTGCATCTGTACTTGGACGCGGCAAAGGTTTGTACTTTCCATTACACTTGCACAATCGTTCCCGTGAATCTGATTCTATGGTGCCGACTACCGTTGCTAGGATCCCCTCCACCTGGAGTGCACTCACTACATCTTCTGAGTGGTCCGGATCGCAGGTCATCAGCATGCAGCCGCTACTGATCAGTTCCATGAAATCGATTGAGAGTATTTCGCAGACTTGGCGGGTTGAGTCATGCACCGGAATTCGGTCAAGGTCTATTCTGAATCCGACACCGCTCGCATCGCATAGCTCATGCAGGCCACCTGAAAGGCCTCCTTCGGTGGGGTCGTGCATTGCAGTGAGGTAGCCGGTACCGTAGGCAGTCACGCCATCCTTGACTACACTGATTTGCTCCCTAATATCACAGGCGTCTCTTAGATCGCTCTTACCGATTTTATCTGAAAGGAATGCCTCGCCTTCAGCTGCAAGGATTGCTGTACCTTCAATGGCCGCCGTCTTAGTCATGATAATGTGGTCACCAGCCCTTGCGCCGGCCGATGTTACATACCCTCCTACCGAAGTTACGCCCATCATACAGCCGGCTATTATGGGGCGGTCGATTCCCTCAGTTATTTCTGTGTGCCCACCCGCAACGCTGATACCGAGAGATTCCGATGCTCGATCGATCTGTTCCATAATCCGAGCGAGGTCCTCAGGACTAGACCCAGAAGGGAGTAGGATTGACATGAGAAACCATCGAGGGGCAACTCCGAAGGTCGCGATATCGTTTGCATTGATGTGGACAGCAAGCCAACCAACGTCTTCTGTAGAACCGGTGATAGGATCAGTCGCTGCGACTATTACATTCTCACCAACCTGAATCAATGAAGCATCCTCTCCCAAAGCGGGCCCCAGTATTATATCAGGGTCATAGCTGCCGAGGTGGGAGAATACGAGCGTCTTCAACATGTCAGGAGGGATCTTCCCAGGAAGCAAAGCAATGCACTCCGTTCGTCTTGTCGGGTGCGCACAAGCCCTGTGCCTGATGCATGAAAAGGAAATTCATCGATACCCCGTTCGGGGCTCTCCTAACTCACTATGACAACAGACGTGTTTCAGGCTATGTGCGCGATGAAATTGGGACTAGTAGGGGGGTATAAAGTAATCGAGAAGGAGGTCTATCCGCTTTGACATCCTCCAAATCTCAAAAGTAACACACTCAAATAATGGTGGGGGCCTATGTAATTGTGGGCAGGCAATGATATCACAGCTGCTGTACCTCGAATGCCCACAGTGTGGGAAGGACTACTCAGCAGATGTTACCAAGACATACTGTATATGCGGCTCTCCTTTGTCAGCAGTCTATGACCTAATCAGCGTCATAGAAGACATTCACACAAACCAGTTCCCTTCGGGAATCAACTCAATGTGGAGATACTCTCAGCTTCTACCCGTAAACTCACCGTCCTTCATCTTCAGCCTGGGGGAGGGCTGGACTCCGCTTCTCAGTACCAGAAGACTTGGGAAGCATCTAGGCCTCAGACTCCTAATGGTCAAGGATGAATCCCAGAATCCCACGGGGTCTTTCAAAGATCGCGGGCTCTGCGCGTCGATATCCAAGCATTCTGAGCTCGGTGCGACCTCCTTCGCCATGCCATCAGCAGGTAACGCGGCCGTTTCCGCAAGTGCATATGCTGCTGCAGCTGGAGCAGAATGCCACATCTTCATGCCTTCAGATACGCCAGAGCTATTCTTCCGGGATTGTGAAGCGTACGGTGCTAAGACCATTCGATTGGAAGGTACCATTTCAGACAGCGCATCCGCCATGGCCAAGAGAAACGCAGACTGGACAGATCTGTCAACCACTAAGGAGCCTTATAGAGTGGAGGGCAAGAAGACCCTGGCCTTTGAGATAGCAGAGCAGCTCGGATGGAGAGTGCCGAACGCCATTATCTGTCCCACGGGCGGTGGTACCGCCTTGATTGGTATTTGGAAGGGACTCCACGAGCTGGAGGCTCTAGGTCTGATTGATGCGCATCGGCCCAGATTATACGCCGCACAGAGCGCTGGCTGCGCACCCGTAGTTAGAGCAATTGAACGTAACACAGAGAATATTGAACCATGGCCTGATAGCCAGACCAAGGCTCTTGGTTTGAAGGTGCCGAGTCCATTTGCAGGAAGATTGATACTTGCGGCTATTCGAGGATCCGGCGGAAGTGCGGTGGCGGTGGCCGAGCAGGAAATAGAACCATGCAGAAGAATAGCAGCCAGAATGGAGGGTTTGAACCTATGCCCTGAGGCAGCAGTCGGGTTGGCCGGACTTAGGAATCTTGTCGAGATGGGCGAGATTGACTACGATGAGGAAGTTGTCCTGATCAATACTGGATCTGGGGCAAGATATTACTACAACTCAAAAGCTGAGCCCACTGATTAGAATCTTAGGTTACACTTCGATAGCGCAGATAGCAAACTATTAGGGAGGACAACTGAGTAGTCCACTTGTACTGGACGACCAGGGATGTGCCCTTCGTCCGGAGGAAACCAATTGACCCATGAAAGAAACAATCAACGCACTTACGAAACCGGTGATGGACATCGCACAATCAGAGATTCACTTGGCGCCGGGAAGATCGAGGGCACCTTTGCGCTATTGATCGTTGGAGCATTCTTCATACTTGAACTCACTCATTTCGACCCGGCTGTGGTCGTAGTCTTGGGACTTGTAGGAGGAGGCTGGCTTGCATTCCGCCCTTCGGAATGGGCAATAGAAGGCATTGAGAGTGTTGCCGGACATCGGGGATATACGGCGTACATGGCGGGGATGCTCTCAAGTCTTGCCAGCAATATGCCTGAAGCTGTGGTGAGCGGGCTTACGGCGTTCAATGGATTCACTCAGAATAGGCCCGAGTTACTAACCATTGCCATTCTGTCAGTACTAATCGCGGCAGGTTTCAACATGCTTCTACTCGGGTTCACCATCATCATCTCGACTCGCAAGAAGGATGACATGGCCGTCCCGGAAGAAGCAATCAAGAAGGATTCAGTACTCATTCGTTGGACAATCGTAGCTCTTGTGAGTATGTTCGCACTGGGGATTGTCGACGTTACCTTCAATCCAGAGATTGAGAACCCTGTCTTTCCTTCAGGAGCATCTCTCATACTCTTCCTCTCCTACATTCTCTACACCTTTGACCTCATGAGAGGCGAGGAAGTTGAGAATGCAGAGAAGACAATTCCTCATCACCCGAAGAGAGAAGCCACTATTCTGAGTCTGATGGGATTTGCGGGCATCTTTGTCGCTGGTCACATGCTAACAGCAACAGTCGAGATGCTGCTGGTGGAGTTTGATGCTTCCATCCGAATGGTCGCCAACCCAGTCACTGTAGCGTCACTCATTCTCGGTGCTGCGGGCGCACTACCAGAACATGGAATCGCCCTAGTTGCTGCTGCGAGAGGCAAGATCGGAATCGCAGTCGGGAATCTTATGGGTGGCATGCTCCAAATTCTGTTGCTTGTGATGGGAGGCATTGGATTCTTTGTTCCCATCCCGATGAACAGATACGTTCTGTTTCAGATAGTTGTCATCGCAGGCAGCCTATGGTTCCTCAAGCGAGCCATAACAGACGACCAAAAGCTTGACACATTTGAGGGATTGATGATTGTCCTGCTTCAGCTCTATGTGTTCACGCTGCTGATTTGGGGAACGCCTATAGGATATGGTTAAGAACCAATGTGAGGTTGTTTTCACGGACCGTTCGCATTGCAGCCTTGGCGACTTCGTCATCTTCTGGCCTAAATGCAATTGACAGACCGACGTCGTCGAAGACGCTCAAATCGTTGCGCCCGTCACCGACAAAGGCAGTTTCCTTGAGAGAGACGTTGAAGTGGTTGCAGATACTTCGTATCTCCTGAACTTTCTCACCCCAACCAACTCTTGTTTCAACCTTGCCGGTCAGTTTGCCATCTGAGTGTAGAAGTCTGTTTGTGAGGACATAATCAACACCGGTCCGCCGGGCAACGTCTTCGGCAAGGACATCAAGCCCGCCCGAGAGAATGGCAACCTTTATTCCAGCATCCTTGAGTCGAGCTACCGTCTCGGTGGCTCCCGGGACCAGCTTGGTGGCTTTGACCACATTCATGACCTCTTCGACGGATTGCCCCTTCCAAAGTGAGGCGTCTAGATCGGCCCACTGATTGTATGTGATTTCGCCAGCGAAGTATTGATCATAGAATCGCTTCCCCTCCACCTCGGTTCCGAAGTGCTCATGAAGTCGCCACCATATGCTGGAGTGGCTTGTGAGTGTCCCGTCAACGTCAAAGACCACAAGTCTGATTACCATAGGGGAATCTCCCATCAGAACGCTCAGTTATTCTATTTCAGCTCTGTGCCTCTCTCTCTCGTTCTTCCTTGGCTTCCCGTTCAAGATCGGCCAGCAGGTCATCGATTCGCTTCTCATCTGACTTGGCCTGTTCTGGAGTCCTCGTGCCCGTTTCAGTACCTAGCGCCGGAAGAACTCCTTCTTTCTCCAGAAGAATCTCTGCCTCCATTGATTCAAGCTGACGGTCTATTCGTTCTTCTGATTCAACAGAAGCACCAGTTGACAAGTCCTCCGAGAGTAATTCTCCTGCAATCGAAATATGCTCGAATGACTCTGAGAGCTTGTCAAGTTGAAGCTGAATCTCGGTTGGGCTCAGCATTGCACGCGCATCTGTCAGGGCGTCATTGGCAATTGTAAAGGCTCTCAAGACTTCAGCCTGGTCTTTAGCCTCTTCAACATTGAGCAAAGCAGTTTCCAACGTGAGAAACTGCTGCTGGTAACGTCCACGTCGGGTTTCAAGATCAACGACAATGGAAAGATGACCTCTTGCCTGGCTTCGGTCGCCTCGAGCCATGGCCTCCTTGGCTTTCTTCTGTTCTTCCACCATTCGTGTATCGAGTCTTCTGATTCTGAGAGTGAGGGCATTCATTGTCCCCTTTATCTCGAGGATTCCTCTCTCCGCATCGACCTTTTTCTTCCCACTAAGAAAGCCCATGGCATGCACCGTAATCGGCCTTGTTCTTGTGTGATGTCCTCATTCTTGCCATTTAAACGATTGGAATACAAATTCGCGGTGCTCGCAATCTCACAACGTAAGAGGACAGACCAGTCAATACTGTTTTAGAGGGGTTCTAGATGGAGAGCAAAGGAGAACCAAATGACACTTGTCCGTGATCTAATGAGGGCCATCAAAGCTGCCAGGAGGGTCGTTCGTGAGAACTTGTCTTCAGCTTCAGAGCTCGCAGGTAGCACCAATCCTTTTGGAGACGAGACTCTGGTCTTGGACGTTATGGCTGAAGACACAATAATAGACACCCTTCATGAATCCAGCACATCCATGGCAATCTTGAGCGAGGAGAAGGGACTCATATCGGGTCAGGAGAAGCCGGAGTATCTAGTCATCGCGGATCCGATTGATGGCAGTGCAAACCTGAAGCGAGGGATTCCGCTCTGCACCGTTGGTGTTTCAGCTATGCCATACTCTGACCGTATGAAGACGGACGACGTTGAGATCAGTATTATTGACTCGTTCTTCACTGAAGAAACGTACATTGCTGTAAGCGGCAAGGGAGTAAAGAGAAATGGCAGTAGCGTGAAGGTGGCCAGTCCAAGATCACTTGATGACGCTATCGTCTCCTATGACACGAAACAGAGATGGGATGAGAGATTCGCAGATAGTACGGTCAGGGTGTTGTCTGCTGTCCGTGACATGCGGAGGTCTGCGACCAACCTACTCGACCTCTGCTGGGTCGCGTGTGGCAGCCTTGATGCCATGGTCGACCTGAGAAACATCCTACCGATTGTACACGTGTCTGGGACACACATGGTCTTTGAAGCGGGAGGTTTCGTGGTAGATCATAAGGGTGGCCGACTCAATCTCACAATCGATCTTGAACAAAGGATGAGCTTTGTAGCAGCATCCAACGAGAATACAGCTAGAGGCATTCTCAACCTATTCAACGAGAATCGAGGCTTCTGGCAGAGGCCTCGTCATATCTGATGCTTTATATCCAGCCACCAGTCGGACGGGGACCGAGGAATCACTATGACCATGCCGACAATCCCACCTGAGATTCAAATGGCCATGAAGAAGGTGAAACACAAGATTGTTGTACTTTCGGGCAAGGGCGGTGTAGGAAAGACCACTATAGCGACAAATCTCGCAGTGTCATTCGCAGAGAGGAACCTTGCTACTGGCATCTTGGACGTTGACATATACGGGCCGAATGTTCCAAAGCTCCTAGGCCTTGAGGGACAACATCCACATACCGACGGAGAGCAAATCGAACCAGTCGTTGGCCCGCTCGGTATCAAGGTAATGAGTATGGGATTCCTACTACGTCATGAAGATGATGCCGTGGCTTGGAGAGGGCCCATTGTTGCGAAGGCAATCAGTCAGTTCTTGGGCAATGTTAGATGGGACGAGTTGGACATGCTCGTAGTAGACCTGCCTCCTGGAACCGGAGATGAGATACTCAGCATTCTTCAGCTGATTCCAGACATCACCGGAGTCGTCATTGTGACAACACCGCAAGAGGTTGCTGTTCTTGACGCAAGAAGGGCAACTCAGCTTGTCAAGAAGATGGGAACTCCCATTATGGGGATTATCGAGAATATGGCTGAGTTCACCTGCCCCAGCTGCGGGGAGTCGCACAGACTATACGGAGAGGGTGCAGCAGAAGACGCTGCAAAGGAGTACGAAGTTGACTATTTGGGAAGCTTGCCGCTTGATCCCGATATCATCAAGTTGAGCGACAGTGGAACCCCCTTCGTAACAAACCAGAAAGATTCGCTGTCGACGGCAGCATTTGAGGCGTTGGTGGAGAGGATTTCCGAGAAAGTAGGTCTGAGCTAGGTTCAGTCTTCCTCGCCCTGCTCTTCCTCCTCTTCTTCTTCCTCTTCCTCCTCTTCCTCAGTTTCTTCCTCTTCGGAGGTCATCTTCGGGGTGAGTCTGGAAAGGAGAAGATAGCCGACTACCATACTCAGGCCTGTCAGACCAAGTGTGACTACGAATGCACCCGTCTGACCAAACAAGGTCACGGCATCAAGGAGAACGTCTTGCCTTGGAACTCCGAGCAGGACAGTCTGCAACCAAGTTGGGATACTAAGAACAAGAGGCATGCAGAGAACGACTAGTAGAACAATGGACATGATAATCTCGGCTGTATAGATGAGGATTCTCCGAAAAGTGCTGTCCACAGCTTTTCTTGCACTGGACATGTTGCATTCTCCGTGCGATGGCGACCTAGGTCTGCCTTTAAAACTTGCTGGACGTCTGCCCTGCTAAATCACGAAAAATGGGATTGAGAGAGGGGGTCCGAAAAACAGGCTTGTCAGCGCGTGTTTCCGTTGACTTGCGGTTTTGAGAGGAGGGAGAGGGGGAGGAGAGGAGATGGAATCGGACCCCCAATCCACATATATGTTAGACATAACTAGTATATAAACGTATACCATATGATATATTAACTTCTAATCACTAATGTCGTTGGCGTTGAGAGGATAGACTACATCTCATGACGTTGAGAGTTTCCGTGAGAAACAACCTGATCTCTCCTGACGAGATTAATAGGAGGGCAAAAAGGGGCCGGAGAGAACGCTGGAAGGAGGAGAGAGAAGCGTATGAGAGAGAACGGCCCCAAACGCCCTTCACACCAAGACATGTCTCAAGAAGTATTTAAGCAAATCTTGTTTGAGAATAAATTTACTAGGTTTTGGCGCGGTTTTCTGGCTATTTCATTTGCATTGAATCCTAGCGCTTTGAGTCAATGGCATCAGGAATCTGGGTCAGAGAATCAAAGACCCGGTGGGCACCGGCCTTGAACAGCTCATCCTTGGAGGTCTCTCCTGTTGCGACTCCCCAAAACTCTATTCCGGCCCTAGTAGCTGCGGCCGCGTCAATGCGAGCATCACCGACGTAGACTGCTTCATCAATACCAACGCCGAGCTTCTTTACTACACTCAGAAGTCCGTCGGGATAGGGTTTGGGACTAGGTGATTCATTCCGAGTCTGGATCAGGTCGAAGAGGCCACTCATTGGTATCTTTGAGAGGATCAGGTCGACAGCGCTCCTTCCGTTATTGGTGAGAATGGCTGTCTTGAAACCACGAGCCTTCAGTTCTCGCACAACATCCAAAGACCCGTCGATGAGCTTCGCATCGGTTGCGGCCCATCCTTCATGTGTACTGAGTATACCGTCTATCTCGGCTTGCATCGACTTCCACTCATCTATGGGGATTCCTTGCGAATGGAAGTATTCCTTTGCTTTGACAGTGGTACTTGATATTCCGTCCTCAGGATCAATTAGCTCAGCAGGCATGCCTCTCGTCACGTAGAACTTCTTGGTATCATTTCGCATAGCATCAAGCGGGAGTGCCAAGACAGTAAGAGTCCCGTCCAAATCGAACACAACCGCCTTCAGCATTGTCTGATCGCCATCGGACTGGCACAATGAAGCCCTCTTAAGCTTAATCATCTGCTGAGAAGACAAGCGCTTTGATGCACTCAGCTTCATTGTCGGCTGGTCGTACGACCGCCATCTTGACTCCTTTGCAGATGCCTTCTGCTACAGCGCCTACGTGTGGCAGACGGGCATGCTCACAGTAGATGTTCCCATGCTTCTTGGTTCTCTCGCATTGCAGACGCAATGAATGGTCAGCCTCTGCTTTTGTATCAGAGACCCAACGGACATGCATCTTCGCTCCCAGTATGTTGCCTATGACCGTCCAAGAAGCCACAGAATCCCTCAATGAGTCTCCTAGCGATTGCCTCTCTCTTACTGCTTGAGCATCCTCTTGCCCAAGACTTCGGAATATCTCGGACATGAACCCCAGACCTTCGGCTCCAAGTCGTTCTTCAATGACTCTCCTGGCCTCCGTTGAGCCGAATGACCGTGTTTCGCGATTCAGACACCTTCATCCCTGCCGGGATGATTCGCTCAGTGGCCGCTATCCTCATCAGTCCCATGCTATGACACCTTACACAGATTCCTCTTTGCCATGCATTAGGTGCGGAGTTAGCACCGCTGTATTAGTGTCCAGTCAGGGAGGGGCGTCTTCTTTGGACCAATCAGATTTAAGACCATCAATGTGACATCTTCTGCGGGACACTAGGTTGAGTTGGTCAGAGAGTATTGATACCTCAAGCATGAGGTCAATGGTCGCGGGATTTCCACAACTTCTGAAATCGTCTAGACCGAATGACAACCTAGTGCAGGAAGCAGTTCGAATGCATGAAAGGGGGATAGACGGCATACTGCTGCTAGGAATGGGCGGAAGTGCAATCGCAGGCGAGATATGCAAGGCATATCTTCATGACGAAACGACCACCCCGATTCTAAGCGTCCGCGACTACACTTTGCCCAAGTTCATCAACGAAAGCTGGGTTACAATCGCTGTCAGCTACTCAGGCAACACGGAAGAAACCCTATCCGCCTTCAGGGAAGCACTGGTACGAGGGAGCAGCACTATCGCCTTCACTGCAGGAGGCGCTTTGAAGGAGGAAGCCGGTGGCACTCCGGTTCACAATCTATCGCCAGGTTTTCAGCCCCGAGCTGCGCTGCCTATGATACTGTCAGGACTACTACCCATTCTTGAAACGCTCGCGGGTTTGGAAACCACGGATCTAGACACTGTTTCGGCCGATATTGAAGACGTTTCCTCTTTGTGGTCCGGGATGCCGACTACGCCTTCAGACCTTGCCAAGATGGCCAAGGATGCAGTTCCTCTCTTCATTGGCTGGAAACATCTCATACCTGTTGCATACCGGGCACGGTGTCAGATGAATGAAAACGCGAAGAAAATGGCGTTCAGCTCAGAATTGCCGGAAGCGAGTCACAATGAGATTGAGGGCACGGCCTCCTGCGCGAAGACTCCATTCCTGCCCATCTTCCTCCGCAGCAAAGAAGAAGACAACAGAACTCAGGCTCGGATCGAGGCGACAATTGATATCTTCTTGGCAAATGGTTGCAGCCCTGTGAATCTGGACCTAGAACTCCCGTCGCGAATACACGAGTGTCTTGGCTATACTCACTTCCTTGATTCCATGTCAGTAGAGTTGGCCGAGATTCTGGGAGTAGACTCAATACAGGTTGAGAGAATCACAGAGTTGAAGAAGAAACTGGAGAATGAGACCTGAAATTCGATTCTTGTCCTCGAAACAGAAAGCGAATCCTAGCAAAGATAATAACAGTCGTGGCTCCATCTAAGACTTGGGAAAGGGTACGCCAATTTCTCCTACAGTAGAGTGAGTCGCCATTGAAATCAGATCTCTCTGAAGACCTTGAAAAGGCAAAGGACGTCCTGAAGGACCTCGTTCAGAGGGTATCAGGACTCCGAACAGCCCTGGAATCTCTTGAGAGAGATATGAAGAGAGAGGATATTGAAGATGGCGAGGTGTGCGTACAGGGGACTCCGAATGGATTCATTCTTCTCCCAACTGCGTTGACTCCAGGAGATTCCATGAGTGGTATGATAGAGGACCTGTCAGCATCTTCAACCAAGACTCCGTCACTCATCAAGGCCGCCGACCCTGGGGAGTCAATGGAATCGGCCGAACGAACAATCAGATTGCTCGAGTGGGAAATGGAGAACAGGCGAGAGCGCGTGGTGAAGCCAAGGTTCATGATTGTGCTCAGATGGGCCAACATGTTCGAACCGCTTGAACAGAGCAAAACAGGAGTGATAGGAAAGAGATACCTAACTGGGTCAGCTCAACAGCTCACTAACTTCACGAAGATGCTGAAGAAGACAGGAATCACCGTCGCGTTTGACGATGGAGAATACGGGGGCGGACTTCTTGCACACGAACTCCTCCGCGTATTTGGACAGTTTCGTGATGTACTCATAGCACAACTCACTCTGTCACGACGAGCTGCTACAGACCGCGGTGTTATGTCAAGATTGCTTGAGAAGCTCGCATCCTTCTAGGTGCTGCCAGATGAGTGCAAAGACAACTAATGAGGACGAAACTCCACTCCCCTTTGCGCACGGAATTGAAGTGGAACTCCAAGTCATCAAGAAGGATGGCTCTTGGATAAGAGGAGAGGAGATCCTTGACATCTTTGACAAGCTTGTATCAAACGCAAAGGTATACCTGGACAACAAGATTCGAGCATCGAGAGTAGATTCGGTCAAGAAGAAGTACAAGCAGTCGACTCAGACGGAAGAGGGTGAGAGAGGCTCTAGGATTGTTGCGAGCTATGAAGGTCCTGACGGGAGGACGGGGGAGTATACTCTCATCGGTCACGATCCAAATGTGACCAGCCTCACCTGGATTCTCGAAGTTGCAACACCACCCTGTATAACAATCGAAGAGCTTGCCTGGTGGACCCAGACCCTGGTTGCAATCTCATACGACGCTCTTCCGAAAGACGCCCGGGCGATACTCATCTCCACTGGCCTCAATCCAACTCAGGAGTATCTGAGGAACCTATCATTCGGTGAACATCACCATATATTGAGCCCCGGCGTTCGCGAGGAATTGAAGATTGCAGTATACAATATGGTCAGGAACTTCATCCCACATCTAATTGCTATCTCGGTCAATTCCCCGTTTGAAAACAAGAAGCCGACAGATGAGGTTTCGGTTGATGAGGATGACATCACTAGAGCTCCGAGATGCAAGAGGTCAATCAGGCTAGTGAAGAATACGACACAGCTAGGGCCGTCAAACGAGTTTGAGTTTATCCCCTACCTCAAGAGTTCTGACAAAGAGGGGTTTGCCAGACACGTAAATCGTGGAATAGCGAGAATGGTGGACTTGTACCCCTTCACCGATTACGGTACAATCGAGCTTAGAGTGATAGATACACAGCTATCTGTTCCCAGGAGAGTAGGGATAGCGTTGATACTCCAGGCCTTGGCCCTGAAAGCCAAGAGGATTGTTGAGGCTGGTGGAGAGATACCAGATCCGGGCGCGAAGGTCCTTGCCGCGAACAGGTCATCCGCAATTTCAGCTGGTCTGTGGGGACCATTTCGCCCGATGAAGGAAACGGGTTCCGAGTTCGCGCAGATATACAACCACACGATTAAGGATGATGGCACCGTTGACAAGAAACGCCGCAACCGCTTCTTGGGTGATGCTGTAGCCTCTATGTTCTACCTGATCAGAAACGAACTGGAGGAACTTGACATTGTCGATAACCCCTTCATCCAGCCGATTCTAGTGTCTGTCTTTGGAAGCGAGCTCTCACGACCAAGAACGACTGGAGCGGATCTCCAACTAGATGTTTACGCGAAATCCGGAATGAACATGGTAGCCCTCATGAAGAGTCTTGCAGATATCACACGGGAGTGCTGCACGAATTGGCTTTTTGATCCGTTGGAAGGAACTCCCCAACTGCCCACATGGCTATGCTGGTGGAAGGGTTTGGAACCGGAGATCGTTCCGATTGTGGATCGAGTCTTTGCTGGACAGGAGGCAGAGTTCGTTCTGACACTCAGAAACACGGGCCCCCGATCTCTGGACAATCTGACTGTGAACTGTACCATAGAGGACACCGACAGGAATGTGTCTGAACAGAGCATTGTGTCGATTTCTAGAATCGACCAAGGACAGATACATGTCGAGAGAATCGTGTTCCAGACCAGAAAGGACGTCACCGCTTACAACATCATCGTGGCAATTGGACTTGGTGGTAAGCAGGTAACCATAGCCAGCACGGTCAACACGTATTGGATGAGAGTCGAAGTCAAACCCGGGATCACGACCCAGTTCGCAGACGGTCAGACACCTGTTCTATTCAGCGGCACCATTGAAACCAACTATCCAGAGACAAAAGTGGTCAACTGCAGTGTAGCTGTCGTTTCCCTCTCGAAGGAGTCAGTTCTTGCGGACACTGAGGAGTCACTGACAATCGAGGGTGGAGAAACCGTATTGTTCGACAACTCCAACCTCCCCATGCTTATCGTTCCTACGGCTGCCTCTCAAGGCGTCGAAAGGTGCGCACTCAGAATTGGACTTGAGGATGAACAGGGAAACGAGATGGCGAGGGCGATTTCCAAGCCCTTCTATGTTGGATTTGTTAGGAAAGAGCCGCAGCTAGTTCTTGATGCGGACTTGCGGACAGTGTACAATCCCGGGGATCTGATCATGGGTGAGGTCGAGCTCTTCTCCCAAGGGAGGGAATTCGGTGATGCCGCAGAACTAGTAGTCGAGTTCTTGGCTGATTCTGGCAGAACTCGCGAAATCTCAAAGATTGGAATCTCTGAAGTATTGGACAAGTCAGCGACGTTTACTTGGCGTGTCCCACAGCTAGATGTAGACCTAGAGAACAGGTCAGGGCTGATTAGGGCTTCAATTGTAGAGCGGAACGATAGAATCACATCGGTGGAGTCGAGCCGATTTCAAATAGACCAACTTGGTGTGATGCTGAACATAGACTCGCTACGGTCTCCGGACTCATCCCATATAGGGGGGAGAATCTCAGGGTGGCTTAGAGTCAGGAGGAACACCGAGTATGGAGACCCCGGAACACTGACCATGAGTCTGGTATTTCCCGACGGGGAGGAGCAGGTTATGGTTACCCAGTCAGTAAAACAAGGCAGGAATCTCTCTCTTGCCTATGAGTCCATCATCATTCCGAAGCCAACAAACATGAAGGACCCATCTAGTGTAACCCTGGTCGCAAAGCTTTCATACAACGGGACACTCTTGGACCAGAGATCAGCAGAGATTGCCCTTGCGCGGGGACCAGAGGCGGAGATTGCGAAGATTGCTTTTGCAGGCGTTCCCACCTTCGTTGTTCCCGACCAGGATATCAACCCCACAGTTCAGATTACTAACACAACAGGCAAGACGCTCGACTACGAGCTCACTGCAGAGCTTCAGTCAATAGGAGGACCAGAAACCCTCCTGACAAGACAAGTAAGACTGAAACCAGAAGAATCCAAGATGTTCCCAGTTCCATTCCGAGTGCCACTAGGGGCGGAGATGAGTACAGCACATCTCAGAGCAATAGTGAGGCATGCTGATCTGACTTCTGAGAAGAAGGAACGGCTCAGGGTCAAGGCAATAGAGAGTCCGTTGTTCTCTGTCGACTTCTCAATTCAGAGAGAAACGGGTGAAGATATTCCTGGCCTCGTTTCCAGACTCACGCCTGTCGAGATTACAGTCCACATAACCAGCCCAAGAGAGGGTATGAGGGACCTATCAGTCCTTGTGAGAGTAATGTCAAGAAGAGAAGTGACTAAACAGTTTCAGCTCCCCTTTCCCGACTCAAGCGCAAAAACCAATGATCTCAAAATCAGATGGATAACTCCAGCCGTCGATGTAGTCTCTGGCTACTATGTGGAGGCACTGATTCTCCAAGGAGAGAAGACTCTTCCAGATCGAGCTGTGAAACAGGACAGAAAACAGTTCACAGTCTACTAGCCAGGCCGGTGTCAGAATGCGCATTATTACATCACACCGCCGTCTAACTCTTCTAAGACTGTAGAAGTATTGTAGGAAGAAGGCGAAGTTCAGTTCGACAATTGACTGAGCAGTTTGCAAAGGTATAATAGGGTCCAGAAAGGCGAAATTTGATAATTGAATTTACTGAGCGCCAAGTGGTATATGAACGTAGAATAGATGGCGCTGTTGCGAAGAGTGGAGTCAACCTTTAGGAAAAGGATGAAGATAGCTGGAAGTGGACCGAGTGCTGGAACTGTTGACCCACCCCGTAGTTTCTGGACTACTGGTGATGACAGTCATTGGTGTACTAGCGTACAAGGCCGGATTTTTGGATATCTCCGGACTCATCAGTGCGTTCATCGTGGGTTTCACTGTCTGGTACACAGGAGGCCCCCCGGCTTTCACAATCCTCCTCTTCTTCTTTCTGTCATCTGGAGTCGCCACCAAGTTCAAGTACAAGGCCAAGGCGGAGCGGGGATTGGCCCAGGAGGGTAAAGGAAGGAGGTCCTTTAGCAATGTTCTCGCAAGTGGCCTGATTCCTATGATCTTCTCAATTGGCATATACATTTCACCCAGTTTTGGAATCGACCCATTCTGGATGTTTGGAGGTTTCATAGGCGCCGCTGCGACGACCTCTGCCGACACCCTCGCGTCGGAGATAGGTGTGTTCAGTAAGTCTAAGCCAAGATTAATCACGAACCTACGCAGAAAAGTACCCCCCGGCACAATTGGCGCGGTTTCCCTACTGGGAGAGGCAGCTGCCGTTGCTGCGGGGCTGGCAATTGGATTCATCGCTTTTCTCTTCGCCGTCCTCGCTCCAGGATCTGTACCTGTTTCCAATATGACACAACTCATCTTCATTGTACCACTTGCTGTTCTTACTGCATTCATTGGATGCAATCTAGACAGCCTCTTCGGCGCAGTTCTGCAGAACAGGTTCGTCTGCGAGATTTGCGGATGCATTACTGACAAGGAGTTTCACTGTAGCTATGAAACCACGTACATTGGAGGTTTCAAGGCCTTTTCGAACATCCATGTGAATCTCGGATCATCCTCTGTGGGAGCAACCCTGGGCATAGTGCTTGGAGCTGGACTGTTCGTATGGATTCTTGGAGGGCTCTTCTTCTGGGTGCTTGCTTCTTCCGGCAACTAGGAGAGTTTCGAGTTCTGAACTAGCACTCCCTTCTCAACTGCCTTGACCATATCGTCGCCTTTGCCAACGGCCTGTAGAAGGCCAGCCACGAACCACTGAGTCACGTCGTCGGTACTGGAATCGCATGTGAATTCGGTTGGCCTGCTTTTCGACTCTAAATAGACTCGGAATGTATCCTTGGAGTGTTGTAGCACTATAGATGCATCACTCAGGCTCTGGAGAACCTTAATCGGGCTCGGGCCAATTGCTTCACGAGCGTCCTTCCATTCTCTCGCAGAAACCACTAGGACATCTACCTGCCGAAGAACAGGCTCAAGCTCACTTAAGCCGAGTTTCCAATAGTGCGGAGAACACCTGTATACCACTGGAATGTTGTTCGCCTTAGCGTATGAGGCTATAGAAACTGCAACCTCAAGAAAAACCTCGCCGAGGTAAACAGCTTTTGCACTTAGAATCTGATCCCAAGGGACTTGAGAAGGCGAGGTTATCGAGAGCGCTGAGAGATCTCCTATTCCCACAAGCGTTCGAGCACTCTTTTCGTCTTGAATCGTGATTGTTTCGTTAGTGTGCTTACCGTCCTCAACGACAAAGTGGGATGTGTCGACCCTACGAGATGCAAGGGAAGCAATCACGTTCCAACCATCCTGGTCATTTCCCACAGCAGAAACTAGAACGACTTCTTTGCCTTCATCTGCAAGCGCGAGAGCCAGATTGAGTGTCGGACCTCCAGCATATCTGATGGGGGTATCGCATCCGACCTCACCGTCCGGGGGCGGAAGCGTTCCACACCTTATCTCTGTGAAGTAGGCCGCTGAACCAAAAAGGGCGTACTCCGGGTGTTGATATTCAACAGACCCCTTCAATATCTCCTTGGCTCTCGCTCGAGTGAAGATATCGAAGATTGATGATTCATCAAGACCAAGGTCACGGTACAATGCGACAAGGTTCGTAAGATAGTCCTCGAGTAGATACTCTGTCAAATCCCCGAGGTCCGAAGGTAAGTCCTCCGAGAAGAAACGTGCCAATCCCCATCCGTTCTTGGTCAGCTCATGGAACACAACGCGCTTTCCCCCTCTGACAGCACTACGGGCCCTGGCCAATCCAAAGTCGTTCAGCGTCTTCAGGAATGCCAGTATGCTCTTGTTGGAATGGCTAAGCTGCCTGACAAGATCTCGCTGGAACACTCGTCCGTTCTCATCAAAACGGCCTAGCACACTGGGTGCAATCCTGGAGGCCAGTACTGACCTGATAAAGCTCAATCTTCTTTCAAGATTCTCAGGGAGGAATAGCACGTATGGCCAAAGTTGCTCTTCTTCACTCAAATCAGAACATTCTCCAACATCTTCAAATAGCGGCTTTGTACGCAGATGTGGTGTACATAACTGCCTATGTAGTTTACTGAAGTACACTAAGTGCATGGAGGAAGACTATATGCCTGAGTTCATCAGATCGAATGCATATCCCTGGGCCCTGACAGGAATCTTTGCCGCCGTCCAACTAGTGCTGACGGTGTTTCCATTCTCTTTCGCGATAGGTGGTGGAGGGTTCCTCACACTAGGCTTGGTGGGGGCACCGATAATCGGATTTCTATTGGGTCCCTTCTTCGGGACTGTATCTGTGGTCATCGGTTCATTCCTTGGAGTCATGATCAATGTGGCCGCCCACCCCTTGGCTTGGTTCACACCAATCGCTCCTGCGGCTGGTGCTCTGGTTGCCGGCTCGCTTCGTGTGAGAAAGGCCATCGTGGCACCAATCCTCTTCATAGTAGGGATCGCGGCCTTCCTGGCAAGCCCCATCGCTTTGTTGGCCCTGACATTCTTGTGGTTCCATGTTATTGCACTGGTCTTGGCCATTCTATTCATGATACCACCAGTCAAGAGCAAGCTGGCCGAAGGGCTTGAACTGTCCCCGGATGTTGGCCCGGCGTGGGGTGTACTGTCGATTTGGATGTTATGTCTAATTGCTGTACTGGCGGACCAGCTCATCGGCTCTGCCATAGGAGCGTTCTATTTCCTGACAGTGGGACTTGATGTGCCTACGTTGGCCGGCATCTATACTGCCGTGATTCTCATCTACCCGATTGAGAGAGTGCTGGCATCAGTCATCGCCGCCATCATATTGGTTGCTGTTGCAAGATTCCTTGCAAAGACGTACTTTGACCTCCCAACAGTCCCAGGGGGAACTAGAATCCAAGAATTGACTGAAGCCGAGATTGAACAGGACTAGAAGGCAGACCCAGAAGCAGGTAGAGGTCCGCTTCGAGACGAAGCTTCATATACCTTCGTGGAGAAGCTAGACTCGGAACGGGAGTTACTTTACCGTTTCAGCCAAGACCTGTAAATGGACAAGGATAGGAGAAACAGAAGATTGCAATTGTTTGATCCGTATTGGGGTTGGGTGACCCTCATTGGGTTCCTCTTCCTGTTTGTGTTGATGTTCGTTGCAAGCGGCATCAAGGTCCTGAAAGAGTGGGAGCGCATTGCTATCCTACGACTTGGTAAGTTCAGGGGTGTCAAGGGCCCTGGGGTAACCTGGGTTACGCCGATACTCGACAAGATCGCAATGAAGGTTTCAATGAGGTTGCTGACCTACGCTTTCAAGACTGAGAGGTCTCTGACAAAGGACAATGTACCGGTTGTCGTTGACGCGGTCATGTACTTCCGAGTCATTGACCCTGAGAAAGCTATTCTAAGTGTAGAGAGATACTCAGTAGCTGTTGAGCTCGCGGCTCAGACCACGCTAAGAGAAACAATCGGCAAGGTCACACTCGATGAAGTGCTTTCTGAGAGGGACAGTATCGCCGCGCATCTCCAAGAACTGATAGATGAGAAGACTGAGCATTGGGGAGTCAAGGTCACTTCAGTCGAGATACGTGATGTGGTGATTCCTGCGGCACTCCAGGACGCAATGAGCAGAGAGGCTCAGGCCGAGAGAGAACGAAGGGCCAGAAAAACACTGGCAACAGCTGAACTCGAGGCTGCAGAGAATATGCTCAAGGCCGCCAGAATGTATGAGGAGTCCCAAACAGGATACAACTTGAGAACTTGGAACATCATGCAGGAGATCTCAAAGAACGCCAACCTAATCATTATGATTCCAACGAATCTCCCCGAGGTTGGGACAGTTGTGGGGACAGCCGCTGCCCTCTCAGCTGGAACCGGAGGACTGAAAGTCCCAAAGGACAAGGGAATGCCAGAGTAGACTCTGGAGGGATTGAAGGAGGTAGACACGATGGATGCCTGGATTAAGATTTTTGTAGTATTGATGATGATGTCACTACTGAGCGTCCTCGTAGGTTACGTGTTCTTCGATCCATTTGTCGGCCTGATTCTGATAGCAATAGTGCTAACTCTCATGGTGGTGGCAGTAGAGCCTGCAAGCGGGAAGGCGATGGCTCAGGTTGTTGTACCAATTATCCTAATCCTGTTCGCCATGCAGGTATTCCTGTCGCCCGGCTACTCATTCGATGTCCTCCAGCTGATCGTAGTTGCAGGCGTACTCTTCCTGATGTTAGCCATTTTCACCGGAGGTGGAAACTTCGTAGACGGCGGTTTCATAGATGCGAAAGTGTCCATGAAGCTCTTCCCATTCTACGGCGCCGCTATACTCATTTCTGCGTGGATTGACCCAACCAGAACCACGACGGTGTACATAATGATAGGAACCGTCATGGCGTTGATGGCGCTCTACGCGGTCTTCTTGAGGGGTTATGATAATTGGCCTAGCTTCTCCGAGTACGGGAAGAGACACGATGTCGTAGCTCTTACGGACATCAATCCGAACGGGAAGGTGAAGGCCGGGGCTGAGATTTGGTGGGCCAAAGCCCGTGGACCGCCAATACGTGAGGGAGAGAAGGTAACTGTAGTAGCCATCACAGGCCTGACGATGGTCGTTGACCGCGAGGGTAGTGAACAATCGCTTCAGCAGTGAATGGTAAGAAGGAGCCGGAAAATGCCGGCCCTTCACTTTCCATTTTTGATTTCCTGAAGCAGAACCCACACAAGCGTGAGTCCTAAGATGAACCCAGGAATGGTCGTTATTCCCCACTCAATCTGGAAGATTTCTGGCATGAGAACTGGGTCATGTGGATAGACTGGAAACAGAATGAAGGCAATCATATTCCATGCAAAGTGAAAAGCAATCGGCACCCAAAGCCTGTTCCCGGAGAGATAGTAACTCATGCCCAGAACGACTCCGCCAAGAAATAGATTGAAGTTGAAGATGAGTATTAGATGCCATGGCACTGTGCCCAGGGGAAGCCACCAACCAAAGTGCAGAACGGCGAACCAAATCGAGGTCAAGAGTATCGCAACAGTGCGGCTGGATAGACGCTCTATGCGAGGCATAAGGTATCCTCGGTAACTTAGTTCTTCAAACAAGGCGACTGGCACTGTAATCATAATCTCAGTGGCGATGAGGTCGGCATCAATGTCAGCAGCTGGACGTAGGGACCCTCCAAAGTACATTGCAAAGAAGTAGACAAGAAGCGCCCCAATACTCCCAGCAACCAAGCCGACGATTAGGTGAGATGTCGTATTCTTCTCGAACTGAAGACCCAACCCCGTGATGTCACCACCGTTTTCCCATCTCAAGAAGGCAACCAAGGCGACATACATCAGAAGGTATGTTCCAAAAAACACCCCGGTGCCTATCAGGGCTCGTGTAGTTGAATCCATTGCTACTGTAAGAGCAGATGTCACTTCACTCAGAATGAAGACAACCAGGAGGAATAGTGCGAAGCCCACAGCTCGCAAAAAAGCCGCGCCGTCATTTTCTACCATTGCCGCTCCCGGAAGGCCACTACTTTTCACGCCTAAATCTCATCCGGTCGGTCCTAGACAGGAGATACACACACGAAAAGGGTATACATATTGCGAAGTTTAATATCAGAGAGTGGGAATCGAACGTTAGTCTGAAAAGATGACTCTACATACGGCCATCACAGAGTATCTCCAGATGTGTTTGGCTATTGACCCACGGAGGATCTCCCATGTCTGAAACTAGGCGCCTGCTACTGGAGTTCGAAACTGAAGAGGTCGGGATTCGCGCACAGAAAAGCAAGAAGGTGAGATCGGCCCTTGTTTCTGCGTTCTCGGATGCTTCAGACGTTGTTAGAGAGAGGGCGCTACTGGCATCTATGGATATCGGAAACCCGACTGTTGTGATTGACCTTGCAAAGGCTATGAACGACGAGGAAGAGAGTGTCAGAATCGCTTGCGCGCAGGCACTTGCCTTCTACCATCAACCGAGAACGGTTCCCGATCTCCTACGAGGACTCAATGACACCAACACATGGGTCAGGTCGCATTGTGCAGCAGGACTCTCGAAACTGTTGAGAGGGCCGATATGGGCGAGACTCAGTGAAGAAGACATTGAGTTGCTTGTCTCCAACTACCCAGATCTCCCGGAGGATAGGATTCGAAGACATCTGGCCGGAATCAACCTGAGCTCTGAGGGTATCGATAGGTTCCTGAACTGGCGCTCTCAGGACTTCAATGTAGAAATCGATGTTACGGACTTCATACGAGAGCTCGAGGAAACGCCGATTGTGCTTGCAGGGGCTGAAGCAGTTGCGGCAACACCCATTGAGGAGGAAGGTCCCCGAAAGACACCGGGTATATCGGCTGAAGTGGAGGAGATCTTAAGCGAGGTTCCAGAGGAACTTAGAGCAACGCTCCCAGAAGAGGACTTGAGAAGACTCACTCCAGAAACTGCTAGAGAGCTCGTTGACTCTCTCATGGTATCATTTGAGGTCAAGGAAGAGAAGCCAGAGCCCAAGAAGAAGGCAATCAAAGTAAGGAAGGTAAAGAAGGTTCGGAGGAAGAAGGGAGCTCCCTCTAGACAAGAACTGATTGAGAGGATTCCAGTTGAGGTTCGCGAATCAATATCAGAGGATGTCCTTCAAGGTCTTACCTACGATGAATTGGAGGCTCTAATCGCATCAACCATGGAAGCGGCTGCTCCTGAGGCTAGGGCCGAGGAGAAACCCGAGGTGGAAGCGGTTGCTGTTGAGGAGGAGGTTTCCGCAGACGAGAAACGCCTGAAGGAGTATACAGGGAAATACGGAGAGGAAAAGGCGCAACTGCTTTTGACCATCCCTGAGGGCATGTTGGTGGGCATTCCTGAGGAGCAGATTGAAGAAATGGACTTGGAGACACTCAAGGCTCTGCTTCAAGCTCTTGAGCCCACGTAGAGTTAGGTTGCGCCCCGAATCACTATTGCAAACTCACTAGCCAGCTTTCCATACCATTCCAGAAGATCTCGCATATTGTCAACATGACGATAGTTACCATTTCCATAATGGGCCATCGCTAGCATCAGCTCTTCGTCGATCTCACTTCGTTCCCCTAGACCAATGCAATAGATGACAAGCCGTCCTCGATCAGTGAATCTTTCCTTCAACACTTTCAATGGAGGAGGTCCAGATGTGGTCATTCCGTCAGTCAGCATGATTAGCATAGTGGGTTTTTCTGGATCACCAAAGGCTTGAATTATCCCATGCGCCTTGGCTAGAGCAGTCCCCATGTCGGTGAGAGTCCCACCTTCTTCGACCTTGTCAACCACATGTGTGCTGATGATCTGAAGTCCTAGAGCTTTCTCTCTCCCGGTGCATTCCACAAAGGGTTGGACATCACCAGTTTCAGAATTCAAGAAGGTCATCTCCGTGACCTCCTTCTCGAACGTGATGACTCCGACCTTCTCACCATAGCCTCGTCCTACCTTCTCTGCAAGATACAGTAAGACAGCCATAGCTGCGGCTTCTGCCCTGCTGACATTCTTACCCTCTTCAAATCTGTCAAGAAAGGCTTGTACTTCAGGGTTATCGCCCGCTAGGTCCTTGAGGCCCTCTCTTGCATGAGCTATGTCTTGTACAGGCACATCGTTTGTCTTCATCGACCCGCTGGTATCCACGCATAATACTGCGTTGAAGGGCGTCGCAATCCCAACGGTCTTGAACTGATATCCAGTCTTCTCCTTAAGTGCCTCGAACGCGAGCTTTGCGAACATCCTTCCTGAGAGGGATGGCCGCGTGGACATTATCTCAACCTTAGCATTCAACTCAGGCCAATTGAATGACATACCTGGATAGACAAGCCTACCTCCAATCAGCTTCTCAAGCGATTTGACATTCTCGGCTGCACGGGAAACCAGGTCCTCCGCATTGGCATCCTCTGAAAGAGGTTTCAGGCCGAACTCTACATACTCTAGAGCGGTCATGTCTTCGTCATATAGAGAGACCTCTATTCCGGTGTCACCGTCCATCAACAACGAAGCTTCAAGAACAAGTGTGTCGACTATTATCTTGTCAGCAGGAACTTCATCTTGGACACGTACCTGAGCGGCCCCCCAAAATGATGACTGGGGGTCCTCAAAGACCACAATCGAACCCAATTCAGCGTTGAGCGTCTTCGCAGTCTTCGGATTCAGGATGGCATACCCTCTCAGGTCTCCACCGTCTTCAATCTCCAGTGTCATAGATTTGGGGATGGTGTTCTCCTCCACTTGTCTTTTGTGACAAGAATCCTCCAGATTCATTATAAAGAATTGTGCGGACCTCTGCTCAGGATAACATATCAAGGACACTTGAGGCCAGTTCCTGTGGTGTTCGCATGGGCCTAGCGTCCGCACGTATCTTCTCACTTAGCTCTTGGCCCAGCCTCTGAGCGGCAAACTCGGCAGTGTCAAGAACGAGAGTGCCCTTGGTACCTAGAACTGTGCAGCTTAGCAGCCCTGCGGGGTTCATTCTTACCCAGACATGAAATTCGGTTCCGCCATTCTTGGGATGGAGAGTCATGACATAGGAGTCAAGATGAATCCCGTTGTATCCTCCTCTTTCGAGGGACTGGATATTGGGCCAAGTGTGTCGGGGTGGTATCATTAGATCTAGCGATGACATGTTCCAGCCGTTGTTGAGCAACGATATTATGGACTCTTCAAGTTCTTGAGTGACAGTCGGCTCACACTTCTCGTAGACTACTGTCTTTGGCTGACGTTTGACTCCGTTGTCTGTTCTGAAGGGGGTCTGTGCCAGAGTTAATGCATTTCCACCGATTATTCTCTGTATGTCACCAAGAGTACCCTTGAAGTCCCTAGAAATCAGGTGAAGTATTATCTCAGCAGCCTGAACTGATAGGAAACTATAGTCAGTGCCAAAGAGAAGCTTCTCCGACCATTGGACACCAGGTGCCCCCATTCTCTCATGAGCCATCTGGAACAGAATCGGAACATCCTTGCCGTGGAGAGTCGACGTTTCACCGTAGAAGACAGGGTCTCTGAGGACTTCGTAAAGGCGGGGGTCCCCCGGACTCATGCCGCAATGCGCCAGAATGATACTCAATTGGGTGAGAGTTTTCTCGTACTTCTTGGAGCCCCTCATGGAATTGACCAAGTCTTGGATTCGGAGAACAGTCCGTGTATTCCTCGTGTCCATAATCACTGGGATTCCGAGGTCTCCGGCACATTTCATGATCTTTCTCATGTAGTCCGAATCTATTTCGTCAACGAACAGCTGAGCAAGAGGATGCAGCTTCAGACCTCGCAAGCCTAGCACTTTCACCGCTCTCTTGATCTCTTTGACAGGTCTATCGGGAGAACCGCTAAGAGAGTCCTTTGGATCTACTCTGCCAAAGCCAATCAGCCGAGTTGAATGGGGAGCCCTCGTTGTCCATCCAGCAATCTTGTCGTTAGACACTCGAAATGAAGGAGTATCAGGAGAATCACTCTTTGAGTAGTCGTCTGTGTATGGAAACACTATAGTCCGGTCAACCAGCCAACCGTGGTTCATTCTCGCCCACGAGGCCCTACTGGAGAACAAGCGAGATGGCAGCTCTGGTGGAACCACCTCGATGGGTTCAAACAGAAGAAGGTCCCCTTCCAACTGATCCTTGACCATACGTTGCAGCTCGAACCAAAGCAATGCATAGAAGTCATAGGCGCCGGAAGGACTATTCCTATGACCCTTTTCTTTTCCCATATGATGGTGAGCATCGACAACATAGAACTGGAAACGGTCGTCCTTCTTGATTCCCTGCTCAGGTATGTCTTCAACTGCGCGTACTACTAACATTTGAGCAATGCCCCGGACTCCTGACAGTGCCCCCTAGAGGGTGATAAACTATTCCTTGATTAGGTTGCGCGGCTATAGGAAATCTACATCATGCATATAACATCTCGTGAGGAATCAGAGAACAGGTTCAGCCAGGAAGCATAGAATCATGCTTGTTGTCGAAGACACTACGACCAACGAGATACGGCGGTTCTACATACTTGATGCCATGCTCCAGCTAGGAATAGTCCAGGCCGGCACTCAGTCTGCAGTCTTCGACCCTGGTAGAGCTGTTTCATACTACGGAATGGTGGAAAGTCGATTACACGAATATTCTGTCAAATACCCAGAGGCATTTGGCTTCCTACCTCGCAGAGCCTACGAGCACCTCAAGAAGCCCCCTCTGATGAGTGAACTCTATCAGGATGCCCCCATCACGACTGATTCGGAGTGGTTCGTCGATGCATTCATGGTCAGACCACTCTTTGGCATATCCGGAACACCACTCCCTGTTGGGCAGCACACGGACAACATCACATTCGTTGAAGAATTGGCAACTACTCCTCCATTTAGCTCGAGGCTCTACAGAATCCAAGACATGCGCTACGGTCATAGAAGCAATTCTGGATGGGCATGTACCCTGCTGGCTTCCGATCTTGAAACCACCCTCAAGGGTTCAAATCGGACTGATCTTCTATGGTACCTCAAATCGGGGTTCCCGATTCTCATTGAATTAGAAGAGAAGAGCGATCTCGATAATGTAGTCAAGTGGATAGTATTCCTGAAGGAAGCTGGAATGCGTCTGCCCTCCCTAGTGTTCTTCCCAAGAAACCATAAGGAATGGGGGAATGACATCATTCGAATCCTTGATATCCCAGATTCGAGAATCCTCACAGCAGGGGCAACGATCTCCTCCATCAACAACATTTCCAAGCATCTGCGAGAAGTGACAACCGATGCATCATGGTCATCAAGACTCGTGTTTGCAAGTTCCTATCCAGAAACCCAAGTAGGGGACAGCATATCAGAGATGCTGAGCCTTTTGCTAAGCAAGAGTTTCGGTGCGGAAGCAGATGACATACAGAGAATCCTTGGGGGCAATATGCTTTCAATGCTCCCTACAAGACCGCCATATCTGCAATATGTGATGAACAACTCCACTGTGGTTGCTGAGGGACTCCTCGGGAAGGCCTCCCTTGGTGAGTTCGCTAGGGTGTTACGCATCCTGGCTGCTCGTAGACTACAGATTGTCGAATCGTTTGACTACATGCTCTCACGGAATGGAGGAGTTGTTCACTACGATGACGCAGTCATGACAGTTAGAGACCCAAGAGAGCCTTCTGGAAATGCGATTGCCTTGCTAAGAGAGAGGGATGGATCATTTCGAGTATCAGGATGGAGACAGACCTTCACAGACACAATCACAAATAGGCGTGCGGACCTGTTCAGCACCTTGGTTCGAGCGGCAACAGGCTCAGAAGGACCCATACTTGACTCTCCATCTCATTTGAACCGGTTCAATTACGCGCTCCTTGACTGCTTGAAAGTTAGAAACCCACAGGAGATCCTCTCCGCCCTGCACTTCCAGATTCAAGTCGCGGACGGACCGAGAGGCGTCATCGGGATGTCTGAAACAGACATGAGGGCTGTGGGTGTCAGTGGAGGAGAACTCTTGCTTGTGCTGGAGGCTGGAACAGGGCAGTGGTGGGCAGCCGAAGTAAGGCTAGATGAGAGTTGTACCGACCGAACACTTGGAGTATCAAAGGAGGACGCCACTTTTCTGGGCCTACAAGAGTCGTCGGCAGTAGATCTTGTGAAAAGCGATGGAGGAATAACTAATCTGGAAAGGGCTGTCTTTGCACTAGAGTCCGCAGCCCCTGGATCCATGGCCGAATTGGTTTCCTACGCTCATCTTCACGGTGACGAGATGAGAGCATTACTTCAAAGGCAGGTAATCGGAAAAGGCACGAGGTTGTGGTTCGGCGGGCGAAACACTGGGAATAGCATGACTCTTGCTTACACCGTACCGTCCCTTGAACCGGATGATCTAGTAAGGCTGCCTCGTAGAGACATTGGATTCCGACCTTCTCAGATGTTCAGACCTATCAACATAGTTCTATGCGTTTCTACTGGCGCGTCCATGGGGATAAGGGACGTCCAGTTAAAGACACTACAGTCTACAAGAAGGAAACTCAGACCGTTTGTCAGCATAGTCCCAGAGTCAACTGAGTTTCTTTCAAGGTTGGGGAGCAAGTCTTCCAGAATAGAGATAGCTACCCTGGCAGCCATGCACACGATACAGAATCTCTCTACAAATAGAAACGATGGAGAGATTGGAATTGTGAATGTCTCAGAGAATCCTTCTAAGTTCTCAATTCAAAAAGGAAACACGATAAGAACAAGTGTTCAGTTCTCAACAGAGCTATCCTCTGACGAGGTCCTTGTGTCAATGATCTATTCATTGTTGGATACTGTAGCAGAGGTGGGTGGCCAGTCGAGTGTTTCGGGTGCATTTCGATCCATAATAGAATACCTAGAGGATTTTGGACCTGAGATTCCAACGCTTGCGCTGGTCTTTACAACGGACATCGCAAAGGAGCTAGATGCCGCTCGACCGTTCTTGCAGGCCTTAACCTCTAAGGATCGATACCGAATAGAGCTGTTCCAGCTGGGTGAAGGATCAGCAGAAACCAGCACTGCTGCTCAGCTAGAAGAAGTCAGACTCAGGATTCACAACATAAGCGAATTCTCTT